>OGYL01002929.1_pt1 | contig 11443 bp, 7 predicted proteins | sample 1576541 | NCBI WGS metagenome assembly OGYL01 (sample SAMEA3541551, study PRJEB24748) | human gut metagenome | biome: human gut; feature: human-associated habitat; material: faeces | place: China | collected 2012 | reverse complement strand
GGTATTTTTATGGGAGGATTTTAAAACGGTGACGCCTTATACAGAGTCTGCTGAAATTACCGCAGGGCTGTCCCTTGAGCAGATTGTTGACACCCTGCAGGCAAAAGCGGTGACAAAAACGCCGGAATATGAGGTGGTGAACACAATAGAAACAGGATATGACGATGTTTCGGCTATTTTGTTTGAAGGTCTTCCGCATAAGGGGGAAAACACCCAGGTTTTCGCCTATATGGGTGTTCCCAAAACGGCCAGCGCGGTCAATCAGGTTCCGGCGGTTGTGCTGATTCACGGCAACGCCAGCAGGCTATATCCCTCCTGGGTGAAATCGTGGGTAGACAAAGGCTATGCGGCAATTGCCTGTTACATGGTGGACAGAAACACCGATTTAGACCCGGACGTTGTCTACAACATGGGGGCAAGACAGCCGTCGGGCTACTATACCGATATCGACCAGCCGCTTCAGGACCAGTATATGTATCAGGCGGTGGCAAAACCAATTCTTGCGAAAAACCTTTTGGCAAGTCTGCCTGAAGTGGACGAAAACGCCATTGGTATCACGGGAATTTCAAACGGCAGCATGATTACAAGCTATGCCATTGGCGTTGACCCCGGGTTCGCCTTTGCCGTGCCGGTTTACAACAGCGGCTATTTAAACGAGGGCGGCGTGAACAAGGGCCTTTCCGGCAAACGCCTGCTGTGGGACGCGAAAAACGTGCTTTCTAATGTGAAAATTCCTACGTTATTTATAAACGGCAACGCGGCGAACATGTATGCCATTGATCAAAACACAAAATCGGCGCTTGATGTTGAAAATTCTGTGATTTCTTATAAATATGGACTGACACACAGCCAGCCTGCGGGAGAAGCGGTGCCGGAGATTTTCACCTTTGCAGACAGCGTTGTGCGGGGCGGTCCACGCTTTACAGAGGTTGGACGGGTGTCTGTTGAGGGGAACACAGCGTCGTTTTCTTTCAAAACAGAAAACAACATTAGCAAAATCAGGCTGGTTTACAACACCTCCGGAATCAGTTACGACGGAAGCACGTCGAAAACGGTTTGGAAGCAGCCCGAGGAGATAACCGTTCCTCAAAACAAAACCGTTACCTTTACGCTTCCATCAGGGACAAAGGGTTTTTATTTTGAGTTGACGGACGATGCCTGCGGTGTTGTTACAACGGAATATGTAGAGCTTGAAACGGCGGTACAATAAAAGCAAACGGGGTGCTGATTTATGACTTGGAGCGAAAAATATACACAGGAATTTCAGCCGGATTTAAATGCAGTTGCAGAATATATAAATAGCCCGCTGTGGACGGAACTACTTGGATTTATGGAAGAAACCTATGGAGTTACGCCGAAGATTGAATACAGTAAATGCAGCGGAGCGCCAGGATGGAACGTAAAGTTTAAAAAAGGAGGCCGCGCGCTTTGCACGCTGTATCCGGAAAAAGATGTCTTTACGTGCCTGATATGCATCGGCAGCAGAGAAGTGGCAGAGGCTGAATTGGTTTTGTCCTCGCATGAGGCGCTAAGAGTGCTTTATGAGAACACAAAACCGTTTAACGGTGCAAGATGGTTAATGATTGCGGTAACTGATGGCGATGTGTTAAATTTGGTAAAAAAATTAATCACCATTCGGGCCTGTGTGAAAAAATAAATAAAAAAGCGGCGGTTAATACCGCCGTTTTTTTTATTTTAGCTGTTGATATAAATTCTTTAAGCTGGGGTAAAGGGACTGATAAAGCCCATATACTGCTTGATAAGCCCCATGTTCCGTTTCATCTGGCACAAAGGTTTTGCCGCCTCGAATCAGCGCCTTGCAGGCGCTTTCAACAGTGTCAAACGCCCCAGCCGAAACGGAGGCTAAAATTGCCGCGCCGTAGGCCGGACCTTCAGAGCAGGAAACGGTTTTTATTTCTGTTCCGTAAACGTTTGAGAGCATTTGGCTCCAAAATGGACTTTTTCCGCCGCCGCCGCAAATCGTCATGTCGGAAACCTCGGCTCCGGTTTCTTTTAAAATATTCACACAGTCGTAAAGCGAAAAGGACACACCCTCTAAAATAGCGCGCAGCAAATCGGCCTTGGTGTGTATGGCGGAAAGACCGAAAAATACGCCCCGTGCGTCTGGGTCTAAGTGCGGTGTGCGCTCACCCATTAAATAGGGCAGGTAAACCAAATGGTTTGCCCCGATGGGGGAGGTTTTTGCCTTTTCGTCTAATAGCACATACACGTCGGTGTTTTGTTTTTCTGCATTCATTGTTTCTAACTCACAAAAGTTGTCGCGGAACCATTTTAAAGAGAGCCCTGCCGCCTGGGTAACACCCATAACGTGCCACTTGCCCGGCACGGCGCAGCAAAAGGTGTGAATGCGCCCCTTCGGGTCAATCAGCGGCTCGTCGGTGTGGGCAAACACCACGCCGCTGGTTCCGATGGTAGTAAACGCCCTGCCGTTTTCTACAATGCCCGTTCCCACTGCGGCTGCGGCATTGTCGCCTGCACCGGCTGCCACCGGCACGCCGCGGAGGCATGCAGGCACGTCGGCTGATTTTACAAAGCCCGAAACCTCGGGGCTTTCATAAATTTTGGGAAGAAGCGATTTGTCAATTTCTAAAGTATCAAGCACCTCGTCGCTCCAGGTTCTGTTTTTTATGTCCATCAACTGCATGCCGCCTGCGTCGGACACATCGGTGGCAAAATTGCCGGTTAACATAAAACGGATGTAGTCTTTCGGCAAAAGAATATGGCGGCATTTTTTAAAGTTTTCTGGCTCGTTATTCTTTACCCACAGAATTTTTGCGGCCGTAAAGCCCGACATGGCCGGAGCGGCGGTGATGGAGAACAGCTTGTCTGCACCTACTGTTTCCGTCATTTCAGCGCACTCTTTTCCTGTGCGCTGGTCGCACCAGATAATGGCTGGGCGGATTACCGCGTTGTTTTCGTCCAGCATTACCAAACCGTGCATCTGCCCGGTGAGGCCGATGCCGCAGATTTTGTCAATGCCCTCGCACACTGCAGACAGCGAAAGCTTGGTTGCCTCCCACCAGTCTGACAGGTTTTGTTCCGCCCAGCCGTTCTTCGGCTGCTGCATGGGATATTCCTCTGTGTGGGAGCGCAAAACTGCGCCTGTTTCGTCAATTAAAACCGCTTTTGTGCCGGAGGTTCCCACGTCAATTCCGATGAAATACATACTATCCCTCCCTGTCAAATTTAACCGTAACTATTTCGCCTTTCTTTAAGAACACCTTTTGAAATCCGCACAAATTTTTGTGGGGAATATATTCAAACTTAAGGGCAGAATACCAGGTGTCGAAAGGCCCTTTGTTCGTCAGTTTCACGGTGTTTTCGTCAATTGGCTCTTCCGTGATTTCAGAATAGGTCAGCCCGTGACCGAACGGGTAGAGCGGTGTTCCGCGGAAAAATTTATACGTTCTGTTTTCCATAGAATAATTTTCAAAATCGGGCAGGTCTTCTGTAGTTTTGTAAAAGGTTACGGGCAGCCTGCCGCTGGGTGAGGTTTTGCCAAAAATAACATTCGCTAAAGCCTCGCCTCCCATTGCGCCGGGATAAAAGCACTGGAGCACCGCACGGCAGTCTTTGTCCTGCTCGGTTAGGGCGATGCAGCTTCCGCTGACGTTTACAAAGATAACGGGCTTGCCCAGTTTTATAATTTCGCGGTACAGCGTTCTCTGGGAAGGCGGAAGCTCAATGTCAACTTTATCGCCGCCGGCAGAGCCGTTGTAATTGTCGGTTTCTTCTCCTTCTAAAGACGGGTTTAAGCCGCACATCATAATCACCACATCCGCGCGCTTTGCCGCGAGAATTGCCTCCCTTAGCGGCTGTTCCGCCCAGCGGTGAACGGTTTCGTCGTATAAGTGACAGCCGCGGGCATAATAAACCTTGCCCTTTGCCTGGCTTTGAATGCCGGCGAGCAGTGTTGTATAGCGGGAGGGCGTGCCGTTATAGTTGCCCAAAAGCACAGTTACATCGTCTGCCACCGGACCGATTACGGCAATGTTTTGGTCGGGCGACAGAGGCAGTATGCCGTCATTTTTGAGCAGCACAATGCTCTCCTCCGCCATTTGAAGGTTCAGTTTCGTGTGCGCTTCGCACTCCACCACGTCGTAGGGAATGGCGTCATACTCACAGTCGTCATCAAACATGCCCAACCGGAAGCGGGCGGCAAACAAACGTTCCACCGCGGTGGTTATGGTTTCTTCTGAAATCAGCCCCAAGGCCACCGAGGTTTTCAGCCACTTATAGGTTTCGCCGCAGTTTAAGTCGCACCCGTTATTTACCGCTAAGGCCGCGCTTTCGGCTTCGTTGTTCGTAATGTGGTGGTGCTGGTGAATGTCGCAGATGGCGGCGCAGTCTGACACCACATAGCCGGAAAATCCAAACTCGCCCCGCAAAATGTCTTCTAAAAGGGTTTTGCTGGCACAGCATGCTTCCCCGTTTACACGGTTATATGCTCCCATAACTGCCGACGGGTCGGCATGGTCAACGCAATATTTGAATGCCCAGAGATAGGTTTCATATAAATCTTTGTCGCTCACCTCGGCATTAAAACCGTGGCGCAGGGTTTCTGGGCCGCTGTGCACGGCATAGTGCTTGATGGTGGCGTCAAGCTTTCTGTATTTTCCCTCACCCTGCAGGCCCTTAACGAAGGAAACGCCCATTCTGCCGGTTAGGTAAGGGTCTTCGCCGTAGGTTTCGTGTCCGCGGCCCCATCTGGGATCGCGGAAGATATTGATATTGGGCGACCAATAGGTAAGCCCCTGATAAATTTGTGTGTCGCCAAAGGTTTTATATTCATTATATTTTGCTCTTGCCTCGTCGGAAATGGCAGTGGCAACATCGAACATTAAGTCGGTATTAAAGCTTGCCGCCATGCCGATTGCCTGGGGAAAAACCGTTGCCGCGCCGGAGCGGGCTACGCCGTGCAGACACTCGTTCCACCAGTTGTAGGCCGGAACGCCCAGGCGTTCGATTGCCGGGGCTTCATACTGCATTTGGGCAATTTTTTCTGCCAGCGTCATTTTTGAAACCAGTTCTTTTGCGCGTTCTTCAAAAGTCATATAAAAAATCCGCCTTTCTGTTTGTTTTTACCGTTTCATTTCGTCATAACACATCAGTTCCGTAAAGGTGAGCAGCAGGCTGGTTTCGCACCAGCAGGAGCAGCAAAACACACCGCCGATGTTTTGTTTTCCCTCCCAGTCGCTCATGTTGACGCGTTCACAAATAAATCCTTCAGGGAGCAGTTTTGGCGTATCGTCCCAGGAATAAATCGGGCGTTTCTTTGTTGAAACGCATTGGGGAATGAAAAATGCAATATCTTTAATCAGTTCTAAATATTCGCGGTTTCCCGTATAGCGCCAAAGCTTATAAAGACTGTCGCCCGACAAGGTGCAGATACCTGGTGCAGAATGCTTATTCTGAACATTTGCAAACACACTGCCCACCGTGTTGATGCCAAGTCTGTAAAACTCACTGTTTTTCGGGAAAAGATAAGGGTATGTTACCACCCAGCTTGCGGCCAGATGCGCACAGCTTTCGGCATAACGCAACCATTTTTCCTCTTTTGTGACCTCGAAAAGCGTCACACAGCTTTCCAGCATGGCAAAGGCGCTTTCCGAGTCAGGAGCTCCTAAAATTTCACCCGGGCCTCCTGTGGTAACGCCGTTTTCAATATCTCTGTGATAGTAAAAATCGCAGGCGCGTTTTGCGGTTTCAAGATAGACAGGTTCGCCGAAAAATTCCCATGCAAGGGCCAAACCGCCGATTGCCATTGCTCCTGCGGTGCTGCTTTTTACCACGAGTTCGCCAGTTTCGATGTTGATAAACTGACCGAAGGTTCCGAACCGCTGAAAAAGCGTTACAAAGGCGTCGGCACATTTTTTTGTGCCTGTGACCCAATGAGGTTTCGGATTCATAACCCGAAAGTGTCGGAACAGATGATACAGCACATCTGCGCTTTTTCGTATCATGTGGAGATGTTCCATACCCGGTGTGTGAAAACTGTCGTCTTCGGTAACGCCGTTTTTGATGTAACCATAGAAAAAACCGATGTTTGCCTGGTGGGCAAACAAATAGTCTAAAGTGTTAATTGCCCGTTCCTTTGAAAGCGCGTTTCCGCGCATGAACAGAGGAAGACTGGAGATGGCGCCGCCGCACCAGCCGCACTGCCAGATTTTTGTGATTTCGGCATAATATTCGCCGGAATAATTATAGCTGTTAAATTTATCCTCCTGCATGTCCCACAGTGCGTCGGTGTATAAGTTTTCGGGACGGGGACCGGAAAGCAGGCATTTTCTGTTTTTAAAAAAGCAAGCAAACAGCGCATTTATGTTTTCACAGGGAAAGGAAACTATTTTGTGTTCCAGCGTGATGGTTTCGCCTTTTTTTACCGCAATGCCGCTGTCGCAGTTCGTTTCGTGTTCCCGGCAAAAGCGGTAAGCGGTTGTTCTGTTTGCAGGATAGGAAACGGTGATGCGGCCTTTTTCTACCCGAAATCCTAAATTTTCGCCCTTTATCTCCTGTTTTGTAAACAACATAAACGCCTGTTTTTCTTTTGGATTCAGCACACAAACGCAGGGAACCGACATATCTCCTGCGGTAACTTCAATGATTCCGCTGCCGTCGGGAGCGAGTGCAGGCACATCGGTAATGAGCTGCCTGTCGGTTTCCTCCGGCTTGTACATAGGCGGATAAGACCGTTTCACTTTTTCATATCGATTGCCGTTATAGGCACAGGCAGGCATAAGAAGATAGAATTCGTCTTCCCAGTGGTCAAAGGTGACGTTCATTTCAAAGAAGCATTGGTTCGTATCTTCTGCTGCAGTAAATGTGGTTTTGCTGCTGTCTGCCCGGCAGATTCCAAAAGAGGAAAAAGCGGTGATTTCGTAGTTCATAGGAGCACTCCTTTTTTATTTTCCGAACATAATATCGTTTAAAATGCTTTCTAAATATTCCTGCCTGCCGCTGGCTTCGTCTGCAACACTGCCTAAAGACAGCGCATAGTCGGAAAGTGCGCAAAGGTCGGTTTGTTTGTTTTTAATCTTTTCGCCGATGCCAGTGTGAAACGATGCATAGCGGCTTTTTGCAAACGCGTCGATGCGGCCGTCTTTTATCATTTTGTCCGCAATTTTCAGTCCCATGGCAAAGGTGTCCATTCCGGCGATATAGGCAAGGAACAAATCCTCGTATGTATGAGAAGCACGGCGTACTTTTGCGTCAAAATTCAAGCCGCCGTTGGTAAAGCCGCCGTTTTTTAACACCTCATACATGGCTAGGGCCGCGTCATAAACGTTTGTGGGGAACTGGTCGGTGTCCCACCCCAAAAGCGGGTCGCCCTGGTTGGCGTCGATAGATCCGAACGCACCGTTAATCCGTGCCACGCGCAGCTCGTGCTGAAAGGTGTGGGCGGAAAGGGTAGCGTGGTTTGCCTCAATGTTCAGCTTAAAGTCTTTCTCTAGACCATATTTGCGCAAAAATGCCAAAACGGTGGAAGCGTCAAAATCATACTGGTGTTTGGTGGGCTCTTTTGGCTTAGGCTCAATGTAAAAATCGCCCTTGTAGCCCTTGCCCCGGGCATAATCCACCGCCATTTCCATTAAATATGCCATGTTGTCAAGCTCAAAGCCCATGTCGGTGTTAAGCAGTGTTTCATAGCCTTCCCGGCCGCCCCAGAATACATATCCCATGCCGCCCAGCTCAAGGGTGATGTCAATTGCTTTTTTTATCTGCGCCGCGGCATAGCAATAAACGTCTGCGTTGCAGGTGGTTCCTGCCCCGTGGGTGTAGCGCGGGTGGTTAAACAGGTTTGCCGTGCCCCACAGGCACTTGATATGATATTTCTCCATTTGTTCTTTGATAAGCGGAACAATTTCATCTAAATTCTGCTGAAATTCCTGTAAAGAATTTCCCTCGGGTGCCAAGTCCTTGTCGTGAAAACAGAAGTATTCAATTCCCAGCTTGTGCATAAACTCAAACCCTGCCAAAACCTTGTTTTTGGCAACCTCCATGGGCGTTTTACCGCCGAAGGTTTTGTCTGCTGTGCCAATGCCGAACATGTCGGTTCCGTCGCCGCAGAGTGTGTGCCACCAGCTCATGGCAAACTTTAAATGCTCCTTCATGGGCTTTCCGCAGATTTCCTCTTCGGGGTTATAGTGGCGGAACGCAAACATATTTTTAGAATTTGCGCCTTCATAGGCAATTTTGGGTACGTTAAAAAACTCGTTCATATTTATTCTCCTTTTTATTCAATGAAATTCTTGTTATAAGTCAATCATACCATTGTGTTTCATTGAAGTAAACACAATTATTGTTTAATTTGCGACACTTATTGCTTTTTTATAAAAAGTGCGGTACAATGGAACATAAGAGGTGAGGCAGATGGAAAATGCTTATTTTGAAGAGGTTCACAGGGCTGAAAAAGGATATCCTTACATCAACCCCGACACGGGGAACTTAAGCTATGTGGTTCATTTTCACGACGAGGCGGAAATTGACTGCGTGCGGGAGGGGGAAACGGTTGTCGTTTGCGAAAACGGAAGTTTTGAGGCAAAGCAAGGCGACATTTGCCTGTTTATGCCCGGCGAGCTTCACGGATTTGTGAGCCGGGGCGAAAACAATATTTTTGTAATGAAAGCGGTGGTAACGGGCGCTGAGGGACAGGAAGGTTTTTTAGACCTTTCTAAAATCAGGCTGCTGAAAAACGTTATCACAAAACGGGATGCGGTGTATCAGAAATTGCTTTCCTATGTGCAGGATATTCAAACGGAGCACGCGGGAAAAAAGCCTGGTTTTGAATATGCGGTGAACGCGCTGTCGCTGTCGGCTTTTGTGGAGGTGCTGCGGGGCGTGGGATTTCGCGCCGTAACCACAAAGCAGTCGGCACAAATTGCAGAGAGCATGAAGCTTTTGCGCCACGCGGAGCGGTTTGTGGAACAGAACTATATGCGGCCGGTATCTTTAGAGGAAATGGCGGACTACTGCAACTTTTCAAAATATTATTTTTCCCACTACTTTAAAAAGGTGACGGGGGTAAGCTTTTTTTATTACCTAACGGTATATCGTTTAGAGCGTGCCATGGGTCTGATGAAATCTACAAACCACAGTATGACAGAAATTTCTTATCAGTGCGGGTTTGGCAGCACGCGGTCGTTTAACAGGCTGTTTAAAAAGCATTTTGGAGTAACGCCCACAGAGTTTCGTGACCAGTGAAATATATCTTTGTTTTACACAAAAAATAATGTGAAATGTTATGGAAGCAAGTTGAAGAACGCGATATAATGAATGGCAAATAAAAAAGAGAGCAGGTGACATTTTGTTTGAAAACATTACCCTGGAAATGAGTCTAAAGCCGTTTAAAAAGACAGACGCCCCATTTATCAAAACCGTTTGCGAAACTGCTTTTTCGCAGTGGAAACCGCTTTTAAAGAACGCCGAAACCGTTTCGGTGCTGCTTTGGTGCGCCGACGGGTCGGAGCTTTTAGACTACCGCGGCAGCTTAAACGACGAATTTGAATGGTGTTATTTTTTAGGCGGCGCCAATCAGCGGGAGAACCACCCGCCGGAAATTGACCCCGAGGGCAAGGGACTGCACACCAGAAACTATCTTTACACAAAAAATCCTCCCCAAATGACCTACCAAATTTTAAAAGAAATTATCTGTGCGTTAAAAACTGCGGGGAAAAAAGTGCTAGGGGAGGACAAACAGATTTTGGTTGGCGAAACGGTGGACCCCGGGCCGGAGTTTGCCGTTTCAGATTTTAAATATAACCGACACAACGAAATTTGCCTGGGGCAGGACATGGGCAAGGGCACCATGATTTGCGCCCACGCGCGCCTGAAAGGCGACAACGTTCACTATGCCGGTTTTCCAAACGGCATACCCGACGGGCTTCCGTTCGGTACGTTTTTAGGCCGGCAGGCCCAGGCGTTTTTAAGCGACTTGGGGTTCGACTATTTGTGGCTTTCTAACGGATTGGGCTTTGGACGCGAAACCTGGAGCGCACACGGCGCAATTTTTGACGGCGAACGGTTTGACGCCACAGCGCTTCCTGCTGTGAAAAAGGAGGTGCTGGAATTTTGGAACCTGTTTCGTGCCGAGTGCCCCGACTTTCCGGTTCAGACCCGTGGCACAAACATGTCTTGCGGCATTGACATGGCTTCAGACGGCGTGCCTCTTTCTGCAATTTACAAAAACGCCAAGGGCGTTCTTCCGCCGCCAAACTCGCCCTGGGCGGCGCTGAATTTTGATTTTGGCTTAGAGCTTATGGGGCACATGTCGCGAATTGCGGAGCTGCCGGCCAACGAGTTTATGTTCCGCTACTACATTCACGACCCCTGGTGGGTGAACTCGCCGTGGTATGACCGGTATGGCGGCCAGCCCCACGACATTTATCTTCCCGGGGCGTTGTCGCGGATTGATGAAAACGGGAAAATTGGCCTGCCGACGCATTTTAACATTTTATCTATTGACAACTCCTTCGGCGACATGCCGGAAAGCTGTGTATATGAGCCGCTGCCCCACATTTTAAAGGCAAGAAAAGACGCCCCCGACGGGGTTTCGCCGTTGGTTTGGGTATATCCCTTTGCAGAATATGGCGAAGCAGACAGCGCAGAAGCGCTTTCCGCCATGTATCACGGCGACTGGTTCGTTCGCGGCGCAATTAATTGCGGCATGCCGTTAAATCAGGTGGTTTCCGGCGACATTTTTGCAGGGCTCAACAAGCAAATGTTTTGTGAAAGCGTGGTTATCACCCCTGTTCCCTTGGCTGGCAGCAGACACGAGCGCACGATGATAGACTATGCAAAAAACGGGGGAAAGGTAATCTTTTACGGCGGCGGGGAAAATGTTCCGGAGGCGTTTTGCGGGTGTTTTTTCTTTTACCAAATCATTGGTTCTTTGGTTATGAACCATAGGGTGGGGAAAATAAATTTTTGAGTATGGGAAAGATCGATGAATATCTATGGCTTCATCGATGGCTCTTTCAACTCCGAAACAAGGCCCTAAATCTCCTAAAATTGTTACTTTCATGAATTTCCCCTCTGACCATATTATAAACTCAAAAAGAAAACGATAACAGCACAAGAATAGTTTAAAAAATGATTAATTTAAAGTATAATTATTTAGCTTTTTTGGAGGGAAAAATGGAACTAAAAGATAAAATAGGAATCACTGATGGTTTTCCAAAAGAAGGCATTTCTTTCAAGGATGTCTCTCCTTTGTTTGCTGATGGACGTTATTTGAAATATACATTGGACAAAATGTCTGAAATTGCTGGAAATTTCCATCCGAGTATTGTTCTTGGACCTGAAGCTAGAGGTTTTCTCTTCGGACCTGCTATCGCTTATAGACTTGGTATTGGTTTTGTAATGGCTAGAAAGAAGGGTAAATTACCTGGCGAATTGATTTCTGTTAGCTACGGACTAGAGTATG
>OGYL01002928.1_pt1 | contig 11444 bp, 9 predicted proteins | sample 1576541 | NCBI WGS metagenome assembly OGYL01 (sample SAMEA3541551, study PRJEB24748) | human gut metagenome | biome: human gut; feature: human-associated habitat; material: faeces | place: China | collected 2012 | reverse complement strand
GGGCTGCCCGTCAGGGTCAGCACGACAAAAGCGGAGGGCGCGCCCGCCTTCCTGCCCGGCCTGCGGAGGCGTGGGTACCGGGCGGGGGAAATACAGCAGATACCAGAAAAACAGCGAATACAGGAGGTTCCGCTAGATGACGGAAAAACAGATAGGAGGGAACGGCATGGCCAAACGGCAGCCAACAGTACTGCGCGTACCGGAAAACGGGGCAGGGGATCCCTTTTTTGGGCGGCAGGGCAATTGGTTCGAGGTTATTTTTGAATCTTCCTACGATGGCTTTTACATCACCGATGGCAACGCCATCACCCTGACCCTGAATAAAAGCTACGAGACCATCAGTGGCCTGCGCAAGGAGGAGATGGTGGGCCGCAGCATGGCGGAGCTGGTGGCCAGCCGGGTCATTTCGGCTTCCGGCACATTGCTGGCGCTGGAACGCCGGGAATCGGTGACGATGGAGCAGCAGTTCAAAACCGGCAAGCGGGCCATCATCACCAGCACCCCGGTTTTCGATTCCGAAAGCAACATCGTCATGGTGGTTACCAATGTCCGGGATGTGACCGAGCTGTACTCCCTGAAGGAGCAGCTGGAGCAGAGCGAGGAGCGCAACCGGCTCTATTCCGCCGAGCTGGAGGCTGCCCGCAGCCGCCAGGACCGCAATCCATCCAGCCTTATTTTCCACGATAAGAGCATGCAGAATGTCATTAGCCTGCTGAACCGCGCCGCCCAGATGGAGGTGCCGGTGCTGCTGCAGGGCGAGGTGGGCGTGGGCAAGGGCGCCCTTTCGGAGTACATCTACAGCAAAAGCAAGCGACGCAAGGAACACTTTATCACCATACCCTGTGCCTCCCTGCCGGATGACACCATGGTGGCCGAGCTGTTCGGGCTGGGACCGGGGGTCTCACCGGAATACCCACAGGGCAAGACCGGCCTGCTGGAGCAGGCCAACCGCGGGGTGGTCTTTCTGGATGAGGTGGAGCAGCTGAACCACGAAAGCCAGACCCGGCTGCTTTCGGCCATCAAGCGGCGGCAGGTAAAGCCGCTGGGCTACGGCGCCGATAAGCCCTGTGACCTGAGAATTATCGCTTCCACCAGCGCTGACCTGCTGGCCCTGGTGCGGGAAAAGAAGTTCCGGGAGGACCTGTACTATGCCCTGAGCGTGCTGCCCATCAATGTACCGCCGCTGCGGGAGCGCCGGGAGGATATTCCCTACATTGTGACGGCCTATGCCGCCGAAATGAACAAGAAATATCACCAGAAAAAGCGCTTCGCCCCGGAGACCATCATCTGCATGCAGAGCTACAACTGGCCCGGCAATATCCGGGAGCTGCACAATGTGGTGGAGCGCATGATGATTATTTCCAAGAACAATGTCATCCAGCCGGAGGAGCTGCCCATCACCGATAACATCACCATCAGCCAGAAGGAGAGCGAAGAGTACTTTGAGCAGGTGAACCTGCACAGGCTGGTGGAGCAGCTGGAGATCAGCTACATCCGCCGGGCGTACAGCCGCTACGGCAATGTAAGGGACGCCGCCCGCAGCCTGGGCATGGATGCTTCCACCTTTGTGCGCAAGCGCAAAAAGATAGAGCAGGGGAGGGAATAGTTGCAAAAACGCAATGATGCGCAAAAATGCAACACCTCTTGATTTGTTCAAAAATTTTTAACGAATAGCCAGAAAAGCAAGGAATCAAGCGGAAAAACGGAACAAAATTTTTTGAAAATCGGGAGTGACTGTTGCAGATGCACAACACGAACTCCCGATTTTTCCGCAAAAAATGCAAAAAATGTAGCAAAAACACCCAAAACCGCAAATATGCCAAAAATAAAAGTGAACAAAGGAATTCTCCTCAAAAATACACCCCTGCCAAACTTGCTCCGGGGCGGTTTACAAGCCGAAATTGGCTGGATATAATCGAAAATGAAAGCGGGTGGCCGCTGTGCCGCGCCCCTGGAGAAAGGCCCGCTTTACTGTGAAACAGCCGGATGGCAGCCGCCTGATTGGGACAGGGGAGCAGCCCGCCGGCAGAGGAGTTACCACAAAAAACTGTGACGAGGAGGAAACTTCACATGACCGAAATGACCGAAACCAAAAAAGTGGAGGTACCGGAAGGCTTTATGACCGGTAAGTTCCCGCTGAAAAAGCGCGCTTACGGTGAAGAGCAGCCCGGTATCAAAGTAGGCCCCTTCAAGATCCGTCTCCCCCTGATCCACCACGAGTGGTCCTGGACCGAGATGGCCGCCGCCATGTTCCTGGGCGTTGCCTGTCTGGGCGCTGGTGTTACCACCACCATGACCACCTTTGGTCTGGATGACCCCGCGAATATCGCTGCCCTTGGCTTTGATGAGAACGGCGTATTCCTGATGGCCCTGACCTTCGGTGTTCTGAACGCGATCTGCTACTACCTGCCCTCTCTGCTGGGCGACCCCGTAGTTCCCGGCTGGATCACCCCCGCGCTGCCCCTGACCCTGAAGTTCCTGCAGCAGTGGGACCTGCCCAACTACGCCACCGGACAAGTAGACCGTATTTACGCGATGATAGCCCTGCAGATGCTGGTTGCTCTCAGCTTCCTCATCATGGGTGCTACGGGTATCGGCCGTAAGCTGGTAGATGCCGTACCCATGGGTATCAAGGCCGGTATTGTATTGGGCGCCGGCGTAACGGCCGCGGTAAATGTATTCTCTGCCCGTATGCCCAAGGCCCCCTGGACCGTTGCCATCGCTGTACTGATGTCCTACTTCTTCCTGTTTAACCCCACCTTTGCCCGCAAGGCGACCAAGAGCCGCTTCTGGAATGTAGTGCGTAACCAGGGCGTAGTACCTGCCCAGCTGTTCGCCATCATTCTGGCTCCCGTGCTGCTGCACGAGATCCCGCTGCCTCAGATCCAGTGGGGCTTCACCCCCCTGAGCTTCGGCTATGTTCTGGAGCACTTCACCATCTTCGGCCTGGGCTTCCCGGCCTGGAGCTTCTTCCTGGCGGCAATCCCCTCCGCGCTGGCGACCTACATCATCGCCTTCTCCGACTTTGTACTGGCGAAGGAAGTTGTTGCCGAGGCTACCGCTTACCGTCCTGATGAGAAGGTTATCTTCGATGCCAGCCGTTCCAATCTGGTCAGCTTCCTGCGTAACGCCATCATGTCCCTCTTTGCTCCCTGGGTCCCCATGTGCGGCCCGCTGTGGGCTTCCGGTCTTTTGACCATCACCGAGCGCTATAAGAGAGGCTACAAGACCATGCACACCTACTGGGATGGTGTATGTACCTTCCGTGCAGCTACCGTAATCTCCGTTCTCATCCTGCCGCTGGTCACCCTCATTAAGCCCGCGTTTGCCATCTTCTTCGGCATCACCATGGGCGTTCAGGCCTTCGCCTGCGGCAACATCGGTATCCGCATGTGCACCACCGCCAATGACCGCGGCGTTGCCTGCGTTATCGCCGGTGCTCTGACCTACTTCACCCCCGGCTGGGCTCTGCTCGTCGGTATCATCGTCTGGGCTGTTGTTGACGGCTCCGAGGCTGTGATCAACCTGAAGAACCGCAAGAAGACCGCCGGCGGCCCCTCTCCGGAGGAGCTGGTCTTTAAGCCTGAGGACAAAAAAGGCTGCTGCTGATCATTAAAGAAATTACTCCGCAAGGGAAAATGCCCCACCCGCGGGAGATGAGATAGCCCACTGCGGCGCGCACTCATCTCCCGGCGGGCAAGGGAAAGATGGAACTGATGATCCCAAGGTCAGTTCCATCTTTTCCGCGAAAGCGCGCCGCCCCAAAGAGAAAAGAAAAGGGAGGTAAACCGCCATGAAAATGCTTTCTATTAAACCGACCATCTATAAGTTTAAGACCGCTGAAGAATTCGCTGCGGAATTCAAAATCGGCGCGGGTGACCTGGTGATCACCAACGAATATATCTACCAGCCCTTCTTTGGCAAGCTGAACCTCGGCTGCGATGTGCTGTATCAGGAGAAATACGGCGCTGGCGAGCCCTCCGATGACATGGCAGAGGCCATGTATAAGGACATTAAAGGCGACCATAAGCGTGTTATCGCCATCGGCGGCGGTACCGTCATTGATATTTCCAAGCTTTTTGCACTGAAAACTGTTTCCCCCATCCTCGATCTCTACGATGGCAAGACCGAGATCGTGAAGGATAAGGAGCTGGTACTGGTGCCCACCACCTGCGGCACTGGCAGCGAAGTGACCAATATTGCCATCCTGGCGCTGAACAGCCGCGGCACCAAGAAGGGCCTGGCGGTGGATGAGATGTATGCCGACAGCGCCGTGCTGGTGCCTGAGCTGCTGAACGGCCTGCCCTTCCGCTTCTTCGCTACCAGCTCCATCGATGCCCTGATCCATGCCGTGGAATCCAGCCTTTCCCCCAAGGGCAACGAGATGACCCGGATGTTTGGCTACAAGGCCATTGATATGATCCTGCACGGCTACAAGAAGATCGCTGCGGACGGCCCTGAGGCCCGGATGCCGCTGCTGGAGGACTTCCTGATGGCCTCTCTGTACGCGGGCATCGCCTTTGGCAATGCGGGCTGCGCCGCCGTTCATGCCATGAGCTATCCCCTGGGTGCGACCTTCCATGTGGCGCACGGCGAGAGCAACTATGCCATGTTCACCGGCGTAATGAAGAATTATATGGAGATCCGCCAGGATGGCGAGATCGAGAGGCTCAATCAGTTCATCGCCGATATCCTGGGCTGCAAGGTAGAGGATGTTTATGAGGAGCTGGAGAAGCTGCTGAATAACCTCATCCAGAAGAAGACCCTGCACGAGTACGGCATGAGCCGTGAGCAGATCGAGGAATTTGCGGACAGCGTAATAGCGAACCAGGGCCGCCTGATGGCGAACAACTTTGTGGAGCTGGACCGCGACCGTTTGATCAAGATCTATACCGAGCTGTACTAATTGCACATAAACAGAGCCGACTAACGATGAATCCAAAGAAAGAAAGGAAGTAACGAAAATGGCACTGATGACAGGCGAACAGTATATCGAAAGCATTAAGAAGATCAAAATGGAGATCTATATGTTCGGTGAGAGATACAATAACCCCACCGAGAGCCCCATCCTGCGTCCTTCTCTCAACTCCGTCCGTATGACCTACGACCTGGCCCAGATGCCCGAGTATGAGGACCTGATGACTGTGGTTTCCCCCTACACCGGCACCCGCGTCAACCGCTTCACCCACATCCACCAGAGCACCGAGGACCTCATCAAGAAGGTAAAGATGCAGCGCCTGTGCGGCCAGAAGACCGCAGCCTGCTTCCAGCGCTGCGTAGGCATGGACGCCTTTAACGCCCTGTTCTCCACCACCTATGAGTGCGACAAGGCCCACGGCACCAACTATCACGAGAACTTTGTGAAGTTCATGAAGTATGCCGCCGAGAACGACCTGACCGTTGACGGCGCCATGACCGACCCCAAGGGCGACCGTTCCCTGGCGCCCCATGCACAGGTAGATCCTGATATGTTCCTGCGTATTGTGGAGCGCCGCCCCGACGGTATCGTAGTCCGCGGCGCCAAGGCCCACCAGACCGGTATCTGCAATTCCCACGAGGTCATCGTAATGCCCACCCAGTCCATGGGTCCCGATGATAAGGACTATGCGGTTTCCTTTGCCGTACCGCTGGATACCCCCGGTCTGTTCATGATCATCGGCCGCCAGAGCTGCGACACCCGTAAGCTGGAGGGCTCCACCCTCGATGTCGGTAACGCCGAGTTCGGCGGTGTAGAAGCACTGACCATCTTTGACGATGTATTTGTACCCAATGACCGTATCTTCCTGTGCGGCGAGCATGAATTTGCCGGGATGCTGGTGGAGCGCTTTGCCGGTTACCACCGCCAGAGCTACGGCGGCTGCAAGGTCGGCGTAGGCGATGTTCTGATCGGTGCTGCTGCTGTTGCCGCTGACTACAACGGCGCTGCCAAGGCCAGCCACATCAAGGATAAGCTCATCGAGATGACCCACCTGAATGAGACCCTGTACTGCTGCGGTATCGCCTGCTCCGCCGAGGGCCACAAGACCGAGAGCGGCAACTACATCATTGACCTGCTGCTGGCCAATGTCTGCAAGCAGAATGTGACCCGCTTCCCCTATGAGATCGTCCGCCTGGCCGAGGATATCGCCGGCGGTCTGATGGTCACCGCTCCCTCCGAGAAGGACCTGCGCGATGAGAAGATCGGTCCGTACATCGATAAGTACCTGCGCGGCGTGGCTACCGTCACCACCGAAAACCGCATGAAGATCCTGCGTCTCATCGAAAACCTGGCCCTGGGCACCGCGGCCGTTGGCTACCGCACCGAATCCATGCACGGCGCCGGTTCTCCCCAGGCTCAGCGCATCATGATAAGCCGCCAGGGCAACCTGAACGCCAAGAAGGAGCTGGCCAAGGCCATCGCCCATATTGAAGAATAACCTCCTCATAGAATAACCCCTTTATCTCCCCGCGGGGCAGGGCACAGGGCGCTGTGCCCCGGCTCTGCCCCGCCCCCTTTGCGGGGGAAAACCAAAGACCCAAGGAGAGATGCAACCATGCTGGAACGGATCGAACAGGTTCTGGATGAAAAAGTACGCCCCGCCCTGCGCACCCACGATGGCGACATAAAGGTGGTGCGGGTGGAGGACGGCGTTTTGTACTTCCGTATGCTGGGGCAATGCAGCAACTGTCCCTCCGCGGTGGTAACGGCCGAAGAACTGGTGGCGCCGCCTATTCTGGAGGCGATACCGGAGCTGCGGCAGGTGGTGCTGGATACCACCGTAAGCGATGAGCTGTGGCAGGACGCCATGGAGCTACTGCGGCGGCGTCACGCCGGTGAAGCGTGAGAATAGGCATAAAGTACTGTGGGGGCTGCAACCCACGCTATGACCGGGTGGCCGCGGTAAAGGAGCTGCAACAGCGGCACCCCGAATGGAAGATAGAGCCCGCCGGAGAGGGCGGGCAGGAGTACATCCTGGTGGTGTGCGGCTGTACCGCCGTGTGCGCGGGCCATACCCAGCTGGAGGCCACCAAACACAAATTTGTCATTAACAGCAGGGAGCAGCTTGCGGCTGCCTGCGAAGCGATAATAAAAGAAAATGAGGTGTAACAATGGAGGACTGGAGAACTCTGTATCAACAGAAGCTGACCACCGCCGAGGAAGCGGTAAAGCATATCAAATCCGGCGACCGGGTAGTAGTGACCCACGCCACCGGCGAACCCATCCTGCTGACCGACGCCATGGTTGCGAACGCCGAGCAGTACGAGAATGTGGAAGTGGTGCACATGGTGGCCATGGGCAAGGCCGAATACTGTCTGCCCGAAAATTCCAAGCACTTTCGCCACAACAGCCTGTTCCTGGGCGGCAGCACCCGCAAGGCCATAGAGGAGGGCCGGGGTGACTTTACCCCCGTGTTCTTCAGCGAGATCCCCGAACTGTTCCGCACCACGCTGCACCCCAATGTAGTGCTGCTGCACCTGAGCACCCCCGATGAGCACGGCTACTGCAGCTTTGGTGTTTCCTGCGACTACACCAAGCCCGCCGCCGAGTGCGCCGACCTGCTGATCGCGCAGATCAACCCCAAGATGCCCCGCACCATGGGTGACAGCTTCATCCATGTCAGCAAGCTGGATTACATCGTGGAGGCCGAGACCGACCTCATCGAGCTGGCCCCGCCCCATATCGGCGATGTGGAGCGCGCCATCGGCGAGAATATTGCCTCCCTGGTGAAGGACGGCGACTGCCTGCAGCTGGGCATCGGCGCCATTCCCGACGCGGTGCTCCTGTTCCTGAAGGACAAGAAGGACCTGGGTATCCATTCCGAGATGTTCAGCGACGGCGTGGTAGAGCTGGTAGAGGCCGGTGTCATCACCAATGCGAAGAAGAACATTCACAAGGGCAAGAGCGTGGCGACCTTCCTGATGGGCACCCGCCGCCTGTATGACTATGTGGATAACAACCCCGAGGTGGCCATGATGCCGGTGGACTATGTCAATGATCCCCGTGTCATCTGCCAGAACGATAACCTTGTTTCCATCAACTCCTGCGTGCAGGTGGACCTGATGGGCCAGGTGGTTTCCACCTGCGTGGGTCTGCGGCAGATCAGCGGCGTGGGCGGCCAGGTGGACTTTGTACGCGGCGCCAATATGAGCCGGGGCGGGCGCACCATTATGGCCATGCCCAGCACCGCCGCCAAGGGCACCATCTCTAAGATCGTTCCGCTCATTGATGAGGGCGCGGCCGTGACCACCAGCCGCTACGATGTGAACTATGTGGTGACCGAGTACGGCATTGCCCAGCTGAAGGGCAAGACCCTGCGTGAGCGAGCCAGAGAGCTCATCAAGATCGCGCATCCCGATTTCCGGGAGGGGCTCATCAAGGTATACGAGGAGCGCTTCCACGCGAAGTTCTGATTGATTTTCTCTTCATTTTCATGTTCCCCTTCGCGGAGAGGAGGACAATGCCAGCCCCATTGTCCTCCTTTTCTGCACATAGAGAAGCGGAAAAAATGACCAAAAAGAGAGGAGTACACCTCCATGAATGAAGTGATATTAAGCGGACTGGGCATCCTGCTGGCACTGTGCGGCATGACCGTACTCATCTTCCGGCGGGTCTCGCCCATTATAGTGGGGCCGCTGGCGGCGCTGCTGGTAACAGTGATGAGCGGGCTGCCGGTGCTGGATTCGGTGACCGGGGTATATGTAGCGGGCGTTGGCTCCTTCTTTGTTTCCTACTTTATGATCTTCCTGCTGGGGAACATCCTGGGCAGCCTGTACCAGATCAGCGGGGCGGCGGCGAAGATCGGCGAAACGGTGGTGCGGTGGTTCGGCGCCAAAAACTGCATGGTGGCGTGCTTGATTTCGGCGGCGCTGCTGAGCTACGGCGGCATCAACAGCTTTGTCATCATCTTCGCCATCTATCCCATCGCGCTCAAGCTCTTTGAGGAGGCGGACCTGCCCACCTACCTGCTGCCGGGTATTGTGTGCGGCGGCATGTGGACCTTTGCGATGACCGGGCCCTTTTCACCGCAGATCTGCAACATTGTTTCGATGCAGAGCCTGGGCACCCCCTCCTACGCCGGGCTGATCCCCGGCTTGGCGGCTTCGGTCGTCATGGCGGTGCTGATTGTGTGGTACATGAACCGCCAGGCAAAGAAGGCAAAGGGACGGGGTGAGCACTTTACCCCACCGGAGGGCGGTGTGCGCCAGCATGAGGGGCCCACTCCCGGCACCGTGGTCAGCTTTATCCCGCTGACGGCTGTTATCGTGCTTTTTAATGTGACGGAGATCGGCATTGTGGCCTGCCTGCTCATCGGCATTGTGCTGTCGCTGGGGCTTTTCTGGCGCAGCATCCCGTGGGGAGAGATGCTCTCCACCATGAACCAGGCGGCGGGCAGCTCCGTGACGGTCATCATCAACACGGCTACCATTGTGGGCTTTGGTGCGGTGGCGAAGATCACCCCATTCTATGCCTGGGCGGTGGAGCTGCTGGAGGCTTCCACCGCGAACCCCTATGTGGTGGCCGCCGTGGGCAGCAATATTTTCGCCTGCATCCTCGGCTCCTCCTCCGGCGGGCTGACGCTGATGTATACCTCGCTGAAGGAGATCTTCCTGAGCTACGCGGGGCAGGGGTACAGCCTGGAATTTATCCACCGGCTGTGCTCGCTCGGCTCCGGGGGGCTGGATTCCATGCCGTGGAACGGCTCCATTGTTTCGGTGTTCGGCATCTGCCACACCACCCACAAGGCCAGCTATAAGTATAACTTTGTGACCTGCGCGGTGATCCCGGTGCTGTGTACCTTCCTCATCGCGCTGCCCATCTGTATCTGGCTGGGCTGATAGAAGAAGGAGAAAACCCATGAAAACGATACTGACCATGCCCAGCCCCGAGCTGGCCCTGCTGACGATGACGGGGGAGGGTAAGCCCTTTGTGCTGAACCGCCGCACCATGGCGGAGCTGGAAGCCCTGCTGGATGAGGTGCGCCGCCGCGCCCCCCGGGCCCTGGTACTCACCGGGGAGGGTAGGTTCTTCTGCGCCGGGGCGGATATACGGGAGATGGCGGCCATGGATGGCCGGGAGCTGTATGACTGGGCGCTGCTGGGCAGCCGCCTAAACACCAACCTGGAGGAGCTGCCGATGCCGGTGCTGGCCGCGGTGAACGGCATGGCGCTGGGCGGCGGCTGTGAGCTGGCGCTGGCGTGTGACCTGCGGCTGGCCTCCATGGCGGCGAGCTTTGCGGTGCCGGAGGTGACCCTGGGCACCATATGCGGGGCGGGCGGCACCCAGCGGCTGCCCCGGCTTATCGGTGAAACGCGGGCCAAGGAGATGATCTTTACCGGGCGGGAAATTACCGCCGAAACGGCCCGGGAATGGGGTCTGGTAAATGGGGTCTTTACTGCCGGCAGCCTGCTGGAGGAAACACTGAACCTGGCGGAGGAGATCGCCCGGAACAGCCCCTACGCTGTGACCCGCGCCAAGCGGAGCGTGAACGGCGGACGGGAAATGCTGCTGGAGGAAGCGCTGGAATGGGAACGGAGCCTCTTTGGCGAATGCGGCGAAAGCCGGGACCGCAAAGAGGGCATGACGGCCTTCCTGGAAAAACGGCCCCGGGTATTTACCGGGGAATGAGAGAGGAGAGAGCATGGCAAAGGTGATCTCGGCCGCCGGGGCCGCCGCCCTGATCCGTGACGGCATGACGGTGGCGGTGGATGGCTTTATCGGCTTTTCGCTGGCGGAGGATATCCTGTGTGAGATGGAGGAGCGCTTCCTGCGGGAGGGCCACCCCCGTGACCTGCGGCTGGTGAATGTGGCGGGCTTGGGCGGCGATGGCCGCCGCCGGGGCATCAATCATTTTGCGCACCGGGGGATGCTCTCCCGGCTTTTGTGCAGCAATCTCAGCCTGGCCAATGCCATTTACCCCCACATCAGCGCAGGGGATTTTGCGCTGTTTATGGCTCCGCAGGGGGTCATGTCCCACATGATGCGGGCCATCGCCGGGAAAAAGCCGGGGGTACTGACCTCCGTGGGGCTCAGGACCTTTGTGGACCCGCGGCGGGATGGCTGCCGCATGAACCAAAAGGCCTGGGAAAGCGGCGAGGAAGTGGTGCAGCTGGTGGAGTTGGCCGGGCAGGAGCAGCTCTTTTTCCCGGCGTTCCCGCTGGATGCCTGCATCATCAAGGGCAGCACTGCCGATGCCGATGGGAACATCAGCATGGAAAAGGAGGCCGTCCTGCTGGAGCAGTACGAGATGGCCGCCGCCGCCCACAACAGTGGCGGGCTGGTGCTGGCCCAGGTGGATCAATTGGCGCCCGCCCACACCATGAACGCCAAGGATGTGGTGGTGCCTGGCTGCCTGGTGGATTACATCGTGGTGGGGCGGGAGGAAAACTCCCGGCAGCAGTTTGTCACCGAGGAGCGCTGGGTGGAGGCCTTTACCGGGCGGGTGCGCATCCCGCTGGAGGGGCTG
>OGYL01002927.1_pt1 | contig 11445 bp, 10 predicted proteins | sample 1576541 | NCBI WGS metagenome assembly OGYL01 (sample SAMEA3541551, study PRJEB24748) | human gut metagenome | biome: human gut; feature: human-associated habitat; material: faeces | place: China | collected 2012 | reverse complement strand
GGGGGATTGTCGCCGTCCACCGGACGGCGTTTGATCGCACATCTTCGTTACAATCCCTCCGTCTTTTTGCTGCGCAAAAACCCACCTCCCTTTGCACAAAGGAGGCTTTGGCACGCCACTAGTTTCAGCAAAATCTACAGGTTTCTGACACCTTCCCCTCGAGGGAAAGCTTGAAAAGTTCCATCGATTCCACTAGTTAGGAAATTTATTTTCGGGAGAAACGCCGAAGAAGTTTCTGCATATCCGTCGTCAAAAAGGACGATGGGCTTGCGAAACTTCTGCATTTCTTCCTCCCCACAGAAAAAGGCGCGAAAGCAGTTGCTTTCGCGCCTTTTGGCTTTATTGTCCGTAAATAAAATCCTGCAAATTCAGCACCGTTTCCTCGGGGTTGACCAGTCCCAAGCCGGAACCGAACGCATCGCCCCACAGGCTGTACCACGCGCCGTCCTCCGGCACACGATAGGAGGTGTCGATCTTGTATGTGCGATAGGTCAGCGCGTTGGCGCTGAACCCCAAAAACTCACTCTGCGACATATTGGTGCTCACCACACCCAGCGCCTCAAACAGCACGCTGTTCAGCTGACCAATGCTCATATTTTTGGCTTTGTCCATCAGCTGCGAAATCAGCTTGCGCTGGTTGGAGGTGCGGGTGAAATCGCTGTCCGCATAGTAATACCGCAAACGGGCAAACTGCAGCGTTTGATAGCCATCCATATGATAGGTGCCGTCGGTGGTGCCCATCGGCACATATCCCGCGCCGCCGTAACGGATCTTGCTGCCCGCCGCCGGCACGCGCTCGGCTTCGCCGCCGGTGAGCTTCACATCGGTGCCGCCCATCGCGTCGATCACCTTGGGGAATGCATCAAAGTTGACCGCAATGTATTTGTCCAGCTTCAGCCGCAGGTTCTGCTCGATCATTTTGGAATGCAGGCTGAACCCGCCCGAAGCAAACGCCGCATTAAACTTGGCGTAATCGTCCATACCGTCGCCATCCCAGTCGCGACCGGGAATGGTCACCACCATATCCCGCATCAGCGAGATCAGCTTCACGGTTTTGGTGCGGCTGTTGATGGACACGATGATGTTGGTATCCGCACGCTGGCCGGAATATTTTTTGCCATCCACACCGATCAGCAGGATGTTGGTGATCTCGCTGGTGTCGCCCTGCACCGGAATGTCCGCCAGCGCCGAATTGGCATACGCCGACGGATCAAAATCCACGGCATCCGCCGGACGGCTTTCCGCCGGTTCCGAGCTATCCGAAACCTCCAGCCCGCCGCCGGCATCGTCACCGACATAATTCACCCGACCGAACAGCATCCACAGATACACATCCGCGCCGATGAACAGCACACCGACCACCGCCAGCAAGCTCGCCATAATGCCCGCGGTCAACCGCACCGGCTTGGAATATCGCCGCGGCTTGGGGGTGCGCTTTTTGCGCTTACCCGCTGCCGCCTCCAGCTCCTCGCCGCCGATCACCCGGGTCTTTTCGATCATGTCCGGCGTTTCAACGCTCGCGGTCACCTCCGGCGCATCTTCGCGCGCTTTTATGGCTTTTTTCTCGCTTTTTGTCGAAGAAGAACGCCCATGTTTTGATTTGCTCATAAACCACTCGTCCTTTTCCCGGCCTTGCCTCAGCCGTAAAGATACTGGTGCAGTTCCCTGATCGACCGCACCGGATCGGTGAGCACCAGCACTGATGCACCGTTTTTGTTATCCGACTCCCACAAACCGTCCTGCGGCACGCGATAGGAGCTGTCCACCTCGTAGTTCGCATAGCGGAACGCGTTGATCGAATATCCCATAAAGGTGGTACGCGACATATTGGTGCGCACCTGCGGCAGCGCTTCGCTCAACACATCGTTCAGCTGCAGCACATTCATGCCCTTCGCCTTTTGGATCAGCGCCGAGATCAGCTTGCGCTGGTTGGAGGTGCGACTGAAATCCGCGTCCGCATACAAATAGCGGATGCGCGAATATTGCAACGCCTGAAATCCGTCCATGTGATAGGTGCCGTCGGTTTCGCCCATGGGGACATAGCCCGCACCGCCATAGCGGATGGTACTGCCCGCCGCCGGAACACGGTCCGCCTCGTCACCGGTCAGCTCCATATCCACACCGCCCATCGCATCGATCACCTTGGGAAACGCCTCAAAGTTGACGGCGATATACTGGTCAATATGCAAATGGAAATTCTGCTGGATCATCTTGAGGTGCAGCGGCGTACCGCCATAGGCATACGCCGCGTTCAGCTTGGACTCATCGTCCCAGCCGTCGTTGTCCTCATCCAGCCCCGGCAGCGTGACCCACAGATCGCGCATCAGCGACGCCATTTTGATGGTACCGGTCTTGGAATTCACCGACAAAATGATGTTGGTGTCCGACCGTCCCTCAAAGCTGGCGCTGTCCACACCCATCAACAGGATGTTGGTCACATCGTCGGTGTTGCCCATAATGGGCAGATCGGTGACATTGGTGCCGTTATACGCCTGCGGGTCGTAGACATGGGACACGCCGCTGTCGTCCAGCGGCACGGTTTCTTCGTCATACTGAACCCGTCCCAGCATCGACCACAGATAGATGCCGCCCGCAGCCGCCACGACCACCGCCAGCGCCACCAGCACCGCCAACACCTTCAACACTCGTTTTCCGGTAGACTTTTTCTTTTTTTCGTGCCCGCGGGCACCTTTTTTCTTATCGTTACGACCCTTGCCGCCGCGCGGCGGTTCCGGCTCATCCGGCGGTTCGTCCGGTGGCTCGTATGCCCCGCGGCGCGACTGCCCGTAAATCGGGCGATCCAGCCGCACCCCATATTCGTCCACCGGATAGCCTTGCGCGCTCATCCGCACGCCGGAAGAACCGGTGGACGATGAGCCGCCCGACCGCTGGCGGCGCGGAACCGGAAACAGCTCCACATCCTGCCAGTCGTTTTGATTGTCATTCATATAGGTTTTCGTCCTTTGCTATGGCGCATCGACATCAGAACAAACCGGTGATCACGCCGTTTTCGTCCACATCAATATTTTCCGCTGCGGGTACCCGCGGCAGCCCCGGCATGGTCATAATATCGCCGGTTTGTGCCACCACAAAGCCGGCACCGGCGCTCAGCCGCACCGATTTCACCGTGATGCGGAAGCCCTTCGGCCACCCCAGCAGCTTGGGATTATCCGACAGCGAATACTGCGTTTTCGCCATACACACCGGCAGCTGGCCAAAGCCCAGTTCTTCCAGCCGCGCCAGCCGTTTGGCGGCAGCGGTGGTGTAATCCACCCCGTCCGCGCCGTAAATTTCCCGCGCGACCGCTTCGATTTTTTCGGTCAGCGGCTGGTCATCCTCGTACATCATACGGAAATGGTTGGGCTGTTCCACCAGCCGCAGCACTTCCTCCGCCAGCTCGATGCCGCCCGCGCCGCCTTTGCCCCAAACCTCGGACAAGGCGACATTCGCGCCCATTTCGGCACATTTGCGGCGCACCAGCTCCAGCTCGGCTTCGGTATCCTGCGGGAAGCGGTTGATCGCCACCACCGCGGGCAAGCCAAACTTAACCGTCATATTTTCAATGTGTTTAAGCAAGTTGGGCAGGCCCTTTTCCAGCGCCTCCAGATTTTCCTCGCCCAGCTCTTTCAGCGGCGCACCGCCGTGATGCTTCAGCGCCCGCACCGTCGCCACGATGACCACCGCATCCGGACGAATGCCCGCCTTGCGGCATTTGATGTCGAGGAATTTTTCCGCGCCCAAATCGCCGCCGAAGCCCGCTTCGGTCACCACGATATCGCCCAGCTTCATCGCCATACGAGTAGCGGCGATGCTGTTGCAGCCGTGCGCGATGTTGGCGAACGGCCCACCATGCACAAACGCGGGGGTATGCTCCAGCGTCTGCACCAAGTTGGGCTGGATCGCATCGCGCAGCAGCGCCGCCATGGCGCCTTGCGCTTTCAGCTGTCCCGCCGTCACCGGCTGGTCGTCGCGGGTGTAGCCCACCACGATGCGCGCCAACTTCTCTTTCAAATCGGTAATATCATTAGACAGGCACAAAATCGCCATGATCTCGGACGCCACGGTAATATCAAAGCCGTCCTCGCGCGGAACGCCGTTCATGCGTCCGCCAAGGCCGTCGGTGATCTGCCGCAGCTGCCGATCGTTCATATCCACACACCGCCGCCAAGTGATGCGGCGGGTATCGATGCCCAGCGCGTTGCCCTGCTGGATATGGTTATCCAGCATCGCCGCCAGCAGGTTGTTGGCGGCACCGATGGCGTGCATATCGCCGGTAAAATGCAGGTTGATGTCCTCCATGGGGATCACCTGCGCATAGCCGCCGCCGGCGGCACCGCCTTTGATACCGAACACCGGTCCCAGCGACGGTTCGCGCAGCGCCAGCACCACCTTTTTGCCCATACGGTGCAGCGCGTCGCCGAGTCCCACCGTGGTGGTGGTTTTGCCCTCGCCCGCCGGGGTGGGGGTGATCGCCGTCACCAGCACCAGCTTGCCGTCCGGTTTGTCCGCCAGGCGCGGCATCACCTTTCGGTTCACCTTCGCTTTATAACGACCGTACAGCTCCAAATCGTCCTCGGAAAGACCAAGCCCAGCGGCGATTTCGGTCACCGGACATGGCTGTACGCTTTGAGCGATCTCAATATCGGATGGTATTGCCATAATTAGTATAACCTCCGCAGCGTGTATTCACATTCCGTTTATTGGAACTTCCTTTTTACGCGTTCTTTTTGCTCATGGCCTGCTTCACGACCTGCGTCAGATTGTCGGCGCACAAGCCGAATTTTTTCAACAGCTCCACCGCTTTGCCGGATTTGCCGAAGGTGTCGTTGACACCCAGACGCACCACCGGCACCGGTACCGTTTCGCAAACCACTTCGGTCACCGCGCTGCCCAAGCCGCCAATGATATTGTGCTCTTCGGCGGTCACGATCAAACCGGTTTCCTGCGCCGCGCGCACGATCGCGTCGCGGTCGATGGGTTTGATGGTCGCCATATTGATGACCCGCGCCGCAATGCCGTCGCTTTTCAGCTGTTCCGCCGCGATCAGCGCTTCCTGCACCATCAGACCGGTAGCGATAATGGTCACATCGTCGCCGTCGGTCATCTGCACACTTTTACCGATCTCGAACACATAATCCGCCGGCATCACCACCGGTACCGCCAGACGACCGAACCGCAGATACACCGGACCGTTCATCGCAGCGGCGGCTTTGACCGCCTGTTTGGCTTCGTTATCGTCCGCCGGGTTCAGAATGGTCATGCCCGGAATGGTGCGCATCAGCGCGATATCCTCGCAGCACTGGTGCGTCGCGCCGTCCTCACCCACCGAGATGCCCGCGTGGGTGGCGCCGATCTTCACATTCAAATGCGGATAGCCGATGGAGTTGCGCACCTGTTCAAACGCGCGCCCGGCGGCGAACATCGCAAACGACGAGGCAAATACCGTTTTGCCCGCCGCCGCCAAGCCGGCCGCCACACCCATCATATTGCCTTCCGCGATACCCGCATCAAAGAAGCGGTCGGGATAAGCTTTTTTGAAAGCCCCTGTTTTGGTGGCGGCTGCCAGGTCGGCATCCAGCACCACCACATTCGGATCCTGTGCGCCCAATTCCACCAACGCCGCGCCGTAGGAGTCGCGCGTGGCTACCTTTACGATATCCGCCATCATTATACCCCCTCATATTCGGCCAGCGTCTGCTTCAGCTCAGCCATCGCGATGTCATATTGTTCCTGTTTGGGAGCCGATCCATGCCAGCCCACCTGGTTTTCCATAAAGGACACGCCTTTGCCCTTGACGGTCTTCATAATAACCGCAGTGGGCTTGCCCTTCACGGTTTTGGCTTCGTCCAGCGCTTTTTCGATCTGGTCAAAATCGTGACCGTCGATCTCCACCACATGGAACCCGAACGCCTCGAATTTTTCGGGGATCGGATAGGGCGAGTTGACTTCGCCGATGGAACCGTCGATCTGCAGATCGTTGTTGTCCACGATCACGCACAGATTATCCAGCTTTTTGTGGGCGGCAAACATCGCCGCTTCCCACACCTGACCTTCTTCAATTTCGCCGTCACCCAAGATGGTGTAGACGCGCCAATCCGCGCCGTCCAGCTTGCCGGCGAGCGCCATGCCCGCCGCCGCGGACACGCCCTGTCCCAGCGAACCGCTGGACATATCCACCCCGGGAATGGTCTTCATATCCGGGTGCCCTTGCAGCAGCGCACCCACCTGACGCAAATGTTTCATTTCCTCCAGCGGGAAAAAGCCTTTCAACGCCAACGCGGCGTACAGCGCCGGAGCGGTGTGTCCCTTGGACAGCACCAACCGGTCGCGCTCCTCCCAATGGGGGCGGCTGGCATCCACTTTCATCTCTTTGAAATACAGATAAGCGAGTATGTCGGCAATCGACAGAGAGCCGCCGGGGGGTCCGCTTTGCGCCGAGAACACACCCTCAAGGGCAGCCATCCGGATCTTCGTCGCCGTGGCGGCGAGCTGGTTCTTGCAGGAAAGTTCCATTTGTCCGATCATCCTTTCGTTTGTCAGTGACCCGTCCCCGAAAAAGCGCCCGCGGCGGGCGAAAGGGACGGCAGAGCATGGGGATTTTTCTCAGTATAACATATTTATGCCCAAAGCGCCATACATCCGGCAAAATTTTTCAAGTCTTCTCGCGAAAAGTTGCATACGCGCCGATTTGTCGGGCGTTTTTTGGACAGACAGAAAAATTTGCGCCGGTTTTTTCGTCAGTTTTTCACGGAGAAAGGGCTGGACAAACCCATCTTTTCCTTGTATAATGAATAAATCGTATCCATTTTCAAGGAGGATCATGCATCATGAAAGTGAAAAAGCTTCTGTCCGCTGCGGTCGCGGTGGTCGCGGTGGGTTCGCTGGCGCTGACCGGCTGCTCCACCCCCAAAACGGCGATCTCGGTGGGTGACAAGGATTATAGCACCGGCGAATATCTGGCATATATGTACAATGCGTATTCGCGCATGGCGCAGTATTATGCGTATTCCGGTTATTCCGGTGACCAGCTGTGGTCGCAGACGCTGCCTTACGGCGAAGGCGACGATCAGGTGAATCTGGAATTTGCCGAGTATCTGAAGAAAACCGCGCAGGACGCGATCATTCGCGAAGCCGCGCTGGAAACGCTGATGAAAAAGTACGATGTGTCCATTTCGGAGGACGATCTTAAACAAATGGACAGCGACCTGTCCAGCCTGAAAACCGACCAGTTCATCGCCTACGGCTTTAACAACGAGCACTTCAAGTCGATGTACAAAGCCGTCAACTACAACGAAACCACGCTGTTTAACGCGCTGTACGATGTCGGCGGCAAAGAGGGCATGACCGAAAAGGAAATGCGCGAGTATTTCGACAAAAACTATCTCAGCTACAAAAGCATTGAGATCTCGCTGACCGATTCGGACGGCAAGGATCTGGATGATGCCGCCAAGAAAAAGGTCAAGAGCCGGCTGGAAAGCTATCTCAGCCAGTACAACAAGAGCAAGGATTTTGACGCGGTGATCGAAAAGTATAACGCGGACGAAGCCGCCTCCACCTCGTCCTCCGGCGCGACCACAACCACCACGACGGCCGCGACCACCACGACCACGGCTGCTACCACCGCGGCGACCACCCAAGCGGCGGACAGCACCACGGCGACCACCGCCTCCACCACGGCAGCGGAAACCACCACCACGACCGATCCGAATCTGAACAACATCGAAGGGGCGGATTCTTATTCGGACGAGGACTTCCTGAAAGCGCTGCAGGGTGTGAAGGAAGGCGAGGCCAAGATCGTGGAATACAAAAAGAACGGTACCACCAACACCATGGCGCTGGTGCTGCGGCTGAATCCCGAAAAAGCCAACGGCAAGGATTACTTTGAAAACAGCCACAGCGGCATTCTGCACAACGCCAAAGACAAAGCGTTTGACGAGATGGTGGACAAAACCATCGACGGCTTGAAAGTGAATGTGAACGACCGCGCGATCAAAATGTGCGATCCCAAAGAGCTGTTCTCCTAATAGTCTGTACATTGCAAAGCGGGCGGGCTGCCACGGCGGCCCACCCGCTTTTTGTCATCTCTACGCAGCGTAGGTAGCTTTTTGCGCCGGGGCGGCGTACAATACCGGACAGAAGGAGGCGAACCGCCATGAACACTTATGTCACCGGCGCGGCGATCAAATCGCTGCGCGAGCGCCAGAAACTCACCCAAGCCATGCTGGCGGAAAAGCTGTGTGTCAGCGACAAAACCATCTCCAAATGGGAAACCGGCAAGGGCTATCCCGATATTTCGCTGTTGGAGCCGCTGGCGGCGGCGCTGCGGGTATCGGTGGCAGAGCTGCTGTCCGGCAGCACCGTTACCAACACCAATGTATCCGCCAACATGCGCCGCTCACATTTTTATGTGTGTCCGGTGTGCGGCAATGTGATCCACAGCATGGGACAGGCGGCAATCAGCTGCCACGGCATCACACTGCCTCCGCTGGAGCCAGAAACCGTGGATGCCGCCCACCCCGCCGTGGTACAAACGGTGGAGGATGAGTATTATCTCTCCATCCCCCATGAGATGCGCCGCGACCATTACATCTCGTTTTTGGCGGCAGTCAGCGGCGACCGGCTGCAGCTGGTCAAGCTGTATCCGGAGGGCAGCGCCGAGGCGCGTTTTCAAAAGAGCTGTGTTGACGCGTTCTATTTTTATTGCAGCAAGGACGGGCTGTTCCGTATCCCCGCCCGCTAACGCCGGGCAGGGCGGCGCATTGACATCCGATGCCGCCTTTTATATAATGGGTGCAGGCCGCCCGGCCGGAAAAGAGGCTGATTGCATCGAATGGAAGCACAACATCTGACCAAACCCGCACGCAATTACGGCATTGACCTGCTGCGCATTTTGTCGATGATTATGATCGCGGTGATCCATGTCATCAAACGCAGCGAGATTTCCACCTCGCTGCCGATGCTGTCGCTGAGCAGTGCCACCATCTGGCTGCTGGAAATTGCCGTATACGGTGCGGTTGACTGCTATGCGCTGATCTCCGGCTATGTATCCTACGGGCGCAACACCCATAAATACGCCAATTTGCTGTATCTGTGCCTGCAAGCGCTGTTTTATATGGTGATCTCCACCGCACTGATGCTGGTGTTCGACCGCCAAAGTGTGGGGATGATGGACATACTGGCCACCCTTTTCCCCTTTGCGTACAACACCTATTGGTATTTCACCGCGTATTTTTGCCTGTTTTTCTTTCTCCCGACACTGAACCACCTAGTGGACACGCTGAGCAAGCCCGCCATGACCCGCCTGATCGTCCTGTTGTTTACCGTTTTTTCGCTGCTGCCGACCCTGTTCCATTCCGACTTTCCGTATTCACGGGATGGATACAGCTTTTTGTGGCTGGTGGTGCTGTATCTGTTCGGCGCGTATATGCGGAAATACGGCGTATCCTTTTTCAAGCGCAACGGCACCCACCTGCTGGGCTACGCCGTCTGCGTGCTGCTGACATGGGCATCCAAGCTGGTGATCGACCGGTTGGGCGCGGTGTTCTCCTGGTTCCCGATCGACGGCTATTATCTGATCGGCTACACCTCCCCGACCATACTGATCGGTGCGGTATGCTTGCTGCTGTTTTTCAAGAATCTGACCCCGGGTCGCCCCGCTGTCCGCTTTGCCAAAATCTTTGCGCCGGTGTCGTTCGGCGTCTATCTGTTCCACGAGTCACCGTTTATTCGCAACCACATCATCACCGGCGCGTTCAAGAGCTTTGTGTCGCTGAACCCCTTTGTGCTGCCACTGGCGGTGCTGGGAGCGGCGCTGGGCATCTGGCTGGTCAGTTCGCTGGTGGATGGGGTGCGGCTGAAGCTGTTTGATCTGCTGCGTGTACGCGCGTTCTGCGCTGCGGCGGAGCGCAAAGGGCGCGCCGCTGTCGCCGCGATTACCCGCCGGTTTTCTCGCGAGGCGGCGTAATGTGCGTCCCTATACCAAAGCCGCCGCTTCGGATCTTCCCGAAACGACGGCTTTTTTCGTGCCTTTGCAGACTGTTCGCAAAAAAGGTGAATAGTCCGCAGGGACAGGAAGAAGCCCGTCAGGCCAATAACCATAGCACGGCGCATGATGCACAGGTGATAGCCTTTGCCATGTACGCAGGAAACATGAAAGTAGCCCGGGAAGTCATCAATGCCATTCCCCGGAAGCGCCTCTTCACCCAGATAGAGCCGGACGGCAAACAACCGCATGAACTACGCCGCACTCTCGCTTTCGGTTACTCACAATTCAATCTGTCTCATTTCATTGACAAGCAATGCTGATTCCTGCGCCTGTAAATCCTCCCCCCAGAGATCTATTGCACCCATCAGCAGGCCAACAGCTACCCCAATCTGCGCGTAAGTGTGAAGATGTTCCCGAAGCTGCTGTTTAGTTTTCATTGGCGATTCCTCCTGTGTACCAATCGTTCAAGGCGTTCTGCGCCTTGTTGTAATAATAATGGCTCATCGTTACCGGCGCATTGAACAGCGCCATCAGCAGGTATTGCTTGATGTTGCGGATGCTGGGATTGCTCTTTCGCAGGCAGGCGCAGACGTACTCCAGACAGAAGCTGTCAATTTGCCGCATCCGCTCCTGCACAAGCGCTGCCGGGTAATCATGACTGCCGATGCGGATGATCGGTGCCTTGTCGCAAAGGGTCTCGACAATCAGGCCAACCAGTTCATCCAGCAGTTCCTGATCCACGCTTTGATCCAGTACGTCATAGCAGCCCTGCTGCCTGCCCTCCTGCCGCACCTGTTCCACCTTGTCCTGTTGCTCCTGATTGGATGGATAGGATGGATAAGATGGATTTGCTACCTGCGTTATGAGTGATTTCGTTTTTTGTTCTTTAGTCTTTACTCTATTAGTATTTAATAATAGGGACGGCCTCTCCGACATCGGCCTTACCGATAACGGGTTTTCCGTTATTGGGCAATCCGAGCGTGGTTCTGCCGTTCTTGGAGCTTTTTCCGCTGGAATTGCGGTCGCCTCCTCCATGAACGGATTTTCCGTTACTGGTGATGCGCTGTGTGATTCTGTCCTATTTTCTTCATTTACCTCCTGTGCTGCTTTTTCCGTGTCATCTTCTGCTTCAGCGGGGGCTTTGCCGCCATCAGGCCCATTGTCTTCCGGCTTCTGCGGTGTTTCGTAGATGATGTATTCCAGTCCGTTGATGTGCCCCTCCTTGTCCCGCAAGCGATGCCGCACGATATACCCAGCTTCCTCCAATTCCCGTCCTGCGCCGCTGATGCTGTCCCGCCCTTCCTTGCAGATGGACGCCAGCCCATGCACGGTGAAATGCCAGTCCTCCGGCAACGACAGCATGACTGACAGCAGGCCCTTCGCTTTGAGCGACAGCTCCCGATTCTTCAGGTGATGGTTCGCCATGAGATATGCTTGGCGTAAATAACCGAAATTTAGGT
>OGYL01002926.1_pt1 | contig 11446 bp, 9 predicted proteins | sample 1576541 | NCBI WGS metagenome assembly OGYL01 (sample SAMEA3541551, study PRJEB24748) | human gut metagenome | biome: human gut; feature: human-associated habitat; material: faeces | place: China | collected 2012 | reverse complement strand
CCGTTCATCATGAACTTCATGTTGCCGGTGCCGCTGGCCTCCTTGCCGGCGGTGGAGATCTGCTGACTGACCTCGCTGGCGGGCATGAGGACCTCGGCCAGGGAGACGCGGTAGTTCTCCAGGAACACCACCTGGAGCCGATCTTTGCACAGCGGGTCGCTGTTGATCTGGTCGGCCAGGGAGTTGATGAGGTGGATGATGCGCTTGGCCACGGCGTAGCCTGGGGCGGCCTTGGCGCCGAACAGGAACGTCTGGGGCGGGAGGTCCAGGCTGGGGTCATCCTGCAGGCGCTGGTACAGGTAGATGATCTGCAGGGCGTTCAGCAGCTGGCGCTTGTACTCGTGAAGGCGCTTTACCTGCACGTCGAAGATGGCGTCGGTGTTCAGCACCACGCCCTGGTGCTTCCTGGCGAAGGCGGCAAAGGCCAGCTTGTTCTGATGCTTGATGTCCTCCAGACGCTGAAGGACCGCCTTGTCACCGGCGTAGGCCTCCAGCTTTTTCAGCTCCTGCGGATGGGTGAGATAGCCCTCGCCGATCAGGTCACGGAGCAGTCCGTCCAGACCGGGGTTGATCTGGGGCACCCAGCGGCGGTGGTCGATGCCGTTGGTGACGTTCTTGAACTTATCCGGCTGCATCTGACAGGCGTCCTTGAAGAGATCCTTCCGCAGGATCTCGGAGTGCAGGGCGCTGACGCCGTTGACGGCCATGCTGCCGGCGATGCACAGGTTGGCCATGCGGACGCCGCCGTCCCAGATAATGGCCAGCTTCGCGGTCTTGGCCGGGTCGTGATAGAACTCCTCCACCTTCAGCTGCCAGCGGCGGGAGATCTCCTGCAATATCTGCCATATACGGGGCAGCAGCGTCTCGAACAGCTGCTGCGGCCAGACCTCAAGGGCCTCGGAAAGCACGGTGTGGTTGGTGTAGGCCACGCAGTGGGTGGTGATGTGCCAGGCCTCGTCCCAGCCCATGCCGGCATCGTCGATGAGGATACGCATCAGCTCCGGGATCACCAGCGTGGGGTGGGTGTCGTTGATCTGGATGACGTTCTTCTCATGGAAGTTCTTCAGCGTACCGTACTGCTGGATGTGCTTGCGGGTGATGGACTGGATGGTGGCGGACACGAAGAAATACTGCTGCTTCAGCCGCAGGGACTTGCCCTCGTAGTGGTTGTCCTCGGGGTAGAGCACCTGACTGATGGCGTCAGCCATGGCGCGCTCCTCGGCGGCGTGGAGGTACTGGCCCTCGCTGAAGAGCTTCATGTCGATGGGCTTGGGGCTGCGGGCCTGCCACAGACGCAGGGTGTTCACATGGTCGGTGTCGTAGCCGGCGATCTCCATATCGCAGGGGATGGCCAGCACACGAGTGTAGTCCTCGTGGACCACCATCAGGTGGTTGTTGTCCCAGCGGGTGCGGACCTTACCGCCGAAGCGGACCTCCTCGGCCTCCTGCAGCTTGGGCAGCAGCCACGCGTCGCCCAGCTGCATCCAGTCGTCGGGCAGCTCCACCTGCTGGCCCTCCACGATCTTCTGCTTGAAAATACCCAGCTCATAGCAGATGGAGTAGCCCGTCGCCGGAATCTCCAGGGTGGTCATGCTGTCCAGATAGCAGGCGGCCAGGCGGCCCAGACCGCCGTTGCCCAGACCGGCGTCCGGCTCCATGTCGAAGATGTCCGCCGCTTTGAAGCCCAGCTCGCCGATGGCGGCGGTCAGGGGCTCCAGCAGCGCCAGATTGAAGGCGTTTTTCATCAGGCTGCGGCCCATCAGGAACTCCAGCGACAGGTAGTGGACCTTGCGCTTTTCCTCGTGGGCCGTCTCTTCGCGGGTCTGTACGCCGTGCTCGGCCATGATGTCCCGCAGGACCATGGCGCAGGCCTTCATCATCTCGCCGTCGGTGGCCTGCTGCTCGGTGCAGCCGTAGTTGAGGCGCAGCTTCTGCACGATGGCCTCCTTCAGGGTCTCTTTGTTGTAGGTCATATCGGGTAACTCCTCCTTGGGTCAAAGGTTCTCATAAATGTGTCGGTAGGCCGCCGCACTGCGGCCCCAGCTGAAGTCCGCGGTCATGCCACGGTATCGAACGGTGTCGAAGCCTGTCCGGTCGCCCCGGTACAGGCCGGTGGCCTGACCGATGACGGAGAGCATGGCACCGGCGTCATAGTCGCCGAACAGGTAGCCGGTGCCGTCCTCCTGCCCCACCTGGCAGGAGCGCACGGTGTCCGCCAGACCGCCGGTGCTCCGCACGATGGGCACCGCGCCGTAGCGCATGGCGATCATCTGGCTCAGGCCGCAGGGCTCACTGCGGGAGGGCATCAGGAACAGGTCGGCGGCGGCATAAATGCGCCTGGACAGGTCCTCGGCGTACAGGATCTGGGCCGACACGCGGCCGGGGTACTGACCCGCCTTCCAGCGGAAGAAATCCTCATACCCCCGGTCACCGGTGCCCAGCACCACGAACTGGCAGCCGGCGGCCATAATGCCGTCCATGGCCTGCTGTACAAGGTCGAGCCCCTTGTGGCCCACCAGCCGCGTCACCATGGCGATCAGCGGCGTGTCCGGCTCCTGGGCAAGTCCGAGGGCAGCCTGCAGGGATGCCTTGCACACGGCCTTGCCGGCCGGGTCTGCCGCCGTGTAATGCGCCGGAAGCGCCGGGTCGGACGCCGGGTCGTAGGTGACGGTGTCGATGCCGTTGACCACGCCGTGCATTTTCCAGCCGATGGCGTCCACCACGCTCTCCAGCCCCTCGGCATAGGCCGGGTCATGGAGTTGGGCGGCGTAGGTGGGGCTGACGGTGGTGACGGCGTCCGCCATGAGCATGGCACCCTTCATCAGGTTCACGTCGCCGTCCATGCGGAGGGTGCCGTCATCGTACCAGCCACGATCCAGACCGAAGAGCTGGTCTACGCTGTCGCTGCCGTAGCGGCCCTGATACTCAATGTTGTGAATGGTGAACACCGTGCGGATATGGCGTATCTCCCACCAGCGGGTGGCCGCGTCCTTGAGATAGATGGGCACCAGCGCCGTCTGCCAGTCGTTGCAGTGGAGGATGTCCGGCATCCAGTCCAGGCTGGGCAGCAGGTCGACGACGGCCTTGCTGAAAAAGGCGAAGCGCTCGCCGTCGTCAAACTCACCGTACAGGCGGCCGCGGCGGAAGTATTTTTCGTTGTCCACGAAGTACCAGGTCACGCCCCGGTCATAGAGGGAGAACAGGCCGCAGTACTCATGCCGCCAGCCCAGGTCCACGTAGATATACCGGCGGAAGGTCATTTTCTCCCGCCACTGGGGGCCGATCTTGTCGTACAGGGGCAGAATGACGGCGGTCTCGACACCCTCCGCCGCCAGGGCGGGGGGGAGGCTGCCGGCCACATCGGCCAGGCCGCCAGTCTTGCAGAAGGGATAGGCCTCGCTGGTCACATACAGCAGCTTCATGGCAGGCTCCTTTCTCTTACACCGTCGCGCCCTTGGCGATGACGATGGGATATCTCTCGTGCCCCATCAGCGTCACATTTTCGCTGATGGTAACGTATTTGTCGGTGATCACGCCCCGCAGTATGGCACCGCGCTTGACCACCGTGTCCTTGAACAGGATACAGTTTTCCACGCTGGCACCCTTTTCAATACGCACGTTGCGGAACAGCACGCAGTTTTTTACGCTGCCCTGGATGTCGCAGCCGTCGGCGGCCAGGGAGTTGACGCAGCCGCCCTCCGGGTCGATGTAGCTGGAGGGGGAGTCGTTTTCCTTGCCGTATACCGGGCGGTCCGGGCAGAACAGGGCGCTGCGGGTGGCGGTATCCAGCAGCTCCATGCTGCGGTCGTAGTAGTTCTGCAGGGTGCTGATGTGGGCGGCGTAGCCGTCGTAGACATAGCTTTGCAGATGGAGGCGGCTGCTCATGCCCTGAAGGATATCCCGCCGCAGGCTGTAACGGTTGTGGCTCAGGCACTCCGTCACCAGCTGGATGAGCAGCTCGGTCCGCAGGACAAAGATGTTCAGGCAGCGATAGCCCTCCGGCGTGTGCAGGCCGTAGGCCGTGTCGGTGATGCGGCCCCGGGCGTCCAGCCGGAAGTAGGTATCCTGCCCGTCGCCAGGGACGGCGGTGCAGACGGCGGTGATGTCCGCGCCGGTGTCGATATGGCGGCGGAGCACGTCCTCCAGGGGCGCGTTGATGACCGTGTCGCTGTCGGACAGCACCACGTAGTCCTGACGGATGCCCTTCAGGTAGTTCATCACGCTGCCCAGGGCATCCACGCGGCCGCGGAACTGGCCGTCGCCGCGGTGCTGCTCATTATAGGCGAAGGCCGGCAGCAGCGTCAGACCGCCGAAGTTGCGGCTCAGGTCCCAGCTCTTGCCGCTGCCCAGGTGGTCCAGCAGCGACTGGCACTTGCCGTGCATGATGACGCCCACGTCCGTGACGCCGGCGTTTACCATGCTGGAGAGGATGAAGTCGATGATGCGGTAGTCACCGCCGAAGGGGATGGAGCCGTGGACGCGATTTTCGATGAGCTCCCGCAGACCGTTTTCCTTGTCGTAGGAGAAGATGATCCCGTGCATTCCGTTCATGGCCGCACCTCCTTGCCGTTTTCGCCCAGCATCATTTTCGGTTCGATGACCGCGCCGTCCGCCACGGAGGTCCGGGGCCCCAGCACGGCGATGCCCCAGTCCTCAAAGGGGACGCTGCCCGGGGCGCCGCCCACCACGGCGTTTCTGCCTACGCGGCAGCCTTCGCCCACGATGGCGTAGGACACCTTCGCGCCTGCCTCGATGACGGCGCCGGGCATGATGTAGGGGAGCATAGCGATAGTGTCAAGCGAGTGGTTGAGCGCGTTGTTGCGGCGCACAACGAGGTATGCGAGCACGACCGCGATGACGATGATGACCGCAAGGGCGATGATGCCCATGACGAGCGTGTTGCGCGAGGCGAGCACGAGCTTTTTCTTCAGCGCGCTCTGGTAGTTGATAAGGGAGTACCCCACGCCGAAGAGCGAGCCTTTGCTGTTGCGGAAGCTGAGATAAATGATATATATCTGCGGGAGGATCGCAATGGCGCAGAGAAGATAGCAGTACAGATGCATGAGAAAACCGCCGAGACCCTTTGCATCCTTCTTCTCCACGGGGTGCAGGGTGTTGATAGAGAATTTGAAGCGCCCTGTTGCCCACTTCTGGAGGAAGAATATCACGGCGGTGACGATGACCGCGATAATGGCGAGTGCGGCAGCAAAGTTGTAGTTTGCACCGTTTTCACCGAGATACTCATTATAAAGCAGCACCGGGAAGGTCTTGAAGCCCTCGCCGAGGATGGTGGGCGTACCGAAGTCGGCAAACGCCTGCATGAACACCATGAGTGTAGCGGCGAGGATGGTGGGCATAGTGAGATGCAGCACGATGTTGAAAAGACGCTTCACACCGGTGCAGCCCATATTTGCCGAGGCCTCCATGAGGGTATTGTCAATGCTCTTGAAAGCACCGTTCATGTAGATGAACACGAGAGGGAAGAACTTGAGCGTCTGCGACAGGGCGATGCCGCCGAAGCCGTAGATGCTGGGCAGGGTGATGCCGAGGGCGGCTTTGAAAAACTTTGTGATGACACCGCTGCGTCCGAGCAGCATGACCCACGAGTACGCGCCCAAAAACGGGGCGGACATGCAGCAAAGTATGCTGACGACGAAGAGGATTTTTGCGCCCTTGAGGCGGTAGAACGCATAAAAGTAAGCAAACGGAATACCGATCACGAGCGTGAGCACCGTGACAAAAATGGTGATCTTGAAAGAATTATAGATGGTGTCCACATAGTAGCTGTTGCTGAAAAACTTGTGGAACTGCTCCCACGAGAAGCTGCCGTCAGGCATGATGACTGCCTGCTTGATGACGCCGAACATCGGGTAAATGAGCACCGCGATGAATAGCACCAGCAGCAGCACAGAGACGATCAGCCAGCCGTCAAAACGTTTTTTGACCATAGCCTGCTCCTCCGTTATGCCTTCGCGCAGTCATTGCACACGCCGGTGAGTATGTTCTCCTCGCCGTCGGCAGTGAAGAGGTTGACTTTATCCGTGTTTATTTTCAGCTTTATCTCGCTCCCCGGTTCGATAATGCTGTCGATGGAGGACTCCTGGATTATCTCGACCTCCTCGCCGGAGGACAGGTGCACAAAGTAATGGGTGTTCAGCCCGAGGAACACGCAGTCATCCACGATGGCGGAGATGCCCTCTGTGCTGTCACGGTCGAGCAAAAACTCTTCCGGACGCACGGACAAGGTGATCTCCTGCTCCTTCTGCTGCTCGGGACGGACGGTATGTATCTCGGCGCGGTAGCCGGAGAGCGTTTCAAGATAGGTCTTGCCGCCGTCGACGACGAGCTTGCCCTTTATCACGTTGGAGCGGCCGATAAACGTGGCAACGAAGAGGTTTGCCGGGCGCTGGTAGATGCTCTTGGGCGTGCCGACATGCTGGATGACGCCGGCATTCATGACAGCGATACGGTCGGAGACCGCCATGGCTTCCTCCTGGTCGTGCGTGACATACACGGTGGTGATACCAACATTGTGCTGGATGTTCTTGATGACCGTGCGCATCTCAACGCGCAGCTTCGCGTCAAGGTTGGACAAAGGCTCATCCATCAGCAGAACGTCCGGCTCGATACACAGTGCACGAGCGAGCGCGACGCGCTGCTGCTGACCGCCGGAAAGGCGCTCAGGCATACGGTCGGCGTACTGGTCGATCTGCATGAGCTGCATGAACTTCTCGGACTGGGTCTTTATCTTGTCCTTGGGGAACTTCTTGTTTTTCAGGCCGAACTCAACGTTCTTTCTGACGGTATAGTGCGGGAAGATGGCGTAGTTCTGGAAGACCATGCCAATGTTGCGCTTGGCAGGGTCAAGGTCGTTTATGCGCTTCTCACCGAAGAAGAAGTCGCCGCCCTCGATGCTGTTGAAGCCCGCGATCATTCTCAGAAGTGTGGTCTTGCCGCAGCCGGAGGGACCAAGCAGCGTGAAAAACTCGCCCTCTCTAATGTCAAGGCTCAAATCGGGAATGATGACATTGTCACCGTACTTTTTAAGAGCGTGTTTTATGATGATCTCTTCACTCACTTGTGCTCTCTCCTTTACATTTGTTGTATATTATTCGATTTCGTATATCTTCATCATCCGGCGCGTTCTCATAAGCGTCAGACGATTGCGCACAAGGGGTGAATTTTTCAGCAGTACGGGAAGCTCGCTCTCCTCCACACCGATGGAAGCAAGGTCGCGCTTCGCGTCCAGCATCTCCAAAAGCCCGTAAAGGTACTCCTCAGTCGGGAGCTTGTCAATTATATGCCGCAGCTCACCCCAGCTCGCGCTGAGCTTTTCGCGGCTCACCTTTGCAAGGCAGTCATTTTCGTTTTCTTTTATCAGCGAATCCGCCAGCCGCTCGCCGAAGAACTTGCGAAAATGCTCTTCCGGTATGGGGGCGTAATCGGTTATGTACGGGGTGATGTCCTCTATCTTTGCAAGGCGCTTATATTCGCGCACCGCAATGAGCGAGCCGACGCCGGTCTTCTCTCCGTGCATGGCGGGAAACTTTACCGGGAATGCTTCGGGCTCCATCTCTATCATGTGGGATATATGATGCTCCGCGCCGGAGGCGGGGCGGGAGTTGCCCATCATCTGCATTGCGATGCCGCTCATGATGAGCGCATAGGTCACATCGGCGTAGGCGCTCTCCTCGCCGCGGGCAATGCCGGGGACGCTCTGCATGACTGTGTCCGCAGCATCCTGCATTATACTATAAATTTTTTCACAAAGCAACTCATTAGTGAGGACGTGCGCCATTTTCCAGTCGGCAAGGGCGGTGTATTTCGCCATAATGTCTCCCACGCCGCTGCGCACGAGCTCCATGGGAGCGTTCTTGATAATCTCCGTGTCTGCCAGCACTATCTCCGGCGCGACGGCGGGCAGCGTCTTTTTGAAGCCGTACCACGTCATTGCAGCGACGGTGCTGCAGAAGCCGTCCACGCTCGCACCTGTCGGGCAGGAGACAAAGCGTATGCCGCGCTCGTGCGCACAGAAGCGCGCGATGTCGTGAATGGTGCCGCTGCCGACGGCGACAATTACTTCCACATCGCCCTCAAGCTTCGCGAGCACCTCCGCCGTGGATATCTCGTTCGCGTGCAGCCCAGTCGGGTCAAGCACGATCTTCTGCTCGACGCGCGGATGCCTGTCCGCCGTGGCGGCATAGGAGTTTTCACCGTAGAGTGCGCAGCGCTTACCCGTGACACCGAACTGCTCCATGTACTTCTCAAACTCAAAAAGGCAACCCGGCTCTATCACCGCAGCACGGGTCTCCATGGCATGCTCGCGTCCGCATGCGCATTTTCCGGCGTACTTGCTGCAATCTATAAACATCTTTCAACGCTCCTCTTCACAGAAACTCTTTCATATACTCACCAAAGCGGGTGTAATCATCCACGCGGATAAAGCGGAAGTCGGAGCGGTAGACCGCCTCGTCGTTGCCGCCCGGACCGTAATCATCGCCGACATAGACGATCTCGGAATGATCATAGCCATACTCGGTGCAGTACCGGTCGAGCGCGTAATATTTGTTGTACGGGAAAGGCGCAAGGTCGAACGACGACGACCCACCGATGAACACCGTATAATCGGGGAAAGCATCGCGCACGACGGGATACATCGGCTTGCGCTTTGCGCGATCCGGGTCGAAGGCAAGCTTGTCGGTAATGTCCGCCGCGGTGCCGAGCAGCGGGAACGTGACGCAGCCAGAGTCGTGATACTCTACATTATTGCCCTTGAACACCGTATACCCGAAGCGCTCCCTCAGCGCGGTCACGCGAGCCTCGACGCTGGCGCGGTCACAGGGGGCGTGCTCATCAAAAACATGGTCAAGCTCACCTGTCGCGGCGTTATATGTGCAGAACTGCATTCCGTAATTGCCGATAATATCTATGGGGTAGCCGTTCATCTGACTGAATATGCGGCTGCACATCCCCGCGCCGACCATCAGAAGCTTGTACTTTGCGCGCAGTGCGTTCAGCACACCGAGATTGGGCTGGGCAAGCTTCGTCTTGTGCTGAGTGAGCGTGCCGTCAAGGTCAAACGCGATCAGTCTTACATTATCCATATTCTCTTTTGCCTTTCGTATATAAACTTTTCCAGCGCACGTGGGTTTAACGCGTGGTTTCCAACACTTTGATAAATTTGCATCAAAAATATATATTTCACGCGCCTTGCGGCGGCATTTTTCATCAAAATAGCTAAACCGTATTATACTCACAATACTTGACTTCTGCAAGATTTGGCGCTAATATTGAGAAACGATCAAAAACGATCAATGTTAAGGCGGGGACAGCAGTGAAAAACGAACGGTATGAGAAAATAATGAATATATTGGCAGAGCGCGGCTATGCAAGCGTGGACAGACTCAGTAAAGAGCTCTTTGTCAGCATGCCGACGGTGCGGCGCGATCTGAACACAATGCAGGATCTTGGACTCGTGGTGCGCAGCCACGGCGGTGTGATGCCGCGCCTGAGCGATATGGACGGCGGCCCCGCGGGTTTCCGCATGGGCGGCAATCCGCAGGAAAAGCTCAAGCTCGACAAGGCGGCAGCGAAGCTGCTGCGCGACAACTGCATGGTGTTTATGGACGAATCCACTACGACGCTGCACATCATCGACCAAATGAGCGCTTACAAGAACATCACTGTTGTCACCAACAATATCTCCGTTTTGCAGCTCGCGGCGAAGTACCGCGTCCCCACCATCTGCCTCGGCGGAGAGACGTGCTATGACACGATGAGCTTTTACGGGTACGAGGCGGAGGAACTCATCACGCACTTCGGCATCGACATCATGTTCTACTCCTCCTCGGCGATAACGCCGGGGGCGTGGATCGCCGATTACAGCGCGCGGGCAAACGCCCTGCGCCGCCGCGCTTTACAGCAGGCGGACATGAAGGTGTTCCTCTGCGACAAGTCGAAGTTTCTGAAGTCTGGCGCGTATATGCTGATGCCGTTGTGCGAGGCGGATCACATCATCACGAATGCCAAACTGCCGGATGAGCTGAATACCGGCGCGGCGCGCGTGACGATCGTGTGAAGGACATCCTTTCCTGGTTTCTTTCACCGTATCTTCCTTCCGTAATCCACATAGACTGTTAAAGGGCAAAGATATCGTTGGTGCTATGCGTAAATCAGTTCACTATATATAATCGCTCTTGCACAGCTTTGGATGTTTCCCATCCTTCCTATCCATTCCATAGGCTTTTCGGCTTTTAACTGTTCAGTCACACCCTGCTTTTGAGCCATTTCCTCAATCAATCGGTGGAACATTTTCTCAGCCTGTTGGTTAATATCTGCAAGATAGCGGTTAAGTGTCCCCTCAATCAGCATTGTGGTGTAAATAATGTGCCTATGCTCCTGTAAATACTGCTTGTGGCGTTGTCCCCATAAGCCGATAGGCTGCATTTCTTCTTCGGAAAGTATCAGACAAGGGATATAATAATCCCCCTGCAATTCATACCATAAACCATTGCTTTCATCAAAAATGTACTTGTCCATACAATAAATCCTCCAGTATAATATATTCGCACATACGTCACAGTTCTCTGATTGCCACATTCTGTTATATCTTGTTATCAGATTTTCTTGCCCTTGTGTTTGCCCTTATCAGCTTCCAAGGGAAGAATAAAACAGTGTGAAATCGTATAATAAGTTAAGGTGAGCATTTTGCGATAAACCCTTTATTTTCAAGGCTTTTGGAGGATTTTATTAAAACCCTGTGAGGGTTAATAACCACTTATAAAAGTGTGGTTTTCAAATCACGATTTAGCAAATTGCGATTAGAGAAGTTCCTAAAGTGCTTGCAAGAATTTGAGGTGTTTCCAATGGGTGATAGAAAAATATACGTTGTTGCAAAAATATTTGACCAGCAGGGATGCATTGCCTAATTCACCCTATGCCAAAATCGACAGGTTTTATAAAAACCTGTCGATTTTCTTTTCCACATATGATAAACTGGACGTAAATCAAAATAAAATATAAGAGGTAGACATGAGATACAAATGCCTTGTTTTCGACCATGACGACACCGTCGTCAACAGCACCGCCACGATACACCACCCCTGCTTCGAGCAGTATCTGCGCCTGCACTATCCAGGGAGGCACTGTACGCTTGAGGAATATTTCCTGAAAAATTTCGACCCCGGTTTCATGCAGATGTGCCAGAACGAATACGGCATGGACGACGCCGCACTTCAGGACGAGACGGAGTTCTGGAAAAAATACGTCGCGCAGCACATCCCCAGCGCGTACCCCGGCATGAACGAGCTTATGTGCCGTCACAAGGCCGAGGGCGGGTACATCTGCGTCGTATCGCACTCCTTCGACGAGAACATCCGCCGCGACTACGCGGAAAACGGCCTGCCGGAGCCGGATCTGATCTTCGGCTGGGAGCAGCCGCCCGAGC
>OGYL01002924.1_pt1 | contig 11449 bp, 11 predicted proteins | sample 1576541 | NCBI WGS metagenome assembly OGYL01 (sample SAMEA3541551, study PRJEB24748) | human gut metagenome | biome: human gut; feature: human-associated habitat; material: faeces | place: China | collected 2012 | reverse complement strand
CACAATCTGACGCGTTAACCAACTACGCTACATCCACCATCTTGCATCTCAAAATCAATGCAGTTATTATTTTACTATTTAATCATTTATTTGTCAATAGTTGTAAAAAATTTTTTTATAAAATCCGAATTTTGCTTTTTTTTTAAAATTATATCGAAATATTGTCTAAAATTTTTATTATCTTGCGAAAAATGGCGGACAACTACTTGCCGCCGTTTAAAACTTCATTTAATTTTTTCATTGTGTCTGTTTCCGGCTGATGATATGAAGCAAAGGGAAAAGGAATTCCCATGGTTTCATACTTTTGCGCGCACAGTTTGCGGAATGGCAAAAGTTCAACCTTTTGAACGCAGGTTTTGTCTGAAAGGAGCGCTTTTAACCGCAAAATATTTTCTGCTGTGTCGTTTAAGCCGCCGACTACCACGTGACGGACCCAGCAGGGAATTTGCCGTTTTTCAAGCTCCTCTAAAAATGAAAGGGGGGCGTTCATTCCGCAGCCGATGTGGGTGCGGTAAGATTGGCTGTCGGTCATTTTTATGTCTAAAAGCACCAAGTCGCAGAAGTCAAGGAGTTTTAATACCCCATCGGTTAAAATGCTGCCCGAGGTATCCAGTGCGGTGTGAATTCCGTTTTTCTTGCACAGTTTTAATAGCGCTGTCACAAATTCAGCCTGTAAAAGCGGCTCGCCGCCGGAAACGGTAACGCCGCCATTTTGGCCGAAATAAGCTTTGTACCTTAAAATTTTTTCTAAAATCTCCTCCGGGGTGAACTCGTTAAAATCTCCTCGGCACACGTCAATATTGTGGCAATAGCCGCAGTGCAGATTGCAGCCGTACAAAAATACCACAAACCGCACTCCCGGCCCGTCTAACGTGCCGAGGGACTGAAAGCTGTGAATTTTTCCGGTCATAGCTTGCCTCCGTAAGTTACAACGAAATGTGGAACGTGCGGCTGATCACTTCTTTTTGCTGTTCCCGGGAAAGCTTGTGGAAGTTTACAGCGTAGCCCGAAACGCGAATGGTAAGGTTTGGATAGGCCGACGGGTCGTGATACGCCTCTATCAGCTGTTCCTTTGTCATTACATTTACGTTAATGTGGTGGGCGCGTTTTGCAAAATATCCCTTTAAAATGGAAACCAGGTTGCCGTAGCGTTCCTCATCGGTTTTGCCCAGCGAGTCGGGCACAATGGAAAAGGTGTTGGAGATTCCGTCGCGGCATGCTTCATAGGGCAGCTTGGCCACAGAGTTTAACGATGCCAGCGCACCGTTGGTTTCCCGGTTGTGCATAGGGTTCGCGCCGGGGGCGAAAGGTTCGCCGCTTTTTCTGCCGTCAGGCGTTGCGGCGGTTTTTTTGCCATACACCACGTTCGACGTAATGGTGAGCACAGAAAGGGTGTGAATTGCCCCGCGGTAGGCCGGGGTTTTGCGCAGCTCGGAAATGGTTTCTTCCACCATTTGTTTTGCAATGAAATCTACGCGGTCGTCGTCATTTCCAAACTTGGGAAAATCGCCGGTAGTTTCAAAGTCTACAATATAGCCGTCTTCATTTCGAATCGGGCGCACCTTTGCATATTGAATGGCACTCAGCGAGTCTGCCAAAACAGACAGACCAGCAACGCCAAAGGCCATAAAACGTTCCACATTGGTGTCGTGCAGGGCCATTTGAGTTTTTTCGTAGGCATATTTGTCGTGCATGCAGTGAATGACATTCATGGTGTTGACATAAAGCCTGCACAGCCATGCGCGGTAGCGGCGGAACCGCTCCATTACTTTATCATAGTCTAAGAATTCCTCAGGGTAAACGTCTTCTTTCGGCCCTAAGGAAATGCCGCTCATGGGGTCTGTTCCTCCGTTTAAGCTTAAAAGCAGCAGCTTTGGCAGGTTGCACCGCGCTCCAAAAAACTGCATCTGCTTGCCGACCTTCATGGCGGAAACACAGCAAGCAATGGCGTAGTCATCGCCATAAATGGGACGCATTACGTCGTCGTTTTCATATTGAATGGAATTGGTTTTCACAGACACCTTTGCGCAGAATTTTGAAAACCCTTCGGGCTGGCTGTTAGACCACAAAACTGTCAGATTCGGCTCTGCCGACGGGCCTAAGTTAAACAGGGTGTTTAACATGCGAAAGCTGTTTTTGGTTACCAAAGTTCTGCCGTCTTCCCCCATGCCGCCCAAGCCTTCGGTAATCCACATGGGGTCACCGCCGAACAGCTCGTTATAGGCGGGGGTTCTTAAGTGCCTTGCCATACGCAGTTTCATAACAAAATCGTCCATCAATTCCTGGGCCTGTTCTTCGGTTAGAGAGCCGTTGTTTAAATCCCGTTCAACATAAATATCTAAAAAGGTGCTTGTTCTGCCCAGGGACATTGCAGCGCCGTTTTGTTCTTTAATGGCGCCTAAGTATCCGAAATAGAGCCACTGAATGGCCTCTTTTGCAGTTTCAGCAGGACGGCTGATGTCAAACCCATAGGAGGCGGCCATGGTTTTTAAACGTTTTAAAAAGTCAATCTGGCGGAAAACTTCCTCCCGCAGTTTAATGGTGTCTTCCGTCATATCCTTTTGCGCCAAAAGGTTGTTATCCTTTTCTTTTTCTGAAATTAAACGGTCAACGCCGTAAAGCGCCACCCTGCGGTAGTCGCCGATAATTCTGCCGCGGCCATAGGCGTCGGGAAGGCCTGTGATTACGCCGTTTTTTCTTGCCCGGCGCATTTCGTCGGTGTACACGCGGAACACACCGTCGTTGTGGGTGGTTCTATATTGAAACTCAGTTTCAATTTTATCGGAAAGCTCATAGCCATAGCTTTTACAGGCCTCGCGGGACATGCGAATTCCGCCGAACGGGTTCACCGCGCGCTTTAAGGGCGCGTCGGTCTGAAGACCTACAATCAGCTCGTTTTCCTTATCAAGATAGCCTGCGGGGAACGTGTCTAAAGACGACACGGTTTCTGTGTCTACATCTAAAACGCCGCCTTTTTCCCGTTCTTTTGCGAGCAAGTTATTTAATTTTTCGTTTAATTTTTTCGTTCTGTCTGTGGGGCCTGATAAAAAGTCTGCTCCGCCTGCATAAGGTGAATAGTTTTTCTGGATAAAATCACGCACGTCAATGGTGTCTTGCCAGTTTCCGGATTGAAAATCCCTCCATGCTTGAATCATGTTTGTTCCTCCTTTTTTAAGTAAAAAAAACAGACTCACAAAATGTGAATCTGCCCAGACGGTCGGCTATTTTTTACTTTTGTGCTCCCCGTGGTAAACTCCACTTATCCGTCAGTCACACAAAAACTTGTATTACGCAAATTATGATACCATATATATTGTGCTTTGTCAAGGGATAGGCAAAAGATTTTTAGAAATACATATACAAAAACCAGAAGCACGCCAACAAATTTTTCTTGACATTTTCACAAAGGTTTGCTATAATATTTTTTGTGTGATTAAAGCACATGGAGAGGTGGCTGAGCTGGCCTAAGGCGCACGATTGGAAATCGTGTGAACGTTAATAGCGTTCCGAGGGTTCGAATCCCTCCCTCTCCGCCAAATTGATTATGACCTTTTGACAAATTTGTCAAAAGGTCATTTTTGAATAGAACAAAAATGAAGGAGTTGTGTGGAATGGAGAATAAAGAATGGTTTCGCAAGGCGGAGTTTGGAATGATGGTGCACTTTGGGCTGTATTCTGTATTGGGCGGCGAATACCGCGGAACGCGGGTCAAAACGTATGCGGAGTGGATTCAGTCCTACTGCGCGATCCCCAACCGCGTGTATGACGAACTGACACGTGTATTCAATCCAATTTATTTTGATGCGGAGGAATGGATTCGTCTGGCAAAGGACTGCGGAATGCAGTACTTTGTTATGACTTCGAAGCATCACGAGGGGTTTGCCATGTATCATTCCAAGGCCGACAAGTTTAATGTAGTTGACGCCACACCTTTTGGCCGGGACATTACGGCGGAGCTGGCGGAGGCCTGTTATAAGCACGGGCTGAAATTCGGCCTTTATTATTCCCAGGAGCTTGACTGGCATGAGCCAAACGGAGGCGGCTACACCAACCACGAGCCTTGCGCAGGCGTGTCGTGGGACAATTCCTGGGACTTTAAAGACGCGGAAAAAAAGAATTTTGACCGTTGCTTTGCAGAGAAAATTAAGCCCCAGGTGGAAGAGATTTTAACGGGTTACGGAGATTTGTGTTTAATCTGGTTCGACGTGCCCCACACCATTTCACCGGCGCAGAGCCTGGAATTAAACAACCTGGTAAAGCATTATCAGCCGAATTGCCTGATTAATTCCCGCATTGGCAACGGGGCTTATGACTATGTGTCTTTGGGGGACAACGAAATTCCTCAGGAGCCGCCGGAAGAGGCTCTGGAAAGCCAGAACATGAACGACCTTGCCGGCTATAAATTTTCGCCCTACGGCCTGTATGAAACAGCCGGAACCATGAACGACAGCTGGGGATTTCGGTATTACGACCAAAACTGGAAAACGCCTGAGGCCATAGCGGAAAACCGGAAAAAGCTGAACAGTTTGGGCGTGAATTACCTTTTGAACATGGGGCCGGACGGTTTGGGAAGAATGCCTTCAATGGCTGTGGAAAATTTAAGAAAAGCAGCGGAATTGATGCAATAAGACCGTTGCTGTTCCGCCATAATCGAGTAAAGAGAGAGGACGAAGATGGAAAAGTTAAAAATAAATGAACTTTTAAACATAAAGATTGAAAACTGCGAAATTACTGAAGCGGTGGAGGCTGATCAAGGCACGGTAGTGCTGCCGGACGGCAGAACGTTTGAGCGGCTGCCAAAGTTGTGTGCTGTCCGCTTTGTAATGCGGCCGTCTCCCGTATCGTTTATCAGGGCTGAGCTTTGGCTGCCGGCAGAAAACTGGAACGGCAGATTTTTAGGCACGGGAAACGGCGGAAGCGCCGGGCGGATTTCTTATGAAGCGCTGGCAGACGGGGTGCGGGAAGGCTATGCGGTGGCAAACACCGACATGGGCACTTCGCCAAATGTCGACGATTTAATCGGTGAACCGGAACGCTGGGCGGATTTCGGACACCGCGCCACCCATTTGATGACGACCGTGTCAAAGGAACTTCTGGAGCGGTTTTATGGCAGACCTGCGGAATTTTCTTATTTTGTAGGCTGTTCCACAGGCGGCCAGCAGGCGTTATCGTTAGCGCAGCGGTATCCGAACGACTATGACGGAATTGTCGCCGGGGTGCCGGCCAACAACCGCACGTTGCTGCATGCCTATTTTCTTTGGAACTATCAGGCAATGCACAAAGCCGACGGCGGCGATATGTTTACGAAAGAGCAGGTTCAAAATTTAACGAAAACAGCAGTAGATTGGTTTCAACAGAAAAAGGACGGCGTGAAGCCGGACGCGTTTATACCAGACCCCCGTGCAGATGAAGCAGCCGCGGAAGAGATCATTTGCCTTGCAAGAAAAAACGATGCGTCGCTGACGGAAGAACAGATCATGGCCCTGCGAAAGATTTATCAAGGCCCGAAAAATCCAAGAACCGGTGAGCGCATTTATACGCCCATGCCCTTTGGAAGCGAATTTACCGCTCCGGGAATTTTAAGCCAGCAAAGGTTAGAGGGCGCAGAGGGGTTGTTTTATGTGTTTCGGTGGGTGTTCGGAAAAGACTATGATTACATGAAGTTTGACTTTGACCTTGATATGGACGTCTATCAAAAGGCGCTGGCAAAGCATGTGAATGCCAACAGTGCGGATTTGCGCGCCTTTCAAAATCGCGGCGGCAAGCTGATTATGTATTCGGGCTCGTCAGACCCGCTTGTGCCGTTTCAGGATGCAGTCAGCTATTATGAACGGGTGATTGAACATCAAAATGGCTTGATGCAGACAATGGATTTCGTCCGGTATTTTTTAATTCCCGGCATGGGCCACGGCACAGAGGGGCCGGGGGCGCAATTTGTAAAGCATAAGGAAGACGGCGTGTTAAAAGCCCCCTTGGACGCTGTGGTCGCGTGGCGGGAGCAAGGCGCTGCGCCTGAGGTGCTGTATGCCGTTCGGCATAACGGCGACGATAACGATTTTTGCCGCCCGGTTTATCCCTATCCGCAAAAAACAGAAATTTGCAAAGAGGATTCTGATAACTATTTTGCAAAACCAGGGGAGCGGGACGGCGTGGAAAAAATTGCACGGCGCTATCTGGAAGAGTAAAAGCTAGCTCATATCAGATTATTTATGAAAGCAGGCGGAATTTATGGAAACAGTCAGGTCGTATTGGGTTGACACCATGCTGAAAATTGCAGGCCCGGTGATTTTCGCGTTGGAGAAGGATTCTTTGCGGAAACAGATGCCTGTGGAATGCAGGCAGGAAGATGACGGGCGCGGGCAATATACATATCTTGAAGCGTTGGGACGCACGCTTTGCGGCATTGCGCCGTGGCTTGCGTGCAAAGGGCTGACGGGCGGTGAGGAGCAAAAACGGCAAGGGCTTGCGGCCGCCGCAAGAACGGCAATTAAAAATGCCGTTACACCGGGCTGTTCTGATTTTATGAACTTTGAAACAGGCGCACAGCCTATTGTGGACGCGGCTTTTTTGTGCCACGGCCTTCTGCGGGCCCCAGAGGAATTGTTTGAACCGTTAGAGAAAGAGACAAAGAAAAATTTGATTTTACAGCTAGAAAAAACAAGAACAAGAAAACCGTATCACAATAACTGGCTGTTGTTTTCGGCAATGATTGAAGCATTTTTCTATTATGCAGGAGAAGCAGACTGGGATTCTATGCGCATTGACTTTGCCGTGAAACAGCACATGCAGTGGTATAAGGGCGACGGGATTTATGGCGACGGAAACGAGTTTCATTTTGATTATTATAACAGTTTTGTCATTCAGCCCATGCTGGTGGATATTTTAAACACCGTGGGGCATGAGTATGAAGATTGGGCGGAGGTTACAGAAATCGTAAAAAAACGGTTTTCCCATTATGCTTCGGTTTTGGAGGGACTAATCGGCCCAGACGGTTCTTACCCCGTAATCGGCCGGTCTTCCGCCTACCGGTTCGGGGCGTTTCAAGCGTTGTCACAGGCTGCTTTGCAAAATCTGTTAGAGCCTGACTTATCTTATGGACAGGTGCGCTGCGCCCTTACCGCTGTGATTCAAAAGGTGATGCAGTTTGAAAATTTTGACCATGAAGGGTGGCTTAAAATCGGCGTTTGCGGCAGCCAGCCGGCGATTGGTGAACCCTATATTTCAACCGGAAGCCTGTATTTATGCACAACAGTGTTTTTGCCGCTGGGGCTTCCTGCAACGCACCCATTTTGGACAGAGGCAGACAGCCCGTGGACAGCTAAGAAAATTTGGAGCGGTGAAAATTGTGTTTCGGTGCATTCAATATAGATTCGCAAAAAACAGTCAATGAGCTAAAAACATGATACTGTGGGATTCATCACAGATTTTTACATTAGATTTATTACTTATTTACTACATTTGCAGGAAAGAGCCTTGATATGACTGCCAAATTTCTGTGATAAACACACAAAAAACCAAATACGAAAACGATTAGACAGTCTTTGAAAAAAGGCTGTCTTTTGTTATATATAAGACTTTTGGAAAGGAGCCTTGATTGATGACTTTTGAATATTTTTACGGCAATGAAGGCGAACAATTTACTTTTTATCGCATCCCAAAAATTTTATTTAAGGACAAGCGTTTCAAGAGCATATCCACAGTAGCAAAGGTGTTATTATGGTCTGATGCTGGATCGTATGAGCCTGTCTGTTAAAAACAGATGGTTTGATGATATCAACAGAGTATATATTATTTATACACTCGATGAAATTATTGATGATTTGAGGTGTGCAAGATAAAAAGCGGCGAAGTTACTTGATGAATTGGATAATGAAATTGGGTTAATCGAGCAAAAGCGGCAAGGTCTTGGAAAACCGAATATTATACTGGTTAAAAGCTTTGTTAGCGAACAAGACACAGCCGATAAAACAGCGGATAATTAAGAATAGAAAAAACGTAAATACAGAAAATATATCTGAATGAAATGCATTGAAGTAATTGCATTTTTGTGTTATGATTATATCATAACAGCGTTTTTCTAAAGACGACAAAAAAATTTTATTTTTTGTGAGGTGAAGCGGATGGAGTTTCGGGTATTAAATTATTTTTTAGCGGTTGCAAGAGAAGAAAATATCACAAAGGCGGCACAAAACCTGCATGTGACGCAGCCGACGTTATCGCGGCAGATTGCGCAGCTTGAGGAAGAACTTGGCGTCAAGCTGTTCCAAAGGAGCAACCATCACATCATTTTAACCGAGGACGGCATGATATTAAAACGCAGGGCGCAGGAAATTATAGCGCTTGCCGAGAAAACAAAAGTGGACTTAAACCACGGCGAGCAGATGTTGACTGGAGAAATTGCAATAGGCAGCGGCGAATTTCAGGCAACGGCGTTTTTATCCGAGCTTATCAGCGCATTTCATAAAAGGCATCCGCTTGTAAAGTATTCCATTTACAGCGGTAACGCCTCCAACATCCATGATTATATTGAGCGCGGTCTTTTGGATATTGCACTCGTGTCAGAACCAATCAATATCGGTAAGTACGATTTTATTTCAATAAATCAAAAGGAAGTATGGGGCGCGCTCGTGCGCAGCGATTCAGATTTTGCGGCAAAAGAATTTTTAACACCGGAGGATTTGAAAGACTTTCCGATTATTATATCCTCAAGAGATCCGGTAAAAGAAATGTATGGCAAATGGCTCGGAACCAATGCCAATGATTTGAACATTGCTGCTGGAGGAAATCTTTTATATAATATGTCGGCACTTGTATCAGCTGGAATGGGAGCTGCAATCTGTGTAAAACTTAACTGTACATATGATAACTGTAAGTTTATTCCTCTATCGCCGAAAATTGAATCGAGTTCGTTTATCATCAGAAAAAAGGATCAGGTATTCTCACGCGCAACAGCAGAGTTTATTGAGTTTGCAAAAACATGCTTAAAAAGCATTTCTAATAATAGTTTATAAGTATTAGACATTTCATAAAGATGGATATATAATATAGGTGTTCCGAAAAGGAGCGCCTATATTTTTTATGCATAACCAAAGGAAAGGTGATTGAAATGACGATGGATGAAGCAAGCAACCGTTACCATATTCCCATCAACATTCTAAAGGAATACGAAAGCTGGGGGCTGTGCGGCGAGGTGGAAAAGGTTATGGGAATGTGGAATTATGATGACAGCGATATAGAGCGCTTAAGCACCATTATGACGCTCCATGACATAGGCTTTACCAAGGACGAGGTCAGAAAATATATGGAGCTGCTGTATGCAGGCCCGTCTACAGAAAAAGAAAGATTAGATATGCTGAATACCAAGAGAACTGGAACGCTGGATGAAATTCATTTTCGAGAAAGGCAATTAGACCGTTTGGATTATCTGCGGTTTGAAATTCAAAGAAACCAGCAAAAATAGAAAGAGGGGAAAGAAACACGTATGATATGGAACGAAACAAAGCCTTAAAGGAAATGGGAACCACCGCGCTTTTTGAAAAAAATGAAAACATGATTGATATTTTGGAAAACAGCGGCCCATTTACCCAAGCAAGTACACAAATCCATTTGCGGATTATGAAATAAAATTTTTGAAAGGAGTTTTGAAAATGAGAAAACTATGTTCTTTTCTGATGATTTTTACAATGCTGCTCTCCGGTGCGGCTTGCAGCAGCAACACAACCAACAAAGAGGTTCCTTCGACGGAACCGCAAGAAAATACGCCAAGCCCTGTGCCTACGGAGAACCCGGAAAATCAAGAGGTTTCTGCTGAAACGACGGAGGGCATTTCCAAATCACTGGTTGTTTATTTCTCATGGTCGGGCAATACCGAAAATGTCGCGAAATCCATTCAAAACCAAACGGATGCAGATATATTTGAAATCATCCCGCAAACGCCATATAGCGATGATTATGACACGGTTGTGGATTTTGCGCAGGAGGAACAAAGAGCAGACGCCCGACCGGCCATTTCCGGCAGCATTGAAAACATCGCGCAGTATGATGTGGTTTATGTGGGTTTCCCGAATTGGTGGGGCGACATGCCGATGATACTTTACACCTTTTTTGACAGCTATGACCTATCGGGGAAAACGATCGCGCCATTCTGTACCAGCGGAGGCAGCGGGCTTTCCAATACGGTAAATGAAATAAAAAGCCTTGAATCGGGTGCGGCTGTAACAAAGGGGCTTCACATCGGCAGCAGTTCTTCGTCTGATCCTGAACATGCGGTCAAAGCATGGCTGGACGAGATTGGGCTTGCAAAATAGAGAGCTGCTTTATGAAAAAATATCTTTCGTTACTTCTCTCTTGCCTGCTCGTTTTTTCTTTTGCGGCATGTAATCAGGCAGAAAAAGCGTCTAATGCAGATACGCCTGTAACGAATGGGATGCAGCAGGCAGTGAATGTGCAATTTCCGGAAAATTTTGTTTTGATTGAAGGCGGCAGATTTGGGCAAAGCCTAACCGCAATTTCGACACTGGTGCCAAGCGCTGCTATGGGGGACGCCTTGTCCGTTCATTATTCAGGCGGTTCCTCCCTCGCCCAAGATATCAGCAACTGGCTCAAAGAAAATCATATTGCAGGAAACGAGTAAAAAGGAGGTGGTGAGATATGCCACATATTGATATTACAATGATTCCCGGACGGGATGATACCGCGAAAAAAGAACTGGCAGTAAAAATACAAAGGTTTGTAGCCGATGAATTGGGCATTGATAAAAAATTTGTTTCTGTGTCTATTGAAGATATTGCAAAAGAAAATTGGAATGAACATATACAAAACATGTGTGACAAAAAAATGTTTCTTCATCCTATCAAAGCGTAGGATGGAAACGGTTTAAGGAGGAAATAAGCAATGAAACTGGACTTTTATTACCACAACCCAACCAAAATTTATTTTGGAAAGACGGCGCTGGAACACTTGCCGGCAGAACTTGCAAACTACGGCGATACGGTATTGCTGGTTTATGGAAAGGGTTCTGTGAAGAAAAGCGGTCTTTATGATGAGATAACCGCTGTTTTACAAAAAGCAGGAAAAACCGTTGTCGAGCTTTCCGGCATCAAATCGAACCCGACCTATACACAAATGCTTGAGGGCGCAAGGCTCGTCCGCGAACACCAAGTTCATTTGATTTTGGCGGTTGGCGGCGGCTCGGTCTCCGACTGCTGCAAGGTCGTTTCCGCGCAGGCCATGCTGGGCGAGGACCTGTGGGAGTTTGAGTACGCCAAGCATGACCGCCCCTCGAAGTTCATCCCGCTGGGCACCATCGTCACGGTGTTCGGCACTGGCTCCGAGATGAACAACGGCGCGGTCATCACCCACGAGGACAAAAAGATCAAGGGCGCACTCTGGGGCGCACAGGCAGATTTTGCCTTCCTCGACCCCAACTACTCTATGTCCGTGCCGTTTA
>OGYL01002917.1_pt1 | contig 11481 bp, 6 predicted proteins | sample 1576541 | NCBI WGS metagenome assembly OGYL01 (sample SAMEA3541551, study PRJEB24748) | human gut metagenome | biome: human gut; feature: human-associated habitat; material: faeces | place: China | collected 2012 | reverse complement strand
TCCGGTGAAGTGGGATCCGGCTACATTAAGCTTTGGCGATGATGAAGAAGCAGCCAATCATCGGCTTTATTACTATAAATATCGGAATCCTTATACCTTGCCTTATTGGGATAAATAACAACTGATTTATTTCCTGCCTAGGAATGATTTAAAATACGCCGGCTTTTCATCAAAATACGCCAGCTTTTGATGAAAAGCCGGCATATTTTTTTGAGTACAAAAACAGGTCCGGAAAATCATAAATGCCAAATAACGGAATCAGTAACCTGATCTTTCTTTTTCCCTGCTTTTACTTCTATTTTGTTTTCTCCTTCAGTAAGTTGAATGGATTTCCATTGGAAAGTAGCATAAGCATCTGCCTGTTGTTTCCCTTGACTTATACCGTTGATAAACAGTTCTACTTCCGGTTGATTAGAAAAGACCATGATGTCAGTTTCTTTACAGATCCGTTCCCGGTGTCGGCGATTGGCTATGTAAACAAAAGCATCTTTCTGGTTCCAATTAGCCTTATAGAAATAGAAAGCATCTTTGCGTGTTTTGCGATCACGAGTTACCAAACCTTTGTCATTAACGCCCGGACGATCTCCTTCTTCCCGATGGGCCGCTCCGAAATCAAACATGTTCCAGACAAAAGATCCCCATACGAAAGGTCTTTCAGACAAAGCTTTCCAGTTCTCCATGTGATAGAATGTCTGGTAGTTTTCGGGATGCCAATATCCGGAAGCAATACCCGGCTTGATGGAGTCTTGCTGGTGATAAATACTTGCTCCGGCACCATATTCACTGATAGCTATTTTCAAGTTAGGAAATTCTTGATGAGTCTTGTCTAAAAAAGTTCCCATATCAGATGGATGACCTCCGTACCAACCAAAATATTGGTTCCAGGCAATTAAATCGGATACCATACCAATCGGATCATTGGCCGAAATGTTACTGGCAGCTGTCGTTAATCGGGTTGGATCTTCCAGCTTAGCCAATTGATTTAATTCTTTTACATATTCGGTCGGATTATCTCCATAGGTTTTTAATTCGTTGAATAATCCCCAAAAGCAAATAGACGGGTGATTGTAATGCTGACGGATCAGTTCCTTCAACTGTTCTTTTCCATTTTCACGGAAAGCTGGCTGATCTACGAAACCCCGGTCTAAATAACCACCTGGACCGACGAATGGAATCTCTGCCCAAACAATGATACCATAATGATCCATTAAATCGTACATATAGGACGCCTGAGGATAATGCGCTAAACGAATGGCATTTGTTCCCATTTCAGCAATGATGGCAACATCTTCTTCATGATGTTCTTTGCGTAATGCATTTCCAACTTCGCTTCTCTCCTGATGGCGGCAGACACCTTTCAACTTCAGATGTTCTCCGTTCAGAAAGAATCCTTTTTCGGCATCAACCCGGAAGAAGCGAAGTCCTAAAGGCTGATCAATGCAATCCGCTATTTGTCCGTTCTTTAGTAAAGTAATTTCAGTACGATAACAGAACGGATCTTTCCGTCCATTCCAAAGATGAGGATTTTCGATAACCAAGTCGAAGGTCTGGCTGCTTTCTCCCGGTATGATCTCAATCTCTTGTGTTTTTTCCCATTTTACCTGATTCCCATCCCATACTTTCAGAGATAATGTTCTCTTTTGCTTTTCAGGTGTATTATTAGACAACATGATTTTAGCCTGTACATTAGCCTGTTCCTTACTGACTTGCTTTTGCATCAGATAAACACCCGGTGAAGCATAATCTGTAAGGGAGATATGTACTTCGTCAGTAATGATCAAATGTACATCCCGATAAATACCCCCATAAAAGTTGAAATCGCCTACTAAAGGCATCACATCCAGTTGCAGGGCATTATTCACTCGAACCAAAAGCTGATTTTTACTTCCATAGTTAACATTGTCGGTAATTTCAAAGACAAATGCACCATATCCGCCCCGGTGTTCACCTATATGTTTATCGTTCATAAAAACGTTTGTTACTGTATTTGCTCCTTCAAAACGCAAATACAAACGTTTACCTTTCCACTCCTGAGGAATAAATATCTCTTTAGTATAATTCCCGATCCCCCGATGATAATCCAGTTTTACATCCGCATCCAAAGCATTCCAAGTGTGTGGTAAGTTAACGAGTCGTCCACTATTACGTTGAACTTCGTAATTAAACCGGAAATGCCATTGATCGTTGATCAATATATCTTTTCGGTTTGCAAACACCTGCATGTAAAACAGAGACAATAAATAAACTAGAATTATTCTTTTCATAAGATCTGAATCAGTTTGTTTTTATTTTGAGCTCGAAGATACATATAATCTTTTAATAAACAGGAAATAAAAGTAGAAATGAAGTTTGTCTGAAATAATTGTTTTATGTAAATAAAAGTTAAATGTAAACTTTTTTCAAGTTTGTTGTAAGGGATTGTCGTTCTTTGAGGATATACAATCATGAAATATGGAAAAAGAACAGGATTACATAGTATTGTTGGATCGTTTCTTAAAGGGAGGAACATCTCCTGAAGAAGAGAAAGATTTGTTGGACTGGTTTAGACAAACAGCTCCAGAAGAAACTTTGTATGCTTACTATCGTTCATACTGGGATAATGCTCATGGAAAATCTATTCCGGCAGATGTCCAGGGGCGGATGTTTCATCAGATCAAAATGCGGATGAAAGAGATGGAACAGAAACGAAAGAGCATACGAAAACTTCGTTTATGGTGGGCTAGTACTGCTGCAGCTGTTGTTGCTTTATTTGTTAGTATAGGTATTTCGGTTCATTATTTCCGTCAAGTGAATCAAATGTCGCAACAGACGTTTGTTGTTTCTGCAGAAAAAGGTCAACGTTCTAATGTCGTTTTGCCCGATGGTACAAAAGTTTGGTTGAATTCAGATACAGAAATAAAGTACTCCGGAGAATATGGCAAAAAAGATCGACAGATATCCTTATCTGGAGAAGCTTATTTTGAAGTGGCTAAAGATCCGAAACACCGTTTTATTGTTCAAGCGGGTGAAATGCAAGTAGAAGCCTTGGGAACAGCTTTTAATGTCAAGGCATACGAGGAAGATGATGAATTGACAGCGTCGTTATTTGAAGGAAAGGTAAAAACTTCTGTTGCAGGACAGACTTTGTTATTGGATCCGGATCAAAGTGTGAGTTATAATCGGATTAAGCATTCTTTTATGAAATTGAAAGGAAATACCAATTATGATCGGATGTGGCGGAATCAGGAACTGGTATTCCGTGGAGAATCGTTAGAAGAAGTAGCGATCATGTTGGATCGTTTATATAATGTAAAAGTAGAATTTCAGACAGATGATATCAAACATTATCGTTTCTCTGGTGTCATTAAGAATAATAGTTTGGAGAATGTATTTGAACTGATCAGTTTGACAGCTCCAATACGCTATGAAAAACGCGACAGTATTATCTGGTTGAGTCGAAATAAATAGTATGAACTAAAATAGAAAGCCTATGGGAAAGGATGAATAGAAAAAGAAGGAGGTTTGTCCGGATAAACAAAACCTCCTAAAGCGAGCGGAAGTCAATCTGAGATCTATGTGTAGAGAGAAAAAGTCATAGAAATAGATTGAAGTCCGGTTACAAAATTATCCATTAAGTTTATTACCAAATAAAAAAAACACTTAAAATGAGTAACCTTAAAAAATCAATTCGAAAAAGTCTGGTAGTGGGTGGCTTCTGTATGATGTCTAGTTTAGCTATGTCTGCCCAAATATCATTGACTTTAGAAAACAAATCAACTCGCGATGTTATTCGTGAAATAGAGAGAGTCAGCGAATACCGTTTCTTTTATAATGAAGATTTGCAGGGACTTGATCAGAAAATAAGTATTAATACGAATGACGCAAATATACAGACGGTTCTAAACGAAATCCAGCGTCAGACTTCTATTCATTATGTAATAAAGGAGAATAATCAGATTGTCCTCTCTGCCGGAGTAAAATCAAACAAAACACAACAAGTAGGAGATAACCGGATTATTAAAGGAACAATACTGGATGTTACCGGAATGCCTGTAATTGGAGCCAATGTGATGGTGAAAGGTACAACCAACGGAACAATTACCGATATGGATGGTAAATTCTCGTTGGAAGTAGATAAAAATGCCACACTTGTTGTTTCGTATATTGGATATGCCAACCAAGAGATTAAGGTTGGGAACCAGAATACATTGTCTATCACTATGAAAGAAGATGCAGAAGCATTGGATGAATTAGTGGTTGTGGGATATGGAACGCAGAAGAAGAGAGATTTAACAGGAGCTGTTTCTTCTGTCAAAATGGATGATACTCCAGTCAATACATTTACAACTGTCAGCCATGCTTTAGCAGGTAAAGCTTCAGGCTTACAAGTAACACAAAATAGTGCACAAGTTGGTGGGGGGGCGACTTTTAGAATACGTGGTGCTGCATCGACAGGAGCCGGAAATGATCCGTTGATCATTATCGATGGATTTCCAGTTTCCTCAGGAAGCTCTTTAGGATCAGGAACAAGATATGATGCAGGTTCTACAGACAATGTTTTGGCTTCTTTGAATCCCAATGATATCGAATCCATTGAAGTTTTAAAAGATGCAAGTTCAACTGCAATATATGGATCAAGAGCCGGTCATGGTGTGATCATAGTTACAACAAAACGAGGAAAAACACAAAAAGCTCAAGTTCGATATTCAGGTAATATATCAATCCAAAACATAAAAAATGGTTATCAATCATTAACTGGAGCAGAATACATGCAACAATTTAATCGCTACACATATGAAGATTATTTAAAATCTAATGGATTAGATGTTTATAAGGGATATGTTTCAGTAGGAGAAGATCATATAGCTCCAGAATATGTACCAACCTACAGCGAATCTGATATCGCTAATGCCCAAAATACAGACTGGTTTGATGCTGTTACAAGAACAGGGATGATGCAATCACATAACGTTTCAGTAAATGGAGGAACAGAAACAACTCAATACATGGCATCTCTAAGTTATATGAAACAAGCTGGTGTTGTAAAAAATAATAATATGGAACGCTTTACAGGTAAGATAAATTTGGATCAACAAATTTCTAAATACGTTAAAGCAGGTATAACTTTAAATCTGAACCGTAATACATTAGATAATGTTCCTTTAGGAGCAGGAGAATTTGAAAATGCTGGGATTTTATCTGCGGCAGCTATGTTTAATCCCAATTTGCCAATTTATGACGAAAATGGAAATTATTCTGTAAATCCATACTTCACACAAGTCCCAAATCCTGTTTCTTTACTAGATATTACAGATAATACTACAAAAGAAAGACTTCTAGCTTCTAGTTATTTACAAGTAGAACCTATAAAAGGATTAATTTTAAGGGCCAATTTAGGAATAGACCGTCAGTATGAGAAACGTAAAGTTTATCTTCCTAAAACAACAATGTATGGTTTACAAGCAAATGGCCAAGCTAATATCAATCAATCTGATAGAAATGACTATCTGATGGACTTGACAGCTACTTATTCGAAAGATTTTGGAGATCACAGCTTGACAGCTTTATTGGGATATTCATATCAACAATTTAATTACGAAGATGTATCTGCAGGTAACAGAGATTTCTTAATTGATTCATTCTTATACAATAATTTAGGGGCAGGAAATTATCCAAAGCCTTCTGTTGGATCCAGTGCATCTAAATCAGCTTTGGGTTCTTATTTTGGACGTATTAATTATTCTTATCTAGGTCGTTATCTGTTGACTGCAACTTTGCGTGCTGATGGAGCTTCAAATTTCGACCCTGATAATCGTTGGGGATATTTCCCTTCAGTATCAGCTGGATGGCGTTTTAGTGACGAATCCTTTATGCAGTCACTTAATGATATCTTATCAAATGGAAAGTTAAGATTCAGTTATGGTCAAACAGGTAACTCTAATGTCGGTAATCGAACATTGGATTTATATTATACAGGTTATAACAATGTATTTGGTAACACTTCTTATACGGGGGTTTATGCCTCTCAATTAGGTAATCCGATGTTAACTTGGGAAACAACTTCTGAATACAATATTGGTTTGGACTTGGGTTTCTTGTCAAATAGAATATCAACAACTTTAGAATATTTCAATCGAACTATTTCGGACTTATTAGTTTCTAATAAATCATTACCATCTTATAATGAGATAACGAGTATTGCTTCTAATATAGGAGAAACAAAAAGCCAGGGATTTGAATTTTCACTAAATACATTGAATATTACAACAGCCGATTGGACTTGGTCTACAGATGCGACATTGTCTTTGTATCGTGACCGATGGAAAGAACGAGATCCAAATTGGAAACCTGCAGCTTATGAGAAAGTAGATGATTATATACGTCCTATTTTTTCATATGTTTCTGATGGATTATTACAATCAGGAGAAAAAGCTCCTGAACATCAAGCTGCACTGTTACCTGGACAGGTAAAATTAATTGATCAGAACGGAGATGGTTTATTAAATGATGAAGATAAAGTTTGTTTAGGCTCTCAAGATCCGGCTTTTATTTTTGGGTTTAACAATACCCTTCGCTATAAGAACTTTGATTTTAATATTTATCTTTATGGAGAAGTAAATCGTCTTCGAGGAGCTAGTTATTATGAATCTTGGGCAACAATGGGATATGGTTTAACACAAGGGAGAAATTCTTCAAAAGGCTTTATGGATACATGGACACATGATAATCAGAGCTCTTTATATCCTAATATATTAAGTTCAGGAGATCACGGTGCAGGAGACTTTTTCTATAAGAAAATTTCTTATATCCGTTGTCGTAATATAACATTAGGATATACAATACCTATTTCAAAGAGTATATTAAACAATATTCGGGTATATGCTGATGTAAATAATCCATTTGTTATAACAAACTGGAGCGGGTTGGATCCTGAAACAGAAGGAAACCAATATTCTTATCCGAATGTGACTAGTTTTAGTTTTGGTGTAGATATAACATTTTAATTTAACGAAAATATGAAGAAAATAAAAATATGTATTTTATTAGTCATTTCTTTATTTGAACTGACTAGTTGTGCTTTAGAATCAGAAGTATATGATTCTATTAATGGGAACATATTCCCAACTACAGAGTCTGATGCAGAAGCATTAGTCACAGGAAACGCATACAGTGTGTTTAGGAATAATGGATATGATGGAATGTTTAATGTCGCTACAGGTGTATTAATTGTTTCAGATTTAATGTCTGATTATGGTGAATGTACATGGAGACAATGGGAGTCGATCTTATATAACCGGTGGAGCGTAGGCAATGGTTACAATGACAATCATTGGCGTTGGGCAAAATATATGGGGAAAATAACTATGACAATAGACCGTATAGAAAATATGGATTTATCTGAAGAGCTAAAGACTAGATATTTGGCTGAACTCCATTGCGCTAGAGGTTGGCTGGCTTTTTGTATGTGGGATTTATACGGCCCAATACCGATTGCTGATATTGAGACGCTAAAGAATCCATTAGAAGAAAAGATTATACCGCGTTTATCTGAAGAAGAGATGCAAAATTTTATAGTGACAGAATTAACCCAAGCCGCTTCAAATTTACCATATAGTTATGCTAAAGATAGTAAAGATTATGGTCGTTTTACAAAAGGGCTATGCAATATGGTTTTGTTAAAGTTTTATATGCAAACAAAACAATGGGCTAAAGCAGAAGCATTAGGTAAAGAACTTACTAAAGCAGAATATGGCTATAAGCTGGAATCTGATTATGCTAGTATTTTCAAATTGTCTAATGAAAAGAATGCAGAAACAATTTGGGCGGTAAATTGCTTAAGAGGAACCCAAGTTCATAAATGGCATCCTCATGTATTACCTAATGATTTCCCTGGTACAGAAACTTTGACAAAGTGGAATGGTTGGAAAATCTCCTGGGATTTTTTCGATACATTCGAACCTGGAGATAAACGTTTAGAAACTATCATATATTCTTATACAGGTACAAATGGGATTGTCCATAATGAAGAAAATGATAAAGTATCCAGTGATAAATTATTGTATTATGGAGCAATACCCTGTAAATATGACTGTTATGATTTTGCTGGGACTTTGGGAGAAGATAGTGAAACAGATTATATTATTTATCGTTATGCTGATGCTGTCACATTATATGCCGAAGCAATGGTCCGTAATCAAAATATAATTACAGATGAGGCTCTGTATTGGTTTAATGCAATAAGAAAAAGAGCAGGTCTCTCGGAATATAAAAAATCAGATTTTACAGATACTCGGGATTTCTTGGATAAATTATTATTAGAAAGAGGACATGAATTATTTTTTGAAGGTTGTCGTCGCCAAGATTTAATCCGAGATGATTCTTATGTTGAAGCTATTAAACATAAGTGCCAAGTTGCAGGACAAACAACTCTTGTAAATGAAAATTATGAACGTATTCCATTGCCTCAGAGTGTAATCAATGAAGGAAAAGGGCAAATTGAACAAAATCCAGGATACTAAATAAGTATCAAAAGCGATAGGACAGTCTAAGTCCTATCGCTTATTAACGCATCTTTTTAATTACATTTATTATGAAACATACATATTTATTATTAGCTATAATTCTTTTATTCTCTTGTACAGAACAAAAGAAAATTATCACTAATGTTGAGTTTAAAGAAGATACGTTGAGTATCTTAAAAAATCCTTGTATGGGATGGGGTATTTATGATGATGCCAATGATTCTGTTCAAAATGCTGATCTTTATTGGAAAAAGCAAGATGAAGCTTCAAAAAAATATGCTTCATTTTTTTACATAAGATGGCGTTGGTCAGAAATGGAACCAGAAGAAGGTAAATATGCATGGATATATAATGAAAATTATAAGAAGTTGATTAGAGGAGCCTTGGATAGAGGTTTGAAATTATGTTTTAGAATTTATAATAATAGTCAAGATAATCTTTCACAAAGTACTCCCGATTATGTAAAGAAAGCAGGAGCAAAAGGATATATGGTTACAGGATTAGGCGGAAAGCAATTATGGACACCGTATCCTGATGATCCTGTCTTTTTAGACAAACTAGAGAAATTTGTCCAGGCCTTTGCTAAGGAATATGATAACCCAGATATCGTTGATTTTATTGATGCATATAACATTGGTTGGTGGGGAGAATGTCATCATATCCAGTTATCCAATGATAAAGTCTCATTAGAAACAGTTTTTGATAAGATCACGAGTATCTATTCAGACAATTTTCACCAAGTACTATTAGTTTTACCATTTGGTAGTCAAGTTGGTTTTACTGCAGAAAAAGAAATAGCAATTGATAGAAAAGGATATTCTTTAAGAAGAGATGGTTTAGGAAGCATGTGGTTTACAGAACAAGAACAATATATTACCCAAGATCTGTATGGAAAAACCTTATTCATAGGAGAATCGTGTTGGTGGGGAAGTTGTTCTGACGAATATAAACCGTTTGCTTCAGACCAGAAATATAAGTTAAAAACATGGAGAGACGTTTATGAACTGACATACGAACATGCATTGAGGGGACATTTTAACACACTAGATTTACGCGAAATACCAGAAACTATAGGCTGGACAACAAAAGCAAAGGATTTAGTAATGGATTTTTGCATAAAAGGTGGATATCGAATTTATCCTATCCAGATTGCATATCCACAAAAAGTTTGTCAAAATGATAGTATTATCATTCAACATACATGGATAAATCGAGGAAACGGTTATTTACCTAATAACGTTAAAAATTGGGGATATAAATATAAACCTGCTTTTGCCTTTATAGATAAAGGAGGAAACGTGATAAAAACTTTTGTAGATTTAAATGCAGAGCCATCTATTTGGTTATCAGACCAAAAATATTCTTATGATTTTAAATTCTCTATGGACAAGATTGTCCCTGGAGAATATATCTTGGGAGTTGCTATGACTGACAAAAATAAAAATTGGACTCCTGCTATCAATTTAGCCATTGATAAAGCAGAAATGATCGATGGATGGTACGTAGTTGGTAAAATAGACATACAATGATTTTTTGATTCCTAAATTATAGCTATATGAATATATCATTTAAAAGAGCTTTGAAAGTGCTGTGGGTAAAAGTTTGTTTAGTCTCTTTATTTCTTTTACATTGTACAACTTTCAAGGCACAAGATATAGAATACCTAACAATTTATCCGAAAGATAATCAAAAAGGTCTTAATAATCCCAATATGGGATGGTATTATTACAAGTACGATAATTGTTTAGAAAAGTATGGTACTCGTTTTCCTGACAATGAAACATTTGATTATTGGCCTGGGATGACAACTGTATATTATCGAATAGCATGGGGGCATATTGAGCCAAAGAAAGGAGAATTTCATTGGGAATTAATAGATAATTCAGCCAAATATTGGATTGCTGCAGGTAAACAAATATGTTTTAGATTAACGGCACTAGAAGGGTATGACGGAGCGACTCCAGAGTGGGTTAAATGTGGTTATGAACCAGATAATCCCATATTCTTAGAAGCCTTGGATCATTTTTTATGTGAGTTTGCCAAACGTTACGATGGTAAAGAATATGTTGCCTATATCGATGTTGGCTCTATTGGTATTTGGGGAGAAGGACATCATGACTGTCCTGATGAGGTACGCATAAAACATATTGATCTTTATCTAAAACATTTCAAAAATAGCTTGTTAGTGGTTAGTGATGATATGGGTCCAAATGTTTGTGCATATGCCCGGTCAAAAGGGATTTCAATACGAGACGACAGTGTTATGTGGCATGAAAAATTATTTCCTGCACAAGTTTCGTATGATCTATATTGGCCAACTATGCCGACGATTATTGAGACTTGTCATTATGATAATATTAAAGGAAAGAAAAATCCATGGGCTAAAACTTACCCAACTTGGAGTGATATAGCATTGTTGGCAACAATAGAAGAGTATCATGCTAGTTGGGTATCGGTTCATGGTTGGGCAGATGATTTTTGGAAAGAAAGACAAAAGTGTATTCATGAAGCTAATTTACGGATAGGCTATAGACTACAGTTAGTTAAGGCAAAATGGCCCAAAGCTGTTACAGTTGGTAACCAAGTTGTATTTGACTTAGACTGGAGAAATGCAGCGGTAGCTCCTTGTTATAAAGGAGGCTATGTTAGTATTTCTTTATTGGATAATGAAGGAAACGAAGTTTGTCAAGGGACGAATATTAGATTTAATGTTAAAGACCTGAAACCAGGTCCTAATACAAGATTGGGAGAGATCCAAAATTGTATGGTTGTATTAACAATACCTATGAACTTGTTACCAAAAGAATATAGAGTATATGTTAGTGTTGGAGATAGAAACGGTACTCCTATTTATCAATTACCTTATGATGAGTCTAATGGAAACAAGAAATATTATCTTGGTAATATTTCAATAATTAATTAAAAATGAGAAGTAAAGCGGTTATATTTTTGTTGCTGATAAGTCATTTCATAGGAGCTC
>OGYL01002908.1_pt1 | contig 11547 bp, 10 predicted proteins | sample 1576541 | NCBI WGS metagenome assembly OGYL01 (sample SAMEA3541551, study PRJEB24748) | human gut metagenome | biome: human gut; feature: human-associated habitat; material: faeces | place: China | collected 2012 | reverse complement strand
GTCACCGGATTCAGTGCTTTTTCCAGAGCGTGTTTGAACGATGCCGCCGCAGGAAGTCCCGTTGCGGTGCGAAGTTCTCTGACGAGCTGCCACCCGTTGAGTGCGTCAAGAAGGTTGATATAGCCCGCCCTGCCGTTCAAAACGGCAATCGGCAGTTCGCCGTCAATTGAAATTGCAGTGGGTTTCTGATTGGGATTGCAGCCGTATTTAAGTTCGTATCGCATGTTTGCCTCCGTTAGTATGTTCGGTTTTATTCGGTTATTGTTTGTTTCAGTTCTTACAGTCGGTCAGAGTAACTTAATTTGACGTTGACCGGCTCCGTTTTTTGCAAAGCCGCACAAAGCTCAGCGGGTGTGCCTGTTGATGATGAAGGTGTCCTCCGCGCCGTCCGCGCAGCCGATAAAGCGCACAAAGAGCGAAACACGGTTGTTTTCATCAAGACCTGCCCAAATTTCTTCGGCAAGGGTCTCTGCATCGGGCGCGTTCAGCGCAATGCGCACCGGTTCACCGCAGAACGAGGGCAGCGGCGAGCCGTCATGCTCATATGTGTGGATAAGATGTGCCGTACCCGCTTCGGGTTCGTAATTGTAAAAATTCCTGCGGCAGCGTGCGCCGTCGGGTGTTTCCGCCTTCAGTATGCTGAGGGTGTATTCGCCTGTTTCGGGGTAAAGAATGCCGCTGATGCGCGGGGTAAAATTCGGAGCATCAGGTTCAAAGCTCCTTTTGCGCAGTGCGGATTCAAAGCTTCCGCCCTCCGCAATTTCGCAGGCAACGGTGTCCGTCTGGTCGCCGTTGGTAACGACGGTGCAGCCGTTGACCTTCCGCACGGGGGAATAGATGATAAGCGAAGGGTCTGTCAGCTTTTTTTCGTCGAACGCCCGCGTTCTGATACCGTCCTCGGTCGGTTCAAATATGCGGTTGCGGCTGTTCTCGCTTCTGCCCATGATGAAGTATGCGGTCACATAATGTGCGTTGTCCGCACTTTTTCCGATAAGCACGCCGCGTCCGGGATAGGTATTGCCGTTCAGGTATTCGTTGATAGTTTTCATTTATTCCGCCTTTCGCATTTCGGTTCCGACTCGTTTGTTCACTGTTTGTTTCACTGTTCTGTTGATTTTATTGATAAAAACACCTGTTCAAGCGCAAGGGGCAGCAATTCCCATTCCGCCTGTTCCATAACGCGCCGCTGCAGGGTTTCCGGAGTGTCGCCCGGAAGCACATCAACGGCTTTCTGCATGATTATCTCGCCGCCGTCGGCAACCGCATTTACATAGTGTACCGTTGCACCCGTGACCTTCACGCCGTATGCAAGCGCAGCCTCGTGCACGCGCAGACCGTAGTACCCCTTTCCGCAGAAGGACGGAATGAGTGACGGATGCACGTTGATGATGCGCCTGTCGTAACTTTCGGTAAAATCCGCACTCAGTATTGCAAGAAAGCCCGCAAGCACGACAACATCGATTTTGCGCTCCTCGAGCAGTTTCCGCGCCGCCGTTTCGAACAGTGCGGGGTCCTGCCTGTTTTGAGGAAGATAAACCGCTTCAATGCCCGCATTTTTTGCCCGCTGCAGTGCGAATGCATCCGGCTTGTTGGAAACAACAAGCGCAATATCGCCGCTTTTTATAACCGAACCGCGCTTGTCGAGCAAAGCCTGAAGGTTCGTTCCCCCTCCGGAAACGAACACGGCAGCGCGCGGACGGCGGGGAGCTTCGGCCCCGCCGCAGCTGCCGCTTTTGCCGATCACGGCGGAAAACTCTCCGCCCGTCAGCATATCTCAATACCTTCGCCGAGCACGGTGTCGCCGCAGATGTAAGCCTCCTCGCCGTTTGCGCGGAGAATTTCAAGCGCACGATCCGCATCCTCGCGTGAAACGATAAGGCACATGCCGACGCCCATGTTGAAGGTGTTGAACATGTCCCTTTCGGGGATATCTCCCGTTGACGCGATAAGGTCAAAAAGCGGATGAATGCGCAGTGCGTTTTTGTTTATTCTTGCCGCAATGCCCTTTTTGAGGCAGCGCGGGATATTCTCATAGAAGCCGCCGCCGGTGATATGTGCACAGCCCTTTATGCGGACTTCCTTTGCAAGCTCCAGCACGGGTTTAACGTAAATCCTTGTGGGCTCAAGCAGAGCTTCGCCAAGAGTTTTGCCGAGGGATTCAACATGGGTTCCGAGCGCGGCATTGTTTGAATTGAGATTGAAAACCTTGCGCACAAGGGAGAAGCCGTTGGAATGAACTCCGCTTGACGGCAGCGCAATGATAACATCTCCGGGACACTGCGTTTCAACGTCGAACACCTTGCTCCTGTCCACGATGCCGACGGCAAACCCTGCAAGGTCATATTCGTCCGCAGGGTAGAAACCGGGCATTTCGGCCGTTTCGCCGCCGATAAGTGCGCAGCCGGACTGCACGCAGCCCTCCGCAACGCCCTCAACAACGGAGGCAACTTTTTCGGGAATGTTTTTGCCGAGTGCGATATAGTCAAGGAAAAACAGAGGCTTTGCACCGCAGCAGATAATGTCGTTCACACACATTGCAACGCAGTCAATGCCGACGGTGTTATGTTTGTCGCTCAAAAAGGCGAGCTTAAGTTTCGTTCCCACGCCGTCCGTACCGCTGACAAGGATGGGTTCGCTCATGCCTGCAAGATCCGGTGCAAACAGGCCGCCGAAATTTCCGATGGAGGGCATTGCACCGGGCGTGATCGTGCGCGAAATGTGTTTTTTCATCAGTTCAACGGCGCGATAGCCCGCAGTAATATCAACGCCCGCTTTTTCGTAGCTTTCGCTCCTGCTGTTGTTGTTTGCCATTTATGTTCTTCCTTTCGATCTGATAAATCCGTTTGGTTTATTTTGTTCGGTGGTTTCGATTGCGTTCGCGGCCCGTCAGAGCCGCGGTTTTTCTGTTCGGTTACTCTTTCGGCTGCGGCGTATCGGATTTTTCGCTGAGCTTGCGCGCATATTTGTTGACATAGCGGCGTTTGGGCGGCTCGCAGGGATATTCGCCCGTGAAGCAGCCGACACAATAATCCGTTTTGCCGTTGCCGGCAAGCAGCCTTGCGTTCTCAACGCTCAGGAAACCGAGGGAATCGAGCCCGAGTTCGCGAACAAGTTCCTCATCGTTGTATTTGTTTGCAATCAGCTCCTCCCGCGAGGGAACATCCGTGCCGAAATAGCAGGGGAACAGGAATTTCGGCGCGGCGGAACGCACATGCACCTCCGTTGCGCCCGCTTCACGCAGAAGGCGGACGATACGCTTGATTGTTGTTCCGCGAACGATGGAATCATCGATAAGCACAACGCGCTTGCCGCTGACAGTTGCGGATACGGGGTTGAGCTTGATTCGAACGAGCTTTTCGCGCTCGTTCTGTTTCGGCTGAATGAAGGTTCTGCCGATATATTTGTTTTTGATAAAACCTATGCCGTAGGGAATGCCGGACTGTCTTGAAAAGCCGATCGCGGCATCAAGCCCGGAATCGGGAACGCCGATAACAACATCCGCCTGCACGGGATGTTCAAGCGCAAGGAACGAACCTGCGCGCTGACGCGCAAGATGCACCGAACAGCCGTCAATAACACTGTCGGGACGCGCAAAATAGATGTATTCAAACACGCAGAGCGCAGGCTTGACTTTTCCGCAGTGGCTGCGCAGGCTGCGCAGCTCGTCGTTTTCAACAACAACTATCTCGCCCGGTTCAACATCGCGCAGGAATTTCGCTCCCATTGCATCAAGCGCACATGTTTCGGAAGCAAAGCAGTAACCGCCTTCGGACAGTTCTCCGATGCAGAGCGGACGGAACCCGTGCGGATCGCGTGCGGCAATAAGCTTTTTGGGCGACATGATAACAAGTGAATAGGCACCCTTTATCCTGTCCATTGCGCGCGATACCGACTCCTCAATGGAATCAGCCGTCAGCCGTTCTTTGGTAATTGTGTATGCAATGACTTCCGTGTCGGTCGTTGTGTGGAAAATAGAACCCGCAAGCTCCAGTTCCTCACGCAGTTCGGCATCGTTGACAAGGTTGCCGTTGTGTGCTATCGCCATCGTGCCCTTTATGTGGTTCACCACAAGGGGCTGGCAGTTGATGCGCTTTTCGTAGCCGGTTGTGGAATAGCGGACATGCCCGACCGCCATGCTTCCCGTTCCGAGTTTTGCAAGCGAATTTCCGTCAAATACCTCGTTGACAAGCCCCTCATCGCAGTGCGCGTTTATAACGCCGTCGTCGTTGACGGCAATGCCTGCGCTCTGCTGCCCGCGGTGCTGCAGCGCATAGAGTGCATAATATGCAAGCGCGGCAACGTTTTCGCGCTTTGAAGCGGCAATGCCCACAACGCCGCATTCCTCGCCGAGGTGCTCAAAGGTTGTTTCGTGTTCGGTTATGCTTTCCAAAATATCCATTTTGCTGTTCTCAATCCAGATAAATTATTCTGTTAATTCTCCCGAGTTCCGCACAAAAGCTTACTCGCCCATCAGGCGGTGCAGGATCTCGTGATATGCGCCTTCAACATTGCCGAGGTCGCGGCGGAAACGATCCTTATCCAGTTTTTCGTGGGTTTTGCTGTCCCAGAAACGGCAGGTATCCGGCGAAATCTCGTCCGCAAGCACAATTGTGCCGTCGCTCAGTCTTCCGAACTCAAGTTTGAAATCGATAAGCTCGATGTTGACTTCCGCAAAGAATGCGGTCAAAATTTCGTTGATTTTCAGAGCGTATTTTTTTATCGTTTCAAGCTCCTCCGGCGTGCAGAGACCCATTGCAAAAACATGGCTGTCGTTAATCATGGGATCGCCCAATGCATCGTCCTTGTAGCAAAGTTCGAGAACGGTGCTTTTGAGTTTCGTGCCTTCGGGGAAACCTATGCGTTTTGCAAGCGAACCCGCCGCAACATTGCGGACAATGACCTCAAGAGGAACGATGCGGACGGCTTTGACCGCCGTTTCCCTGTCGGAAAGCTGTTCGACAAAATGAGTCGGAATGCCTTTTTCTTCAAGCATTTTCATGAGATAGTTCGTAACGCGGTTGTTGATAACGCCCTTGCCCGCGATTGTACCCTTCTTTTCGCCGTTAAATGCGGTTGCATCGTCCTTATAGTCAACGATATAAATACCTTCGACATCGGTTGCGTAAACCTTCTTTGCCTTGCCTTCGTAGAGCTGCTGAGTCTTTTTCATTTTTGTTCCTCCTTTTCGGTATCCGTTTGCCTTGTTTGTTATTTTTGTTGTTTGCGTTTCGCCGTTCGGTTCCGCAGTCGGAACGGCACCGTTTTTTGAAAGTGCCGTTCGCACCGCAGTCCCCGAAAAAAAGTTTGATAGCCGCATCATTACGGGCTGCGGCTATCTTTGTTTATTGTTAATCTCTGTGCTGCAATGCGGCATCCTTTTTGCGGACATCCTCCGCCATTTTTATTCTCATTGCGTCAAGCTTTTCGTGAAGTGCGGGTTCCGCAAGCGAAAGCATTTGAGCCGCAAGTATCGCGGCGTTGGCCGCACCGTCGACGGCAACCGTTGCCACGGGTACGCCCGAGGGCATCTGCACCGTTGCAAGCAGGGCATCAAGTCCGTCAAACGTTGAAGCTTTGATGGGTATGCCGATAACGGGCAAAGTTGTGTTTGCGGCAATAAAGCCCGCAAGATGCGCCGCCTTGCCCGCTGCGGCGATAATAACGCCGAAATCACGTTTATAGGCGTTTTGTGCGAATTCCGCAACATCCGCCGGGGTTCTGTGCGCGGACATAACGCGCATTTCATAGTTTATTCCGAGTTCATCGAGCTTTGCCGCACAGCCGGACACAACCGGCAGGTCGCTGTCGCTCCCCATGATGACCGCAACACGTTTCATGCTGCCCACCTCCGTTGTTTCATGGGCTCATGGTAACAGATTTTTACCTGCAATTTCAAGGCTTTTTTGCAGATATATCAAATATGTTGCCCGATATATTTTTATCCGTTCGTTTTTGCTTTATTTGCATGGTTTTTTGCATTCCGATAAAACCGCGCCCCCCGCATTCGCGCTTGCAATAAACGGAATATAATGTTATTATTGTACGGGTAAAGCAAAACTCCGCTGCGGCAGTCTTTTCGGAAAAACCTCTGCGGAGGGAATCTTCTCAATCTCATTCTCAATCTCAACGGAGAGGCTCTGAAAGCGAGGGGTTCAAAAGCGCGGTCAGCCGGCACTTTCGGCGCGATTTTTACCCGAATCGACCGCAAAACAAAATGCTGCGCCCGCAATGCAGCATTCGATTCCGCTTACGAAACCGGAGCAAAGCTTCGGCTTTACAAAAAGCTCCGGCTTTATACAAAAAGGAGAGTACAGATTATGAAAACATGCGCCATCGTGGGCATCAACTGGGGCGATGAGGGCAAGGGCCGAATGGTTGACCTCGTTGCGGAAGAATATGACATTGTTGTTCGTTACCAGGGCGGCAACAATGCAGGACACACCATCAAAAACGACTACGGCACATTTGCGCTGAATCTTTTGCCTTCCGGCATTTTCCGCCGTGAAAAGATGAATATTCTCGGCAACGGCACCGTTGTCGACATCCGCCACCTCTGCGGCGAAATCGAACGGCTGCACGATGCAGGCGTCTATATCTCCCCCGAAAACCTTATGATAAGCTCCCGTGCCATCATTGTTATGCCCTATCATGTTGCATTGGACGGGCTTGAAGAAGCACGCCTTTCCGACAAACCCTACGGTTCGACAAAGCGCGGCATTGCCCCCGTTTACGGCGACAAATACATGAAAAAGGGCATTATGCTCGGTGAATTGTTCGACAGGGAATACCTTGTCAGTCACCTTTCGGATGTTCTTGAATTCAAAAACCTTCAGATAACCCGCGTATACGGCGGCGAACCCTTCTCCCTTGAAAGCATGGTTGAATACCTCGATACCTACGGCGAGATTCTCAAGCCCTATATCGGCGACACGAGCGCATACCTGCGCAAAGCGGCTCACGAGGGCAAAAAGATCCTTTACGAAGCCCAGCTCGGCGTTCTGCGCGACATTGATTTCGGCATCTATCCTTACACATCCTCAAGCTCTCCCCTTGCGGCATACGCTCCCATCGGCTCCGGTACGCCGGACATTCCCGTGAACCGCGTCATCGGCGTTGTGAAAGCATATTCCACCTGCGTCGGCGAAGGTCCTTTCACCGCCGAATGGTTCGGAGAAGAGGCCGAAAGGCTGCGTAAAGAGGGCGGTGAATACGGCGCCGCAACGGGACGCCCCCGCAGAGTCGGCCCCATCGACCTTGTTGCAACGCGGTACGGCGTTCAGATGCAGGGTGCAACGGAAGTCGCGCTCACAAAGCTCGACATCCTTTCCTACATGGATTCCATCCCCGTTTGCGCCGCATACGAATGCGACGGTGAAGTGACCCGCACGTTCCCCTTCCCTTCGAAACTCGGCAGGGCAAAGCCCATTTATGTTAAACTTCCCGGTTGGGGCTGCGACATTTCAAAGATTCGCACCTATGACGAGCTTCCCGAAAATGCCCGCAAATACGTTGAATACGTCGAACGCGAAATCGGCTGCCGCATAAGCTATGTTTCCGTCGGCCCGGGCAGGGAAGAGATAATTCTCCGATAAGAGGACTGCCCGAAAACTGTTGAAGGACGATTAATTTATGAAAGAATTTTACGAAAGCCCCCTTTCGAGCCGATATGCCTCGGAATACATGCTGCGCCTTTTCTCGCCGGACAAACGCTACGGCACATGGCGCAGGCTTTGGGTTGCGCTTGCCCGCGCGGAGCATCGTCTCGGTCTTCCGGTAACGGATGAACAGGTGGCGCAGCTTGAAGCGCATGTTGATGACGAAATAGACTATGCCGCCGTTGCGGAATGGGAAAAAAAGCTTCGCCACGACGTCATGGCGCATATCCATGTTTACGGCGAAAGCTGCCCCGATGCCGCCGGAATCATCCATCTCGGCGCAACGAGCTGCTATGTTACGGATAATGCGGATATCATGATTTACCGCGATGCTCTGCTGCACATCCGCAGCGAGCTTGTTTCCGTCATTGCCGCACTTTGCGATTTTGCATACAAATACCGTGCAATGCCGACTTTGGGCTACACGCATTTTCAGCCCGCTCAGCTTGTGACCGTCGGCAAACGCGCCTGCCTTTGGGCGCAGGATTTTCTGCTTGACCTCGACGAGCTGAATTTTGTTATCGACAACCTGCTGTTTCACGGCTGCCGCGGAACAACGGGCACGGACGCAAGTTTCCTCTCACTTTTCGACGGCGACGTTCAAAAGGTTCGCGAACTGAATGCAATGATCGCGGAGGAATGCGGTTTTTCAACGCTTTTCCCCGTTGCGGGGCAAACCTACCCCCGCAAATACGACAGCCGCATTCTGAACGTGCTTTCCGCAATTGCACAAAGTGCATATCGGTTTGCAAACGACATGCGGCTGCTTCAGCACCTGCGGCAGGTTGAAGAACCGTTCGAAAAGAATCAGGTCGGTTCCTCCGCAATGGCATACAAGCGCAACCCCATGCGCTGCGAGCGAATCTGTTCGCTTTCGCGCTATATCATGGCGGATGCACTGAACGCGCCGATGACGGCCTCAACGCAATGGTTCGAACGCACTTTGGACGACTCAGCGAACCGCCGCATATCACTTCCGGAGGGTTTCCTCGCCTGTGACGCAGTGCTCAGGCTTATGCGCAACGTCACCGCCGGCATCCACGTCAACGAAAAAATCGTCGAACGAACCGTACTTGAATATCTTCCCTTCATTGCCACGGAAAACCTGCTCATGAGTGCGGTCCGTAAGGGCGGCGACAGGCAGGAGCTTCACGAAGTCATCCGCACCCGCTCCATGGAAGCGACGGCACGCATGAAGGAGGGGCTGAACTGCGACCTTCTCGACAGGCTTGCGCTTGATCCCGCCTTCCCGTTGGACAGGGAAGAGATAACCGCCGTGCTCGATCCCGCCGCATTCATCGGAATCTGCCCCGAACAGACGGAAGAATTCGTTGCCGAAGCGCGCGCACGGATTGCCGATTGCGCCGCCGAAACAGGCGACGTAAGCATCAACGTATAACTTATAAACAACAATGACCGATGTCGCGGGGAGCCGCCTTTTTTGCAGTCTCCCCGCAAACCCGCGCCGTTCGTCAACGCCGGAATGCCCATGAACAACAAATACAAAATCTTGCTCGTTGAGGATGAGCCGAGCATACGCAAATATGTGAATGCACTGCTCAACGCCTCCGGCTATATCGTAATTGAAGCTGCAAACTGTGCCGAAGCCAAGCCCTGCTTTCTTTCACACACGCCCGACCTTGTTCTTCTTGACCTCGGGCTGCCCGACGGGGACGGAATGCAGCTGCTTGAGTTCATCCGCAGCCGTTCTGCCGTGCCCGTAATAGTGCTTTCCGCACGCAGCGACGAAACGGACAAGGTTGTTGCGCTTGACGGCGGTGCAAATGATTATGTTACAAAGCCTTTCGGTTCGGCCGAACTGCTTGCGCGAATGCGTTCCGCTCTCCGCACCGGGCGACAGCACGGAACAGGTGAAACGGACGGCAGGCTCTGCATCGGCGCACTCACGATCGATTGCGATGCCCGCCGCGTTTTTGCAGGCGAATCCGAAGTTCGGCTCACTCAAACGGAATACAATCTGCTGCTCCTGCTTGCGGAAAACAGCGGCCGAATGATGACGTATCAAAAGGTGATAAAGGCCGTGTGGGGCGAAGGGGTGAATGAGGCTAACATCAAAAAGCTTCAAGTGAACATAGCAAATATTAGAAAAAAATTTGCCGGTGTTTCCGTTCCTCTTCCCGGCATTCGCAACGAACTCGGCGTCGGCTACAGGCTTGACGGCTGAAACCGAGTTTTCTTCCGGTTTTTCGCGTTTTTCGAAATATATCTGTTTGGAACGCTCTTTTCCTATTGACAAAAAGGGTGAAAAAAAGATATACTGAACTATGAAGATAGAGGTGCAGAAGTCGAGGTAAGCTTTCGCAAAACGGGCGGTTCCGGCGAAAGGCTGAATGCGGCTCTTGCCGAAAGTGCGGCGGGGAATCCGCTTCCCCCGTGCTTGGGCGCAGCAGCTCAGTGCGCTGCGACTGTCATCGCGGGTCGTTTTCGGCTTGGGTACTGATGATGCGCTATTCACGCGGGTTTTTCTGCGTTGATGGTGCTTTTTTTGTTTTTTGCCCGAAAAGCCCGTTTTTTTGCAAAAATTATACCACGGAGGAACATAAAATGGAACAAAAAATCACATCCACCATTCGCCTTCGCATGAGCTCTCAGGATGCTCATTACGGCGGAAATCTTGTTGACGGCGCACACATGCTTGCCCTTTTCGGCGACGTTGCAACCGAACTTCTCATCAAGTGCGACGGCGATGAAGGCCTGTTCAAAGCATATGACATGGTCGAATTCATAGCACCCGTCTATGCCGGCGACTATATCGAAGCATACGGCGAAATCACCCATATCGGCAACAGCTCCCGCAAGATGAGCTTTGAAGCACGCAAGGTTATTGTTCCGCGCACCGATATTAACGACTCCGCATGCGATTTCCTTGAGGAACCCATCGTTGTTTGCAGAGCAACGGGAACCTGCGTGGTGCCCATAGACAAACAGCGCAAATAAATTGCACTGTTTGTCATTGGCAGAAAGTCTTTGCCTTTCTGCGATGCGGTAAAATAGACAAACAGCGCAAATAAACTGCACTGTTTGTCATTGGCAGAAAGTCTTTGCCTTTCTGCAATGCGGTAAAACAGACAAACACCGCAAATAAATTGCACTGTTTGTCATTGGCAGAAAGTCTCTGCCTTTCTGCGATGCGGAAGATACAGACAAACAGCGCAAATAAACTGCACTGTTTGTCATTGGCAGAAAGTCTCTGCCCTTCTGCAATGCGGTAAAACAGACAAACAGCGCAAATAAACCGCACTGTTTGTAATCCATACTTGTCTGCATTAGTTTACAGGAGGTACACAAATGGCATGTTTTCTTGTTCCGGTTGCCGAGGCAATCGTAACGACAATTGTTGAAAAAGCTCTGAAATCCACCGAGAAGAAAGCTGCCGTCAAGCTTAATTCTGCCGACGGCACAGCTTTGGAAGTATCAAAAACCCCGTTTTCTGCCAAGCTTGGTTGGCTCAACAAGCTGCTTTGGGGCGGCTCCGCTCTCTTAGCTTTCGAGCACGTTTGGCACGGAGAAATCGTTCCGTTTTTTCCTTTTCTGACAGCTGTTAAAAGCGGTGAAACCGGAGAAATGCTTGCGGAAATGGGCAGTGCCGGCGTAATGATGGCCGTTATTGTTACCGCCGTCTGGGTCGGAATGCTCGCAGTCTCCCGTTTTGCGGAAAAGAAATCGCTCAAATCGCCCGCGGACTTGCTCGGAGGAATGCAAAGATGACGCTGCTTACAACGGTATTTGCTGCAATTGCCTCCACAATTGTCTGGTACAAAAAAGCACCTGAAAACGAGATGAAAGTCGGCATTCTCTGCTGGATGTATTGGGGAGCATCGCTTATGTGTGCCGGACCGTGGTGGTGTTCGGCGTGCTCGTGATGATGATC
>OGYL01002907.1_pt1 | contig 11550 bp, 9 predicted proteins | sample 1576541 | NCBI WGS metagenome assembly OGYL01 (sample SAMEA3541551, study PRJEB24748) | human gut metagenome | biome: human gut; feature: human-associated habitat; material: faeces | place: China | collected 2012 | reverse complement strand
AACCTGAGATGTTACGCATAAAGAATCACCATACTGAAAGTGCATTAAAACAAGTTCTACACTAGAACCATCTTGTAATTCTGCTAGAAACTTAATTGTTCCATCATGAGAAACCTGTCTTTGAATTTCCTTTAATGGTTCAATGGAGTATTCTTGTTTTAACTGTTCAATAAAAGATTTCGGAAGATCACTCATTTCATCAAATGAGGATACTCTTTTCCGATATAGCCAAGAAAAAATCTGTTTTGCACGATAGGCTTTCTGTCCATGTGCTTCCAGCATTTCTTGCATTTGTTTCAATGTTAAATCATATATTGTTTGCATACACATCTATTCTATCATATTATTCTTGATTTTTTTGTCAGCTTTGCGATATAAAAGCCATCATAATGCTCTTCAAACGGGAAGACTGTTCTTTCTTCGATACATGTAAATTCTGGATGTTCTTTCAAAAAGTTTTTAATTTGTCCTGAATTCTCTTTTTTATTTAATGTACATGTAGAATATACAAGAATTCCACCCTTTTTCAGATACGAAGAAGAAATTTCTAGAATCTTCTTCTGCGTATGAATAATTTCATCAATATTTTCTGGTTTTAAATGATAGCGGATTTCTGGCTTATGAGAAAGATCTCCCAGCCCTGAGCAAGGTACATCACATAAGATACGATCAAAACTCTCTTCTTCAAAAGAAACTTTTGTTGCGTCATTCACTTTTGTTTCTACATTTGTATTTCCACACTTTTTCATCAACTGATCAATCAGTTGACAACGATGTTTATAAAGATCACAGGCAATGACTTTTCCTGTATTCTTCATATAGCTGGATATGAGCTGTGTCTTTCCCCCTGGTGCAGCACAAATATCTAAAACCTGCATGTCTTCTTTCACATCAAGATATTTGACTGGCAGGATCGAAGCTGGATTTTGAATCAGTACCTGTCCATTTTTAAAATAGTCGCTTGCAAGAATGGATTGATGCATTGTGAATGATTCTTCATTGATAAAATGAATTGATGGATCATTCATGAGCTGTTCCTTCGTTATCTTTAATGGATTGATTCTTCCATAGACCTTTGGAATCTTTTGATCTGCTTCAAGAATTTTCAGCGTTGTTTCTTCACCATAATGTGCATTCCACATATCGATGATCCATTTTGGATGTGAATAAAGAATTTCCTTTACTTCCGTTGTCTGTAAACCATTCGCCTGCACTTTTCTAAGGATTGCATTCACAAAGCTTTGATCATGTGTATTCACAAGATTATGTACTTCATTCAAGATTGCATATTCTTTTTCATTTGTAAAAAACATCTCAAATACCGCAATATCGATTGCAAGTGCTGTTTTCAGTTTTGTTCTTTTTGCGTATTTTCTCCATTGATATTCAAGATACGTATAGTTTCTTAATACACCATATACAATATTTGTTACAGATGCCATTTCTTCTTTTTTGATTTTACTTTCACGCATGATTAAAGATGCATTTTCTTGTTACGGGCGCGGGATGTATCCGGATTCCGATTCTTGAAAAAAAGACCTCTTTTGAGGTCTTTTTTCGTAAGTGAATAAAACTGCAGGCATAAAAGGTTTCTTCCTTTCTGGAATGATATAATAAAGGAAAAAGCAGTGCCGGCAAGGAGGAAAATTATGTTTATTTCAGGAATGACTGTGGAAAATTACAGAACGTTTCAAAATGTAAGTTTTCATTTCGACAGCCAGGTCAATTATATTGTAGGGGACAATAATATAGGGAAGAGTAATTTCCTGAGCCTTCTGAAATCAGCTACGCACGGATATGGATTCAAGGAGGCAGATTTCCTGGATCCAGACCTTCCGATACGGGTTACCTTCGATTTGACGACAAAAGATGAAGGCGGCAATGATTCCATCCGAATTGAGCTTAAACAGTCTGTCAGGGAGATCGTGCCGCGCCTCTACAATATGGATACAGGGGAAACACTTCCTCTTGAATACATGCGCTGCCTTTTCTGCCTGGATTTTGCTCTCTCTGAAATCCCTAAAAATATGCTGGATGACAATCTGGCCGGCAGGACGATCAGTATCTTCGATGAATATCTTTCCTATGGTCCTGAGGCCGTGGAAGAAGTGGAACGCATGATGAAGGAAAGAGGCTTTTCCATTTCCCTTCCTAAGGATGATCCTCATAAGGCCGCACTGGTCCTTTTCGGTGAAATTTTCGGCGCACAGATTTCCGGGACTTCTTATGATTCCACGATGAAGCTGATGATTGCCGTAGGGGTTTCGCTTCTTGTCCTGATGCGGGAGAAGCGGGAAAGCCGTGCGATTTCCTTCGAGAATATCATCATGACGAAGAATGACGGAACGCGCCTTCTTCCTGTCATTGTGAATATTGATGAGCCGGAGCTCCATCTGCATCCATACCTCCAGCGTGCTCTTCTGGCATTCTGCCGTTCGATCCTGAATAACAAGGAAAGTTTCTTCTTGAAGCTTGTGCAGAATCTTCTTGGTGTGGACGGACTGGACGGGCAGCTCTTTGTCGTCACTCATTCTACGGATGCTCTTGTCAACGACTACCAGAAAATCATCCGCATGTACAGGGATGAGAAGGAAATGGTACGTGCTGCCTGCGGTTCTTCCTTCCATTTTGACAGTGAAATAGAAAAGCATCTGATTATGCATTTCCCGGAAGTCAAGGAAGCCCTTTACTCCCGCTGCACGATCCTTGTCGAAGGAGAGACGGAGTATGGTTCCTTCGGCTATTTTGCAAAGACACTCGGCGTTCAGTTTGATTATCATGGAATCTGCCTCATCAATGCACGGGGAGAAAGTTCCATTTCAAAGATTGCTGAATTGATCCGACGTTTCCATATACCGGCCGTATGTCTCTATGACAGGGACGTCATGGGGTCAAGGCACCATTCTCCCTATGTCTTCTATACGGACTACATCTGTTTTGAAATGGATGTCGTAAAATCCTGCCTGTCACATGGGAAACGAAAGCTTCTCGATGACGTCATCGGGGATATTGAAGAAGCGGGGGATGTCGTAAGCTCTGCGCTGATCAAAAAAGCAGGAGCAAAGCTGGGCGTTCCGAAGGGCTTTTATCCGCCAAAGAAGCTGAAGAATATTAATCCAAGAGATGAGAAAGCGCAGGAGTTCTATTACTTTGCCTGGCTCTATGGGAACAAAGGCGTTATCATAGGGCGCGCTCTGGGAAAGAGGCTGACGGAAAATGAAATTCCGCCTGCTTTTGCCAGAACCATTCATGCGGCTGTCCGCTTTTCCGCCGGGAATAAGGGACAATCCGGTGAGAAGTAGTATGTCTTCAGGTACCTGGGTTTTTCTATAATGAAAATTTAACAATTTTGCTATTGAAAAACCCGAGTATACCTTTTAAGATTATAAAGATATCATATTTTGTTGTTTTTAAGGAGGCCGGCATGAACGCGATTTCGCTCAAAGGCCGTTCTGTCCTCGGACTGCAGGATTTTACAGCCGGGGAAATTGAACGGATTCTGGAAGTGGCAGCACAGATGAAAAAAATTGTACTGTCTGATAACAAAAAGCGGGATTTCCTGAAAGGCAAATCCATTGTGACAGTGTTTTCTGAGGCATCAACGAGAACACGCAGTTCTTTCGAGCTTGCCGGTAAATACTTGGGAGCCGATGTTATCAATATTACAAAGAGCGGCAGCTCGATGACGAAAGGTGAAAGCATGCGAGATACATTGCTTACTGTTTCCGCTATGGGAGTAGATGCAGTGATTATTCGTGATTCGTCAGAGGGGGCCGCTCTTTTTGCATCCAAAGTAATGAGCCCCAAGGTCAAGGTGCCTGTTGTCATCAATGCAGGCGACGGCGCGCATGCTCATCCGACGCAGGCGCTGCTCGAACTTTTCACATTAAAGGAAGCAGGCAAGAATATCAAAGGAATGAAGTATGTCATCATTGGCGACATTCTCCACTCCCGCGTTGCGCGAAGTGATATTTACGGGTTTACGAAGCTGGGCGCTGAAGTACATCTTGTGGGACCGCGCACTTTGGTTCCTAAGGAACTCGAGTCAATGGGAGTCATCGTTGATGACAACCTTGAAGATGCATTAAGGGATGCTGATGCGATCAATATTCTTCGTATCCAGCTTGAAAGAGCTGCAGGCGGATTCATTCCGACAACAAGAGAATATGCACGTCTCTTCGGCATCAACAAGAAGAGACTGGAGCTTTGCAAGAAGGATGCGGCCATCATCCATCCGGGCCCGATGAACCGTGGCATAGAAATCGGATATGATGTGGCTTACGATGAATCATCCTGGATTCAGGAAGAAGTAAGAAACGGCGTAGCAGTGCGTATGGCATTGGAGTATTTGACACTGACGGAGGGCAAAGACATTGAAGCTGGTCATTAAAAACGGAATCATTGTAAATCCTGCCAGAAAGCAGCATGAAAAAGGCGACATTGTCATAGAAAATGGGAAAATCCTCTCCATTGGCGGGACTGCAGATACAGAAGGGGCAGAAGTTTATGATGCAAATGGCTTGTTTGTTGCACCAGGACTCATTGATATGCATGTCCATCTCCGTGAACCCGGACAGGAAGCCAAGGAAGATATTCACACAGGCACGCAGGCAGCAGCCGCAGGCGGCATCACGCGCGTGGCAACAATGGCCAACACAAAGCCTGTCATCGATAATGCAGCAGTCTTCAGGGATGTGCTGAGACGCGTCGATGAATGCGGTGTCGTCAAGGTCAGCGTCATCGGTGCTCTTTCCAAAAATCTGGAAGGAAAGCAGCTCTCTGAGATGGGAGACATGGCAGCCGAAGGCGCAGCCGCTTTCTCTGATGATGGCCATTATGTAGAAAGCGCAAACTTCATGCGCAGGGCTATGGAATATGCAGACATGCTGCACAAGATGGTCATCGACCACGCAGAAGATGCAACCATGTGCTCCGGCGGTTTCATGAATGAAGGAAAGGTATCTTATGCAATGGGCGTGACCGGAAGACCGGCAGCCGGGGAAGATATTGCAGTAGCAAGAGATCTTCTTCTGTCAGAAATGACGGGATGCCATATCCATATCGCCCACGTCAGCAGTGCAAAGGCTGTGGAACTGATCCGCGAGGCTAAGGCGAAGCATGTGAACTGCACAACAGAAGTCACATCACAGCATCTTTACTTTACAGATGAATGGCTGAAGAATTATGAGTCTTCCTTCAAGATGGCACCGCCAATCCGCACCGAAGATGACAGGAAAGCTCTGATTGAAGGATTGAAGGACGGCACGATCGACGCCATCATTACCGATCATGCGCCGCACTGCAACGAAGAAAAGGATGTTCCTTTCAACTGTGCGCCTAACGGTATTGCAGGACTGGAAACGTCTCTTGCTTCTGCGCTGACGGTTTTTTGCCACAACAACGGATTTACGATTGACAGGCTTATTGAACTCATGAGCGTCAATCCGGCCCGTCTCCTTGGCGTAGAAGGCGGAGTTCTTGAAGAAGGAGCTGCTGCTGATATTGTCGTCATCGATCCGGACAAGGAATGGACGGTTCATGGAAATGAACTTTATACGAAATCACTTTTCACGCCTTATGAAGGACTGACTTTGAAGGGCAGGGCTGTGCTTACAGTCGTAGATGGAGAGATTGTCATGAAGGAAGGGAAGGTGCTGAAATGAAAGGCCTCTTGGTTTTAGAAAACGGCGCCCGCTTCGAGGGTGATCTCCTGGGAACAGTAGAAGGAATGGGAGAGCTCGTATTCAATACGGGCATGACAGGATACCAGGAATGCTTTACGGATCCGTCTTATGAAGGACAGATCCTGACACTGACATATCCGCTGATCGGCAACTACGGTGCGAATGATCTTTTCATGCAGAACAGGAAACCGGCTGCTGCAGGATATGTCCTGGATCAGATCACAGAGCATCCGAGCAACTGGGAATGCAAGGAAAAGATTACGGATTTCATTGAAAGATACCATGTGCCATGCCTCTACAATGTAGATACAAGAGCGGTCACAAGAATGGTCCGCATGCAGGGCGTCATGAAAGCTGTCATCGTTTCTGCTGACAGAGGCGAAGATTTCATTCAGGAAGCTCTGGCAAAACCGATGCACAAGAATCAGGTCGAAAGAGTAACGACCGCTTATCCATATACATACGGGGACGGTAAGTACCAGGTATCCCTTCTTGACTGCGGACTGAAGAAGAATATTCTCGTCAGTCTGGCGGCCAATGACTGCACGGTGCATGTATTCCCGGCCCATACAACGGCTGAGGAACTCCTTGCGTCCGATCCGGACGGAATTTTCCTTTCGCCCGGACCGGGAGACCCGCAGGATGTGCCCTATGTCGTTGAAACGGTCAAGAAACTGATCGGAAAGAAGCCGATTTTCGGTATCTGCCTGGGAATCCAGATGCTCTCCACCGCCTTAGGCGCGCATACCTTTAAGCTGCCTTTCGGACACAGAGGATCCAACCACCCGGTCAAGGACCTCAGAACCGGCCGCGTATACATCACGAGCCAGAACCATGGTTATGCAGTTTCCGATGAAGGACTGCCGGATTGCATTGAAGTCACGCACAGAAGCGTCAACGACGGAACCATTGAAGGCATCCGCCATAAGACACTTCCGATTCAGGCAGTGCAGTATCATCCGGAAGCTTCACCCGGACCGAAGGATAACTTCTATCTCTTTGCTGAATTTACGAAGGCCATGGAGGAGTTCAAAAATGATAAATAAAGATGTGAAAAAAGTTCTCGTCATTGGCTCTGGTCCTATTGTCATCGGACAGGCTGCAGAGTTTGACTACGCTGGTACACAGGCCTGCCGCTCTCTTAGAGAAGAAGGCGTGGAAGTTGTTCTTGTCAACAGCAATCCATCCACAATCATGACCGACGTAGATATTGCTGACCGTGTATATATCGAACCGATTACGCTCCCATTCGTAACGGAAGTCATCAAGAGAGAACGTCCGGATGCCCTTCTTGCCACGCTTGGCGGACAGGTCGGCCTTAACATGGCAGTACAGCTTGCTGATGCAGGTGTGCTGGACAAGTATAATGTAAAACTCCTCGGCTCTTCTCTCCATGCAATCAAGCATGCAGAAGACAGAGAACTCTTTAAGGAAGCTATGGAAGAAATCCATCAGCCGGTTCCTGAATCTGAAATTTTCGAAGACCTGGAACCTGCTGTTGCTTTCGCAGATAAGATCGGATACCCGGTCATCATCCGCCCTGCTTATACACTGGGCGGTACAGGCGGCGGCATTGCGCATGACCGCTATGAAATGGAAGAAATCGCCAACCGCGGCATCAAGCTTTCTCCGATCAATCAGATTCTGGTTGAACGCAGCATCGCCGGCTGGAAAGAAGTAGAATTCGAAGTCATGAGAGACGGTGCTGATAACTGCATTATCGTCTGCGCTATGGAAAATATCGATCCTGTCGGTGTTCATACAGGCGATTCCATTGTTGTCGCTCCGACGCAGACTCTGACAGACCAGCAGTACCAGATGCTCCGTACAGCTTCCCTTGATATCATCCGCTATCTCCGCATCGAAGGCGGCTGCAACGTACAGTACGGCCTTGATACCAAGACGAACCAGTACTACGTCATCGAAGTCAATCCGCGTGTCAGCCGTTCATCGGCTCTGGCATCGAAAGCAACCGGCTATCCGATTGCCAAAGTAGCAGCAAAGATTGCCCTTGGCATGCATCTTGATGAAATCACCAATGCCATTACAGGAAATACAAAAGCATGCTTTGAACCGTCGATCGACTATGTCGTATGCAAATTCCCGAGATGGCCGTTTGAAAAGTTCACGCTTGCCGACCGCGAAATCGGAACGCAGATGAAGGCAACCGGCGAAGTCATGGCGCTCGACCGTACACTGGAAGGTGCTCTTCTTAAAGCACTCCGTTCCCTCGAAGTCGGAGGCGGCTACCTGCACCTCGACAAGCTTGACGGACAGTCCCTCTATGATATCCGCTGCCTCTTGAGACGCATTGACAATGAAAGAATCTTTGTTGTCGCTGAAGCACTCAGAAGAGGCATCGAACCTGAAGAAATCAACCGCATTACAAGAATCGACCTCTTCTTCATCTACAAGATCCAGAACATCATTATGATGGAACGCCGTCTCATGAAGGAAGGGCTGACGGTAGAATCCCTGAAGGCTGCCAAGAGAATCCAGATGCCTGATGAAGCGATTGCGCATTTCTGCGAAGTTACTCCCAAAGAAGTGGAAAACTTCAAGAGAAAAGCCAACGTGCATCCGGACTTCAAGATGGTAGATACCTGCGCTGCTGAATTTGAAGCGCATACGCCATATTACTACTCCACCTACGGCGCAGAAGACGAAGTAAAGCCGCAGGGGAAGGGTTCCGTCGTCGTATTCGGCTCCGGTCCGATCCGCATCGGGCAGGGCATCGAATTTGACTACTGCTCCGTTCATGCTTCCTGGGCTCTCAGGAAGGCAGGAAAGAAATCCATCGTCATCAACAACAACCCGGAAACCGTTTCGACCGACTTTGATACATCCGATTCCCTGTACTTTGAACCACTGACAGAACAGGATGTCATGGAAATCATCGATAAGGAAAAACCGGAAGGCGTCATCTGCCAGTTCGGCGGCCAGACTGCCATCAACCTGGCAACACCGATGGCAAAACGCGGCATCCGCATTATCGGTTCCTCCAATGAATCCATCGATATGGCAGAAGACCGTGAACGTTTTGATACATTGATGGGCCAGCTTGGCATTGCACGCCCGAAGGGCTGCCTTGTCGAAAGTGTTGAAGAAGCTATGGCAAAGACGGAGGAACTTGATTATCCGCTGATTGTCCGCCCAAGCTACGTCCTTGGGGGAAGAGCCATGCAGATCGTTTATGATCAGGCTGAACTGAAACAGTACCTGAAGGAAGCCGTTGTCGCATCCCATGAGCATCCGGTCCTGATCGACCAGTACATGGTCGGCCGTGAAGTGGAAGTCGATGCCATTTCCGATGGCGTCGATGTCTGCATCCCGGGCATCATGGAACAGATTGAACGTTCCGGCGTTCATTCCGGCGACTCCATTGCCGTTTATCCTCCGCAGCATCTCTCGCAGGAAATCATTGAAACACTGACTGATTACACAGGAAGAATTGCAAGAGCCATGAACGTCAAGGGCCTCGTCAATATCCAGTTCATCGTAGTCAATGGCAAGGTCTATGTCATTGAAGTCAATCCGAGAGCCAGCCGTACGGTTCCATTCATGAGCAAGATTACCGGCATCAACATGGTTGAATATGCAACAAGAGTCGCTCTTGGTGAATCCCTGAAGGATACAGGGCTTCCGCTCGGACTCGTGCTGGACAAAGGCTATGTAGCCGTTAAAGCACCGGTATTCTCTTTCTCCAAGCTGGGACTTGTTGAAATCAAGCTCGGGCCGGAAATGAAATCCACCGGCGAAGTCATGGGCATCGGACACACCTATCAGGAAGCACTTTACAAAGCAGTCGTTGCTGCGCATCTTACCGTTCCGTCCCATGGCAATGTCCTGATTACCGTCAGCGACCGCGATAAGCCCGAAACAGCTGAACTTGCCCGCGGGTTCGTCAACCTCGGATATCGTCTGATCTGTACATCCGGTACAGGTTCCTATTTCCAGAACCTTGGAATTCCGGTTGAAATCATCAAGAAGATCCATGAAAAGGGCGAAAACTGCGAAAAGTATCTGAAACTTGGCAAGGTAGACATGGTACTCAATACGATTTCCTATGGAAGCCAAATCGAACAGGAAGGCTATGACCTCCGCCGCATTGCGGTAGAACTTGCCATCCCGTGCATTACTTCTCTGGATACAGCCAAGGAAGTACTGCGTGTCATGGCATCGACCGGAGATGGCTATCACGTGGAAGCCATTCAGGATTATGTGAAGGAGAACTGAAAAAGCATGGCAGGTTATGTAGAAAAAGGAATTATCCGGCTTCATAAGAAGATTGCTAAGGACATCTGGCAGATGCAGATTGAACTTCCGCTGACAGCCAGAGAAGCAAAGCCAGGACAGTTCATCCATATGAAAGTCAATGATCCGCGTTACCTTTTAAGGCGTCCGATTTCCATTGCGGGAACGGACCCTGAAAAGGGACTCGTTGAAATCATTTACCGTATCGTCGGAAAAGGAACAGAAGCCATGTCCCATCTGAAGGAAGGGGATGTCGTAGACAGCTTAGGGCCTCTTGGCACAGAGCACAATCAAGGCACAGCTTGCAGCAGGAAGAAACAATGAGCAGGTGACAGACGGTGTGGAGAGCAGCTTAAAGACACTGGCTACACAGCTGGCAGGAGCATGTCAGAATGTGGCCGTACAGGCAGCAAGTGCAGCCGCTGTTACAGGAGCAGAGAGTGCAAAGGCTACAATTGCACAGCAGATTGAAGCAGTACAGGAAAACGGTTACAGTCTGGTTACCGGTTCCGCAGCACTCAGTAAGGGAACACAGTCTCTGGCAGACGCAGTTCCAACACTGACGAAGGGAATCAAGGCACTCAACGATGCCACGGTAAAGATTGTGTCCGGTGTAGATAAACTGGATGACGGGTCCCATACGCTGGCAGATGGCATGGTAGAATTCGACGAGAAGGGGATTTCCAAGATTGCGAACAGCTATAACGGAGATATCAAACCGCTGACCGACAAACTGCAGGCAATGCTTGATGCGGGTGAGGATTACCAGACATTTACAAAGGTTGCAGACGGTGTAAACGGAAGCGTAAAATTTATTTATAAACAGGATGCGATCAAGGCAGACAGTGAAAATAACAAATAATTTTGATGGTCGGAGGAAAAAGGATGAACTGGATGGAAAACCTGCTGATAATAGCAGGGGTATCTCTGGATATTTTCGCAGCAATGGAATGCCAGGGATCACTGGTTGCAAAAATAAATAAAAAAAATCTGACAGTGATCTGTGGAATCGTTGCGCTGGCACAGCTGATTACGTTATATCTGGGGCATTTTTTGTCCTCCCTGTTCTGCCATTACCGGTCGGTGCCGGACGAAAAGCTGCTGGGACAGATTATATCCATGGTGATTTTTGTAATTCTTGGCATCCGGCTGATGGTAAAAGCAATCCGCAACGAATATGTGGAAGAACATCTGGAACATCATCTTGGAATCCGGAGATTTGTCCGCATGGCATGTATCAGTGGAATTTACACGCTGCTTACGGGAATTGCATTTGGATTTCTGGAAACGAATGTGCTTATGATTCTGATCATGATTGTTGTATGTACCGTTGCATTTGTGATCGGCGGCATCTATACCGGATATCGTGTCGGATATGAAGCAAAAACCAAAGTATATATCGTTGGCGCACTGTTGCTGTGGGTGGCAGGACTGGATGTATTATTTGGAAGAATTTTATAAAGAGCGTTATTGTGGAAGAAAACCGGCCATATTCTGGCTGGTTTTCTTTTCTTATATGTGTATAATAAACATGTATGAAAGCGTAAGGTAGGTGCATAAAATGGATTATACGGTTCTTGATCTGGAGATGACGGGACTGGCTCCGAAAAGG
>OGYL01002900.1_pt1 | contig 11563 bp, 11 predicted proteins | sample 1576541 | NCBI WGS metagenome assembly OGYL01 (sample SAMEA3541551, study PRJEB24748) | human gut metagenome | biome: human gut; feature: human-associated habitat; material: faeces | place: China | collected 2012 | reverse complement strand
CTGACAGGTGAGCTTGGCTTCCATCTCATCGTAAACATCCGACTTTGCCAGCAGCAGCGCCACGGTGCCGGACTGGTTGCAGGCGTCGATGGCGAAGCGGGTGCCGAAGTCGTCGGGCAGGGGGGCGTTGATGATGACAAGATCGTAGGTCTTGTTCACCATCTCCCGCCGCGCCGCCGCAATGTTGCCCACGAAACGAACCGGATAATACTCCGAACCGGGGAGCATCGCGGCGAAGGCTTCGTTGAATTTCTGCGCGGCGGACACCACCAGAACGCTGTACGTCTGGTCGCTGAAAACCATGGTAATGCTCCCTCCTTTCAGAGTTTTGCGGAGTTTATCACTTGGTAAAGAACTCAATCAGGGACTGGGGAAGGTGCTGGGCAATGAAATTGCTGTCGGCGGCGCACTTTTCCGCGTCGGACAGCGACTTGGGAAGGGTTGCAAGGGTCACATTTCGGGAATCCGCCGTGTGGAGATTGACGTTGCAGGCTTCCGGGAGAGCAATGCCGTTCTCGATTCCGGAAAGACCCGCCCAGATGAGCAGCGCAAAGGCAAGATATGGGTTGGCGGTGCAGTCGGGGCTGCGCAGCTCGAAGCGCCGGTACTCGCCGGAGGCGGCAGGAACGCGAATGAGCTGGGAGCGGTTGTTGCTCGACCACGAAATGTACTTCGGCGCTTTGTGTGTACCTCTGTGAAAGAAGCTGCTTTGATACCGTGTTTATCTGCACACACTGGTGCCGGGACGGGCTGAGCACGAAAAAAACACATGACGCTGTCCTTGACGCCTGCCGGCTGCTGCACGCGCGCGGCAAAAAGCTGATCCTGGAGATCGATGCACGCAGCGAGAAAGAGCGCTTCTGCACGGCGTATCCGGATGCACGCACCGGTATCGTATACTGGAAAGAACTTCCAGCAAACGCAGAGCACGCGGATTTTTCGATCCGGCAGGCCAGCGGTGTGGATCTGTTTGCCGGTGACCGGCAATCCGGTGAGTTGCTCCTGTGTGTCTACCGTTACCGCAGAACGGAGCAGGGCTACGAGCCCGGGACGCTGCGTGAACTGACGCAGGACTGCGGTCTGACTCGCACCGGCCCGGACACCGTCCGTGTAAGCTTGCCAGGCGGCTCTGATGCAGCAGAGCACATATTCGCGGCAGTTGTCAGCTGGTACCAGGCAAACGATTTGGCTTCTGATGCGCACGGGGCATTCAACCGCGAACTTTTTGCTGCCTATGCGGATATTCCGCTCGACGGCGCGGCTGTGGACGAACTTTCCTACATGACCAGTCCGTTTTTTGACTTTACACCGGGCAGCTATCAAAAATGGGACGAGCATCCCTACTACAGCCGCGCGCTGGACGCGCGCTATCAGGCGCAGTACCAGAGAAGTCTCCGACTGGATTATCTGAACCGCTTTATCGGAAATGCTGCCGATCCGAATGAACAGCTGGTCAGCATCAACTGCTATCACGCCTTTATCCGGCAGATTACCATAAACGCGGAGCAGACGTTCTATCAGAACGTCAAATCGACGTTCGGCAGCGGAGCCTTTGTCGGCGTGCATCCGACGTGGTTTGCGATTGAGGAAACGGACAATACGCCGGAGGTCTGGAAAAACGGGATCGACTGGTGGGGCGTCCCGCGCGATTACGGCTTTACGGACGAGATCATACTCTATCCTGTACGGCTGGCGCTGACGCACAAGGCAGAGGCAAACGTCTTCTACAACATGTGGTACGGCGAGGGGGCCGGCTTCCTGACGAGTTTTTTCAAGGAAATTTACCGCAACGCGCGCTACGGCGGCAGAACCATTTCTCTTGCCTACGAATGCCGCTTTGAGCGCGTTGTGCAGCAGCTGTGCCGCCCTGGAGAGTTAGAAGCTGTCTCGCAGTGCGAGCAGCGGATCCGCGCGCTGGATCATGTGCAGCACGCGCCTGCGGCGTCGGATGTGCTGATCATCATGGGGGTTCCCGCAGCCTGCAATGCAAAATACAACCAGAACGTTCACGGAACGTGGGACACCTATGGCAGCGTCTTCAAGCGGGTCTTTTCGCTTGCACGCGGGCTCTGGGACGCGGGGTATAACTGCGACTTAGTCGGCAGCTACGAGATCGACTCCGGTGCAATCCGGCTTCTGCCGGACGGAACCGCACAATACGGCAGCCAGACGTTCCACTTTGTACTCTATGCCTATCCCCAATTCGCTACGCAGAGTGAACAGGTGTTTCTTCAGGAACTTGCCGGACGCAAACTCCCGGCGGCTGTCATCGGCGAACTTGATACGGGCTTTTCTGGCGAAGATCTCACGGCGCTTGGCGTGCAGCTGCGAAGCAGCCTTTTCTGGTGCTCGGACAATCCTGAGATTTCCGATCTGACTGCGCTGCTTGCTGCCAATCATATCCGGACGTATCGGCTTCCCTGCGGCTGCGTGCTGCAGGACGGCAGCATGATCTTCACCGCGCCGGACGCAGCTGCGCCGAGCGGCAACCCGCTTTTTACGGAATTATCCGTCGAAGGCCGCCAAATCCGGATCGACGCGCAGGACTTCGTTTTCCTGAAACTCGCCGCAGGCGGCATCCAGCGCCTTGAGGGGCCGGCAATCCGCTCCGTCCACATTGACGGCAAGCCGGTCGTCAGCTTTGCGTCGTATCAGCTGGTCAGTCTCCATACCCTGACGCTTGCATTTCTCGGCGACAGTGTCACGGAGGGCTGCTTTGAGACGTATGAAGCCCCAGATCACACATGGCAGTGCGTCATGGATCCGGACGCTGTCTATCACGCGCAGCTGCGTCCCATGCTGCAGGACTATCTGCGCAGGCACGGCAGCCATGCGGGTGTCCGCATCATCAACGCAGGCATAGGCGGCAATACGAGCAGGGAAGGGCTTGCGCGGCTTGAACCGGACGTGCTGCGTTACCGGCCGGATATCACGGTGGTGTGCTTCGGCCTGAATGACGTGCACGGCGGCGATGCCGGACTTGGCGCATACCAGGATTGTCTGCGGGAGATTTTCCGGGCACTGCGGCGCGCGGGCAGCATGCCGGTCTTTATGACGCCGAACATGATGTGCACAGGCACGACGGCGCGCTACGCCGCCTGCCCGCCGCTGCGGGAGATGCAGGCGCACTGCTGCGCGCTTCAGCTGAATGGGCAGGTTGACCGGTATATGCAGGCGGCAAGGGATGTCTGCGAAGAAGCACGCGTCCCGGTCTGCGACTGCTACGCGCTCTGGAAGGAGCGGTTTTCTGGCGGCGAAGATATTACAGCGCTTCTCAGCAACGAAATCAATCACCCCTCGCGGCCGCTGCACCGTCTGTTCGCTGAGCAGCTTCTGCATGTTCTGCTGCGGGAGGGACTGCTTGACCAGGCGCTTCAGGAGACAGACTAAACCACAAGGCGCGTACCCATGGGTTTTCACAGGCCCGGCGGTACGCGCCTTTTCGCGCGGCATAGTTCAGGGGCTCGATTGCCGAATGATAGGGGGGCTTCTGATTATTTTGTGTCAGACGGATTGACAATTCATATTCATTGATATATAATCCAAATTATATATAACTCGGATTATATATGGAGGCGCAAATATGCCCGCAAAAGTGAAAGTCACAAAAGAAATGATCCTGGATGCGGCCTTTGCGGTTGCCCGCGAAACAGGCGCGGAAAACATCAACGCAAGGACGGTATCGGAGCGGCTGCATTGCTCCACACAGCCCGTCATGTATCATTTTGCAACGATTGAAGAACTGAAGCGGACAGTCTATGCGAAAGCTGACCAGTACCATTCGGACTATCTGGTGAGGATCAAAAAGCCGCAGAAGGGCGCTGCGCTTGGAATTGGAATGAATTATATTCGTTTTGCAATCGAAGAGCCGCATTTGTTCCGGTTCCTGTTCCAGTCGGATTACTTTAACGGAAGCACCCTGCTCGAATTGATCGATGCCGAAGAACTTACCCCTGTTCTTTCGGCGATGCAGGGGGTATTGGGAATCGGCATGGAACAGACGAAACAGGTCTTTTTGACTGTTTTCCTGTTTGCGCACGGGTATGCAAGCATCGTCGCCAACAATTCACTGAAATACGACGAGGAGACGATCAATTCCCAACTGCAGCAGGCGTATCGGGGCGCAATATTGGCAGCGCAGGAGGAAACGGCGTGAAACCGAAACCAGTCCGGCTTTGGATGTTTCTGCTGCTGGTCGCCGCGTTTTGGGCGTTCATCTTTTTGACCTTGCATTTCTGGCTGGAGCCGTATTCTACTGCGTATGCCGAAACGAGAAGGGGCGCAGCCGGAGTTGCCGTGAATTTCTCCCAAAGCGGCATATCTTGACAGGTTCGGTGAGGTGTGGTATAAATGGCAGAAACCCTGCAATCAAAATCAGATTGGCTTTGCTGCCCGAAATGCGGCGGCAAAACAAGGACACAGATACGACCGCGCACGGTATTAGAGGATTTTCCTCTGTTTTGCCCAAAGTGCAAATATACCTGTGTGATCTGCTTCCGAGACGGGAAAATGGAAGAAATCAAAATGCCAGACGCTTAGACGCAGTGCAGACCGGGGAATCGGTTTGTACTGCGTTTATTTGCGTTCGTGGCACGAACGAGCATTTTAGGAGGAACCGATGAATTACATCCATATTACAAAAGAAAACATAGACAAAGAACACATCTGCTGCGCAATGTCCGGCAAGCAGAGCCTGGTAAAAAAGGAATGGCTCCGGCAGCGCTTTGACGAGGGGCTTGTTTTTTACCGCAGCGAGGAGCGCGGCAAGTGCTTTATCGAATACATTCCCGCAGAAAACGCATGGGTGCCCATTGAGGCAGAGGGATACCTCTATATCAACTGCCTGTGGATCGCAGGCGCAATGAAAGGGCATGGATATTCCAATGACCTTTTGAACGCGTGTATCCGGGACGCCAGGGCGCAGGCCAGGAGGGGCGTCTGCATCCTGTGCGCCGAGGGACGAAAGCGGGAATTTCTCGCTGATCCAAAGTTTCTGGCTTACAAGGGCTTCCAGACTGCAGACATATCTGACTGTGGAATCAGCCTGATGTATTTGCCCCTTGTGCCGAATGCCGAGCCGCCGAAATTCAGGCAATGCGCCAAGCATCCCAAGACAGCCGAGGACGGCTTTGTCCTTTATTATACCGACCAGTGCCCGTTCACCTGTTACTGGGTACCGAAGGTGCAGGAGATTGCCGAAGAACATGGCATTCCATTCAAGGCAATCCATATTACCGACAAAGAATCTGCGCAGAATGTCCCCGCGCCGGTCACGACCTACGCTCTGTTCCGGGACGGACAGTTCCTGACACAGAGTATTCAGTCAGACAAAAAGTTTCTGGTGCTGGCAGGCGTTCGAGGCTGAGCCGACGGAGATCGGAAGAAGAAATCTGTGGAGGAATATATGAAAAACAGCGCACTGGTCGTGATCGACCTTCAAAATGATATCACGAAAAACTACAGGGAAATCATTGAAAACGTCAATGAAGCGATTGATTGGGCCGTAAAAAAGGAACTGTGGGTTATTTACATACAGCACAACAACCTGTCTGCGGGAACGAGAACATTCAGGCCAGGAACTCGCGGCGCAGAGTTGGTGCCAGAGTTGAACGTCGTATCCGATCACATCTTTACAAAGTCAAAAAGCAATGCCCTGACCAGCGAGGCGTTCTCTGCTTTCCTTCAGGAGCGTGGCATTACCGAGGTTTATGAAGCGCCTCGGCTAACTCCCCAAAAACTTGTAAACTCAGTTTTGTGCTTCCGGTTTCAATATGACTCATGTGCGTGGTAGATATATCAACTTTTTCTGCCAGCTGTTCTTGGGAAAGCCCCTGTGTTTTCCGATAGTACCTGATTCTCTGGCCTATAGCATAATAATCCATCATGTTCCTGCCTACGCAATTAAATATTACTTGAATTATATAGGTTGTTGTGGTAATATTTGATAAATTGTATGAGCAATTTAATGCGCATGTAATTTATTTTTTTGGATGGGAGGATGTAGATTATGAAACGAGCATTTTCTATCTCGGTGCTGTTACTCTCTCTGTGCGTTTTGTTGACTGCATGTGGGAAAGTACGGAACGCGGAAAAATTAATTGATGACATCGGGGAGGTTTCTGTGGACAGTGGCCCACAGATTGAAGCAGCCGAACGAGCGATCGCTGAACTCGACGCTGATCAGCAAGCAAAGATTAAGAACCTTGATCTTCTTGAAGAAGCAAAACTCCAATATGCCGATGCACTCGAAATCAAAAAAGAGAATGATGAGAAAATAAAACGTGTCGAAAACAGAATTCAAAATATTGGAACGGTAACGATTGATAGCTGGTCTGTAATTTCTATTGCACGAAAAGAGTACGATGCACTTGATTCTGATCTTCAGGAAGCTGTTCCTAATAAGGAAACGTTATTTGAGGCGGAGAGGACGTTTGAAGCGTTGGCAATCCAAACTGTTACAGACGAAATCGAGCAAATCGGTACAGTATCGCTTGAACGCGAAGATGCTATCATAAGCGCAAAAAAAGCATATGAAAAAATTGATGAGAGCATTCAAAAGAAAATCGAAAATCGAGAGGCTTTATTTGCCGCAGAAGATGAATTGATTCAACTCAAAGTTGAACGCGCACAGTCTGCGATTGACGCTATCGGCAGTGATATCACACTTGAAAGCAAAGATACTATTTTTGAGGCGGCGCAAGCCTTTAACGCTGTTCCTGTCGATGACCGGGAAAAAGTTGAAAACAGGGCCGCTTTAACCAAAGCCAAGGAAACCTATGATGCACTTGTAAATGAGCAAAAGAGACAGGCAGAAATAGAGGAAGCTCGGAAACTCATCCGTGTTACAAAAGTTGCAGTATCTGCGCCCGACAGCGCCGGTGGCGTCGAATTATATTTTAATTACATCAACAATTCAGACAAGGTTATCAAGTACGTAAACTTTAGCGTCACGTTCTATAATGCCGTTGGTGACATCGTAAAAGGCAAATACAATCAGGGTACAGTCAACTATTGTTACGATACCGGCCCGTTTAAAAAGGGAGAAGGAAGAACTGGCACTTGGTGGCATTGGGGCGATTTTTACAACTGGGATATTACTTCTGTAAAACTTGTTGATCTAAGCATTGAATATACAGATGGAACAACTGTCACCTTTACAAAAAACCAAGTAGACGGCGTGCAGTATTGATCCTTTCCTGTATTTAGATGTCGTTGACTGCTTCTACTTCAGCGCATAAAAAGCCCCGATCCCACTTAGATGGGATCGGGGCTTTTGGTTTTATTCTTCGCTGTCCCAGTTATGCCAGACGTTCTGCACGTCGTCGTCCTCTTCAAACAGGTCGAGCATTTTTTCCATGTTGTCGCGGTCTTCCTGCTTGTCGAGCTTCTGGTAGGTCTGCGGGACCATTTCGATCTGTGCCGAATCGAACTTGTAGCCCTTATCCTCGAGCGCCTTGGCGACGGTGTTGATGTCGTCGGGGTCAGTGTAGACGGTGAAGCAGCCGTCCTCGGGCTGGAAATCCGATGCGCCTGCATCGAGTGCATCCATCATGACGGTATCCTCGTCCAGTTCTTCGTCTTCGTTATCGATGACGATGACGCCCTTGCGGTCGAACGACCAGCTGACGCAGCCGCTGGTGCCGAGGCTGCCGCCGTATTTGTCAAAATGATGGCGGACGCTGCCCGCAGTGCGGTTGCGGTTGTCGGTCATCGTCTCGACGATGACGGCGATGCCGCAGGGACCGTGGCCCTCGTAGGTGATGGTTTCGTAGTTGTCGCCGCTGCCGGACGCCGCCGCTTTTTCCAGCACGCGCTTGATGTTGTCGTTCGGCATGTTGGCGGCCTTGGCCTTGGTGATGACGGTGGCAAGGCGGGAGTTGTACGCCGGGTCGGCGATGCCGCCGCCCTCTTTGACGGCCACGATCATTTCCTTGGAGATCTTCGTGAAGGCAGCCGCGCGCTTGGCGTCCTGCGCGCCCTTGGTTTTCTGAATGTTATGCCACTTGGAATGTCCGGACATGAGGTGTTCTTCCCTTCGTTACAATATCTCTTGTCATTTTATCACAGATAACGGGCAGAGGTCAACTGTTTCATAGAAATTGCGTTTCATCTTTATGCGCTTTTGCCCGCAGAACGGTCAGGTTCGGCAGCGCTTCGCGCAGAATGCGTTCCAGAACGGCGCAGACGGGGTTTTCTGTCTCAAAATGGCCCGCGTCGATGAGATTGAGCCCGCGGTATTTTGCCTCTTCAAAGTGATTATATTTGAGGTCAGCGGTCACGAGCGTATCGCAGCCCGCTGCCAGCACGTCGTCAATCGCGCCGCCGCAGCTTCCGCCGCCGACAGCCACGCGCCGCACGGGTTTCCCCGCGTCCGCAAACCGGAGTCCGGGGCAGGAGAGTGCCGACTTTACAAACGCGGCAAATTCGGCAAGACGCTGCTCCCGCACCATGCCGGTGCGGATGAGGCCGTAGGGCCTGCCCTGTGCGTCCGTTCCGACAGGATTCAGAACCGACACATCCGTCAGGCCCAGTGTTTCAGCCAGTGTGTCGTTCACGCCGCCGGGGCAGACATCGAGATTCGTATGCAGGTTAATCGCGGCGATTTTCGCTTCTGCCAGTTCCAGAAGGCAGCGGCCCGCATAGCTGTCGTCGTTGATTGCGTTGGGCGCGTCAAAAAACAGCGGGTGGTGCGTCACGATGCACTGTGCGCCGGTTTCCTTCGCCTCAGCGATCACGTCCGGCATCGGGTCGAGCGCGACAAGGACGGTATCGACCGGCGCGTCGAACCGCCCACAGAGCAGGCCGACATTGTCCCAGTCCATTTTCATGGATGCGGGCGCAAAGGCAAAAAGCGTGTTATAGATCTCACGAACGGTCGTCATGGTGCTTCCTCATTTCTCTGATTTCCGCAAGCGCGGTTTCATAGTAGCAGAGTTTTTCCGGCTCATCGGCCTTTTGCAGCCCCTGTACTGTGCCGGCAAGAGCCGCCTCGATCCGGGCCAGATACGGGCCCAGCAGCGGCCCGCCCTCCCGCAGAAGCTGCGGCGAGGCGTATTGCTGTCCCGGCGAAAGCGGGGGCATGCTCCCCTTTTTTGCGCGCAGGATGGTATAGAAAAAATGGCCGTCCTTTGCAAGCGCTTCGCGTTCAATCGCAAAGCCGTGTTCCGCCAGATACTGCCGCAGCGCCTGCCCGGCACTCTGCGGCTGCAAAATGAGCGTATAGCGCGCATCGCAGACCCACGGCGCGGCCTCCAAAATGCGCACCATCAGATCGCCGCCCATTCCGGCCATGATGATCGTATCCGCTGCGCCCGGCGGGATACATTGCAGGCCGTCGGACAGGAAAAACTGCATGTTTTCGGACACGCCGAAGCGCGCGGCGTTTTCGCGGGCCTTCTGCAGCGGCTGCTCGCGCAGGTCTGCTGCCGTGACGAACGGGCAGATACCCTCGCGCAGCAGGTACACGGCCAGATATCCATGATCCGCGCCGATATCGGCGGCGCGGTGACACAGAATATCACTCGTTTTCTGCTTGAATTGGGTAAAGGATTTGCATTCGTAGGACGTCAAATGCCTTTGGAAGTAGGCGATGAAACAATCTATCCCGACTTGCTTTTTTACCACTTGGAACTGCGTTGTTATTGCGTAATCGAGCTAAAAGTGCAGAAGTTCAAACCTGAATTTATAGGTCAACTCGGTACTTATATCAGTGCCGTAAACCATCTAAAATGTAAACCTGGCGATCCCCCCACCATCGGCTTGCTTATCTGCAAGACAAAAAACCAAGTAATGGCGCAATATGCACTGGAATCAACAAATCAGCCTATCGGCATATCAGAGTATGAGCTGTCTAAGCTGATTCCCGAAGATATTAAAAGTCAACTGCCTTCGATTGAGGAAATAGAGGAACAAGTAAAGAGAATTCAAGGAAAAAAGAAGGAAGAGAGATGAAGGTTATCTTGTATCAATATAGTGAACTTATTCGGAGAAAAGATAAGTCTATTGGTGAAGCATGTGAATATACCACATGACTCAATAGAGTAAAAAAAAAATCAAAAACAACTGAATATGTTAGACAACAATAAAATACAGTACATTGGAAAGATTGAGAACTCTAATAATGTAGTTATTATCAATGGAAATCTAACAATTGATGGGCAAATCTCTAAAGACCTCCAGACCTCTTGCCTCGAAATCCTACGGACAGACTTTGATAAATACACTACCACAGCCATAGAACAAGCTAAACAAGAAATTGAAGAGTGTATAAAAAGTATTCTTGAAAAGCTAGCAAAAGAACAACAAAAACACCTGACTGAAAGGTTCCAGTCTTTATCTATGCAAGCCTTTTTACATGATACCCTAATTGAATATATTTCCACAGAAGATAAAAGAGCAAAAGAGTTTATTATAGACGTTTTAATTGACAGACTAAATTTTCAAAACATATCAACAGAAAAAGCCATATTAAACGAAGCGATAAAACTTATACCTAACCTAAATGCATCAACATCAGTTCTTCTTGTTCTTCATTGTGTTGTAATTACGCTGTTTGCACTCTGCTTAGACAGCAGATGGTCAATCCTTCTATTTCATTTATGCTGGAACTGTTTTTCAAACAACTCTCCCCCATTGTTGACATAGCTTACAATATTAAGACCATTGATATCGAGTATATAATTCAAAGAAATGCTACCATGAATATTTCTGGTTTTTATCCGATAGATACTTTTGAGAATCATTTACTGAAACAATATGATTTATTCTTCAGGCAAAAAATAGACAGACGTTTTTTAGAGGACTTCAAATCAATTCATCCCGAAATTATGAATGCAGTAAACGATATGGGAAGTTGTATGTTTTGTACGTCTCACGAAGAAGACACACTTTCTTTTACAGAGGTAAACAGTGATCTTTTCTATAAAAAATTAAAAGTTAGAGAACAAGAATATCTTATTCCTTTGATTGAAGAGTTTAAAAAGGAAATGCCACCGTTTACAGCCACAGAAGTCAGAAACTATTTTTGTAATTTAAATAAGAACTGGGAGCAAGTATTCAATCTACTAAATAGTTCTACATTAACAAGATTAAGTTTAAGTATCTTAGGATTATATATTGGAACAAAAATCATAGGGAAACTCACTCATTCATCACCGTTATCCATATCTAACTTTAATAAATACATACAAATATGAGCAATCCAGTAGAATTCATACAAAATAATAAAGAGTGGTTAGTTCCCATCATTATAGCCATTTTGACAGCTCTAATTACAGAAATATGTAACTTATTTCGTAAAAGTGGGAAAAGCCACAAACAAAAAGTAGGAAAAATCAGTAAAAGCCATCATATAACTCTCATTAATGGAGAGGTGAATCACCACATTGAAAAAAATAATATGACAAAAGGAAAGAAAACATAATGCTACCCCTATAGCCTTTTCAATACTTTCTCTACCTTTGTAACATTAAACCAAATAAAGTCAAAATGACATGAAGAAACAGATTGCTATACTGACCACCTCCCTGCTCATATTGAACGGATGCGGTTACGTACCCGCCAT
>OGYL01002897.1_pt1 | contig 11567 bp, 10 predicted proteins | sample 1576541 | NCBI WGS metagenome assembly OGYL01 (sample SAMEA3541551, study PRJEB24748) | human gut metagenome | biome: human gut; feature: human-associated habitat; material: faeces | place: China | collected 2012 | reverse complement strand
GCAATGATGTTCAGTTTATACTTTTTCCGGATTTCCGACTCTAAAACCGTTTTTCCCGCGAAAGAATCCGGCAAGCTAATTTCTGCAATATCAATGTCACCCTTCAGCTCAAACAGGTTTTGAATCCGCTCAGACAGCAGGCGGCTTGCCAGCCGTTCCGCCATGTCCCGCTCAGGGTAAACCACCTCGGCCCCGATTTTTTCTAAAATTTCACCGTGGTCTGCGTTGGTTGCCTTGGCAATGACGCGTTTTACGCCCATGCTCACCAAATGAAGCGTCACCAAAATGCTGGTGTCGATGTTCTCGCCAATTGCCACCACCACGACGTCGCAGTCCTGAATTCCGGTGGCCTCTAACGTTTCCTTGTCCAGTCCATTTTTAATTACAAAGGCATATTGGGTATAGTCCCGCAGCTTCCGAATGCTGTCTTCGCTGGCGTCAATCACCATAATTTCGCTGCCCGATTCCGCCAGATGCACCGCCAAAGCTGTGCCAAACCGGCCTAAGCCGATAATTCCATAGGTCTTTTTTATTTTTGATTTCATGTATGTTCCACGCGCCTTTCGCTTTGCGTTCTTTACCAGAAAAGCATGTCAAAGCCTTTCAGTTTATAAATTGCTTCTGCAAAATAATAGTCTGCATAAATAATCGGGAGGTTGTTCCCATGATAGCTTTCCGAGCCGCACCGAAGGATAGATTCCTCTTTGTCCGTCCAGTCGGCAAACGCTTCCTCAGCCGCGTGTAAAAGCTTCATTGCGGCGTTTTGGTAAAGCCTGCTTTCAAACTCCGGAACAGCCTTGGCAATTTCAATGAGCCCGCAGGCAGCAATCATGCCTGCTGTGGAGTCGTAAATCACCGGCTCCTCCGGGCTTCTGAAATCGGATTTAGGAAGATAGTCGTCGCACACCGCTGCGATAAAGTAGTGGGCAACCCGTTTTGCCGTGTCTAAATATTCCTGCTTTCCTGTATGGATAAAGCTCAGCACAAACCCATAAAGCGCCCAGGCCTGTCCCCGGGACCAGGACGACCCCTCGCCATAACCCTGCCCGCCAAAGGTTTTTACCAGCTCTCCCGTTTCCGGGTCATATTCGTTAATGTGGTTCACCGACCCGTCGGGACGCACATGAAATTTTTGTGTTTTTTCCGCATGGCTCTCGGCAATATAGCGGAACCGGTCGTCTTTGGCGTCAACTGCGGCGCGGTATAAAAGGGGAATGTTCATCATGCAGTCGATGATGGCCCAGCCCTCATGGCCGTCTCCGTTCCAGGCGCGGATAAAGCCGCCTTTGGTGTTATAGCGGGACGCTAAAATCGACGCCGCTGTCATAAACCGCGCGTGCGAGCGCTCGTTTCCGGTGAGCCGGAAGTTCACACCTGCGGTCAAGTTCCACATGAACCCAACGTCGTGATGCAGACCGAAAAAGTTTTCAAGCGCCTTGTCTAACAGTTCTTCCGTTACCTCCGCCGTTTTGCGGTATTCCTCGTTTTTTGTGCCGACATACATCAGCCACATCAGACCGCCCCAAAAGCCGTTTGTCCACCAGGATATGTCCTCACCCTGCTTGTCGTCAAACACGCCGTTCACCGTGGTGTAGGGCAGCTTGCCCCGGGCGGAAATGCAGGTTTTGGAAAGCTTTTTGTCTAACCTTTCCCACATTTCGTCAACCCACTTTTTTTCTGTTTCATTTAATGCAATCATTGTTCCACCGTCCTCTATTTTTTTCTGCAAACCATCAGTAACATTAGCCCGTTTCCCGGGTCAATTTCTGCATATTCCTGAATAAATTCGTTGCTGACCCCCAAAGAGTTACCCAAATCCATTACCGCGTCGCTTAAGGGATAGTAAACTCCCCGGGCAAACACGTGCTCGCATTTGGTGAGTGGAATTAAAGAAAGGCACCGGCCTTCCTGCCGCGGAATCCGCACTGGGGTGTTGATCAGCGTTATGTAATTGTCCTTGTCCGCAAGAGCGACTTTTACGCCGCGGTCAAGCCCAAACTTTAATAGTTGAATATTGGCAAGGGTGTGGTCAATCCGCCCTCCCAGCGCACCTAAAACCAAAATGCTGTCTGCGCCATGGCGGATTGCAATTTGAATGGCTTCCTGGGTGTCGGTCATGTCCTTTTCCGGCCGAAGGCGAACAATTTCCCGGCTTTGAATTTTGTTTTCGTCAAAGAAAGAGTCTAAATCACCAACAAATATGTCTGGTACCAGCCTTAAGCGTTCCGCATAGCTGTAGCCTTTGTCCGCGGCAAGAATCAGGTTGAAATCATCAGGGCAAACGCCCTCCGGCAGACCGTCAAAATCACCGCCGGCAAAAATCAACGCGTTCAATTGTCTATCTCCGTTTCGTTTAAAAATGCGCAAACCGCCTCTTTGGGCGACTGCGCCCCAAAAATTGCAGTGCCTGCAACCAAAACGTTTGCGCCGTTTGCTATGGGAACAGTTTTGTTCGTTAAATTTATGCCGCCGTCAACCTCAATGTCGAAATCTGGGCCGAAAAAGGTTCGCGCTGCCTGGATTTTGGCGTTTACACCGTCAATGTAGCTCTGACCGCCGAAGCCTGCAAACACCGACATAATCAGCGCCATGTCGATTTTGTCCCGGTAAGGGAACAGCCGCTCTGCCGGAACGTCGGGGTTCACAGCCAGGCCGCATTTTATGTTGTGCGACTTTATTTTATCCAGCGTTTCATCGATGTCGCTGCTGCAGCCAATGTGAAACGTAATAATATCTGCTCCGGCGGCCGCAAAATCGTCAATATAGCGCAGGGGGTCCGAAATCATTAAATGAACGTCGAACACCATTTGGCTCATTTTACGAATGCTTTTCATCACCGGCGCGCCAAATGAAATGTTGGGCACAAAATGCCCGTCCATCACGTCGATATGAAGATATTGCGCGCCTGCGGCTTCCACCGCAGACACCTCCTCGCCCAATCGGGAAAAATCTGCCGAAAGAATGGATGGAGCTAATAAAATCATTGGTATTCCTCCCTTTAATGCTGCCGTTTTCTGCTGTTCTCTTATTTAATACATGCACATCCGTTTCCAGATATCCAATATCAGCTGATAGCGTTTGGGATCCATTCCTTTAAACGGCACATTGCTGGTGCAGAAGATGTATCCGCCGCCGGGCTTTCCGTAGGTCAGACAATATTCCGCGCTGTCTGTCACATCTTGTTCGGTGCCGGTTTGCAGCGCCGCACAATGCACATTGCCGCACAGGCAAACCTTGTCGCCCACCAGCTCTTTTACCTTTTTAATGTCCACGCCTGCCATGGGGTCTAACGAGTGCAGAGCGTGAGGGTTACATTCCACCAATTGGTCTAAAATCGGCATTATGTTTCCGTCTGTGTGTTTAATGGTATATAATCCGTCTTTTCTGGCAGCGTCAATAATCTGATACAGATACGGCTGAATGAACTCTCCAAAGTTTTGGGGAGACAGAAACGGTCCGTTATTATAACAATAATCCGAACAGAGCAGCAGGCAGTCGATGCCGTTTTCCTGCAGCCATTTGTTGTGTTCAATCGCCGCGTCTGCCCGTTTCTGCGCTTCTGCTTTCAGTCCCTCGGGGTCGTCCGCCATGCGGTATGCAAATTCATACATTTCATTGCCGTCCGGGATTGCAAACGTACCGTCGCCGTGGCTTCCGAGCATTACGGTATCGCCTACAATTTCGCGCAGACAGCGATGATACAGGGCTAAGTCGTTTGGATCTTTTAATTCATATCCGTGCGCCGGAATAATGGAATATTCCAATTTGGAATAAACCTCTGCGGTATATTCCGCCTCTTCATAAATGGCGCGGTCCTTTTCCTTTCGGCTCATTTTGCGTTGGTTTTCCTCGCTGAACTGCGCGCCGAATAAGGGCCTGCCGAACATTTCCTCTGCTAACTGAAACTCCAGCTCAAAAGTAGGAACCATATCCGGCGTCTGCAAATTCAGCGCCGCCGCTGCACGTTCTTTTGGCGTCATAATGCTTCACCTCTCGTTGTTCTGATTTAATAGAAAATGATATAAATTTTTAACAGCTGTTCTTTTTAAAGCTGCCAGTCTTTAACATCTTTTAAAGAGTTGTAAAGCGCACAGTAGCTGTTGTAGCGGTTTTGACCGATTTCGCCTCTATTTAATGCGTCTTTCACCGAGCAGTCCGGCTCGGTGATGTGGCTGCATCCCGGAAACCGGCACTGGCCGCCGTGTTTTGCAATTTCCGGAAACATGGCGGAAAGATTCTGGGCCATCATCTTTTCCACTTCAAAAGAGCCAAACCCCGGCGTGTCGAACACAAAACCTCCGAAGGAGAGAGGGAACAGCTCTGTGTGCCGTGTGGTGTGTTTTCCCCGCTGAATTTTATCGCTCACCGCTCCGGTTTTTAAGGTGAAGTTTTCCCCCATGGCGTTGAGCAGACTGGATTTCCCAACTCCCGAGCTTCCGGCCAGTGCAGTAACCTTTCCCTTTAACAGGTCTTTTAAACGATCCACACCCTCGCCTGTTTTGGCGGAGCAGACAATCACGGGAAAGTCTGCCAATGCATATTCCTTTGCTAAATCGGCGGCTTTTTCCCGGTTCAATTCTGCTTTATTAATGCACACGGCGCAGTCTGCCCCCTGGGATACTGCAGTTACTGTCAGCTTGTCAATCAATTCTAAGGCCGGTTCCGGTGCGCTTATGGCAAAGGTGACCAAAAGTAAGTCGATATTGGAAACGGGAGGACGGAAAAACTGGTTTTTCCGCGGCCCGATTTTGGTTACATACCCTTCTTTTTCTTCTGGGTCGGTAATTTCAATCTCCACCCTGTCGCCCACCATGGGAACCTGCCCGTCTTTGCGGAATCGGCCCCTTGCGCGACAGGAGAAAACCGTGCCGCTGTCGCATTTTACATAATAAAACCCGCCGATTCCTTTCATGATTGTACCAGTCATTTATGCAAGCCGTCCTTTCGGTTAATCCTCATTTGTGCCGTTGTTGCCGCCCTCGTTTGGTTCGTCATCGCCGCTGCTGGTGGGCGTGGACGAAGGCTTCGGCGTGGAGGAGGGAGATGCGCTTGCCGAGGGCTTTGCAGAAGGTGTTGGCGTGGCGGAGGTTGCCGCTTTGCCGCTGCTGATGCGAATGTCGATGGCTTTATTTTTCTTCACCCGGTTACCTTCAGCTTCAGACTGTTTCACAACCGTTCCCTTTTCCTTTTCGCTTGCCACCTGCTGCACTTCACCAAGCTTTAAGTCGGCGCGCTCTAAAGCAGATTTCGCTTCGTTTTCCGTTTTACCAAGCAAATCGGGAACAATGGTATATTCATTTTCGGTGTTGTCGTTTTTATTGCCATTGCTTACGTATATGGTAACGACAGAACCCTCCGATGCAGAGGTGCCGGCCGCCGGATGGGTACTGATAACGCGGCCTGCGGCTACGTCGCTGTTGTCCTGCCGTTCCACGGTAACGTCAAATTTCAGCGCTTTTAATGCAGAAGTTGCGTCTGCCTCCGTCATTCCTGCAACTGAGGGGATTTTTTCCATAGTGGCAGGCTGGTCGCCCAATGTGACGGTTATTTTTGCGTTGTTTTTAATTTTTTTGCCGCTTTTTGGGTCCTGCGTTACAATGATGCCCTCATCATCTGCCTGAATTTCCTTGCCGTTTTCCTGCACAATTTTCAGCTTGGTGCCTTCAATTAGTTCCAGCGCCTCGGCACAGGTGTGGTTCACAAGTTCAGGACACTCCACCTCGTTTTTTGAGCCGCCCGTCATAAACGACCAGCCCCAAATCGCTAAGGCAATCACCGCAATACCAGCAAAAATGCCGGCCACAATGCCTAAGGTGTCGCCTTTCTTTTTCTTCTTTTTCGCCTTGGCGAGCTCGGCGCGGGAGGGCTGTTTTTTCACAGGGGCTTTGCCTTGGCTACTCTGGGACCTGCGCTGGGGGGTGCCGTTTTTCGCACCCTGAGGTGCACCGTTTTTGTTGCTTGCAGTTTGCGGATTAATCGGCGTGAATTTTTTCGTAAACTCATCTCCTTCGTCGTACCGTACCTCAGAGCCCACGTAAACCTTTTTTAAGTCAATCAGCATTTGTGTGGCCGTTTGATACCGTTCGCTCTGTTCTTTTTTCATTGCTTTTAAAATTACCGTTTCCAAGGATTTTGGAATAGACGGGTTAAACACCGACGGGCGCACAGGCTCGGTTTCTAAATGCTGCATGGCAATGCTGATGGCGGATTCCCCTTCAAAGGGGAGCCGTCCCGTCACCATCTCGTAGGTTAAAATACCCAAAGAATAAAGGTCGGTTTTCGCGTCGGTAAACCCGCCCCGAGCCTGCTCCGGCGAAAAATAATGCACACTACCCATGGTGAGGCCGCCGGTGGTAATGGTTCCCTGGTTTAACGCCTTTGCAATGCCAAAGTCGGTAATTTTTAAAATTCCCTCTTTGGTGATAATAATGTTTTCCGGCTTAATGTCTTTATGCACAATGCCCTTTTTGTGAGCATGCTCAAGACCGGAACAAATTTGGGAAGCATAGTCCACCGCCTCTTTCCACTGGAGAACGCCCTTTGCGCTCAAGTATTGTTTTAAAGTGATGCCCTCCACATATTCCATGACGATATATTCCAAATCGTCTTCGTTTCCTACATCATAAATTGAAACGATATTCGGGTGAGACAGGCTGCCAGCGGACTGTGCCTCAATTTTAAACCGCTTGATAAACTCCAAATCGTCCCGGTATTCCGGACGCAGCACCTTAATTGCCACATACCGGTTTAGAACCAGGCATTTTGCCCGGTAAACAATGGCCATTCCGCCCCGGCCGATTTCCTCTATAATTTCGTATCTCCCATCAATAATCTTTCCACTCATCATGATTTGCCATCTCCGTTTCTGGTAATTTTAAAACCTGATTAAAATTACGGTTATATTATCCGTGCCGCCAGCGGTTTCCGCTTCCGCAACCAGTTTGTTTGCTGCGTCGTTTAGCGTTTCGCTTAAATTTATAACAGACAGAATTTCTTCGTCCTCCACCATGTTCACCAAGCCGTCGGAGCAGAGCAGAATTATGTCGCCCGCCTCTGCCCGAAACTCGTAAATGTCCGCTTCAACGGTCTTGTCCGTTCCCACCGCGCGGGTAATGATGTTCTTCTGAGGATGGCGCCGCGCCTCCTCCTTCGTGATTTTGCCGTTTTCTAAAAGCATTTCCACCAGGGAGTGGTCTTTTGTAATTTGCGTAATTTTCTCCCCGCGGATTAAGTATAGCCTGGAATCGCCCACCTGAACCGCGGTTACGTTGTGTTCCTCCGCAACGCAGGCCGTCATGGTGGTGCCCATGCCCGAAAGATTTCTGGCGTTTACGCTCATTTCATAAATTTCGCGGTTGGCGTCGTTTACGGCTTTTACCAAAACGTCTTTTGCATTTTTGCCGCATTTTCCAAGAACGTCCTTTTGCACAATTCCCACGGCCTTGCCGCTGGCAACCTCGCCTGCGTTGTGGCCGCCCATGCCGTCGGCAACAATGGCCAAAACCGTGCCGGACTGGTCAGGTTCGGACACAAAATAGGAATCCTCGTTTAGAGGACGGATGCGTCCGACGCTTGTAGCTGAACTCACTTCCATTCGTTTATCACCTCGTTAATTTATGTCTGTTTCTATGTGTGCTGCTTTTTTCCTGAGCTGTCCGCATGCAGCGTCTATGTCGCTTCCCAGCTCCCGTCTTACGGTAGCGTTTAAGCCTCTTTCGGCAAGTCGTTTTAAAAACGCCGCCACATGCTGTTTTTCTGTTTTTTTAAAATCACGTTCCCGCACGTTATTCACGGGAATTAAATTGATATGGTAAAGCCCGCCGGAAAACAGTTTTGCCAATTTGTCCGCACAGGCTGTGCTGTCGTTTTTGCCGCGGATCAAGGCATATTCAATGCTGATCCGCCGGTTTGTTTTTTGAATATAATGCGTCATTGCCGCGGTTAAGGTTTCCAGCGGATATTTTTTGTTGATGGGCATAATTTCGCTTCGTAAATCGTTAAAAGGCGCGTGAAGCGAAACAGAAAGCGTAATTGGCAGGTTCAGGCTTGCAAGCATCCGGATTTTGTCCACCAGACCGCAGGTGGACAGCGAAATGTGGCGGTAGCCGATATTCAGCGCGTCTTTATGGTTCACAATTTTTAAGAATTTTACCACGTTGTCAAAATTGTCTAACGGTTCGCCGATGCCCATCATCACAATATTGGAGATTTTTTCGCCGGTTTCCTTTTCTGCCGCCAAGATTTGCTCTAAAATTTCGGCAGCAGAGAGGTTGCGCACCTTGCCGCCGATTGTGGAAGCACAGAACGCGCACCCCATGGCGCAGCCCACCTGGGTGGACACGCACAGCGTGTTGCCGTGATGATAGCGCATAAACACGCTTTCAATCAGGCTGCCGTCGGAAAGGCAGAACAAAAATTTCACGGTGCCGTCTTTTTTCGACACCTGTTTTTCCTGGCAGGTGAGGGTTCCGATATAATAATGTTCCGAAAGGGTTTCTCTCAGCTCCTTAGAAAGGGTGGTAATTTCGCAAATCGCGTCTGTTTTAAAAACGGCGCTAAAAATCTGTCCGGCGCGGTAGCCGGGCAGCGAAAGCGACTTGCAAAGCGCCTGGATTTCTTCAAATGTAAGGTTTCTGAAATCTGTTTTCATGGGTTAGCCTTTTCTTCTATCTTAATTTTTTCAGCCTGCAAACAAAAAATCCGTCGCTGTTATCCGTGTCCGGAAACAGCTCGATAAATCCCGCTTTGGCCCGCTGTGCCATTTCCCCGGTGATGTGGGGGTTTTTCATTGCGTCCATTTCAAAATTCGGATTTTCCTTTAAAAAAGCATGAACGCGCCCCAAGTTTTCGGAAGGGTTTATGGTGCAGGTGGAGTAAACCAAAATGCCGCCGGGCTTTACATACTCTTTTGCCGTGTTTAAAATTTGCTGCTGCACAGATAAAATTTCATCAAAGTCAGTAATGTGTTCTTTATATTTTATGTCAGGTTTGCGCCGGATAATACCCAGCCCGGAACAGGGCACGTCCAGCAGGACTTTGTCGGCAGTCTGTCTAAGTGCCGGATTGGGCTTCGCCGCGTCTGCCTGTTTGGTTTTTATTATGGTAATGCCCAGCCGTTTTGCCGCCTCGTTTACGGCATGAAGTCGTTTTTCATACAGGTCTGAGGCGTAAATTTGTCCGCAGTTTTCCATCAGCTCTGCTAAGTGCGTGGTTTTGCCGCCCGGTGCGGCGCAAAGGTCTAACACCGTGTCGCCCGGCTCGGGAGAAAGGGAAAGTGCCGCAAGCTGTGAGCTTTGGTCCTGCACAGTGAAAAGAGAAGAAAACTTCCGCCTTGCCTGCTCGCTTGCGCCAAACAGATACAGTCCGCAGTCGGTAAACGGCGTTTCTTTCGTTTCAATGCCGGCGCGGTGCAGTTTTTCAGCCAGCTCCTGCCGGGTTGTTTTTAAAATATTTACCCGAACACAGAGGGGCGGTGTTTCGTTCCCTGCCGCCAAAAGCGCCTCTGCGCGGCTCTTGCCAAAGGTGTTTAGAAAAAACGAGGTCAACTCCTCGGGGTAGGAGAATTTTACGCTGAAATACTTTACGGCGTCTTTTTTTAAGGGCGATAGGTCAGCCCCGCCGCTTCGCAGCACCGAGCGCAAAACCGCGTTTACAAATCCCGCCGTGCGGCCCCGACTGTTTTTTTTCACCAGGTTAACTGCCTCTGACACAGCGGCGTGGTCGGGGATTTTATCCATAAACAAAATTTGATAAACGCCCATCCGCAAAATGTTTAATACTGTCGGTTCAATTTTTTTCAGGCGCAGGGATGCGTTTGCGCGGATGATGTAATCTAAATAAAGCTTGTTTCGGTAAACGCCGAAAACCAGTTCTTTTATAAAAGCGGCGTCTAAGGGCGAAAAGTTGTTCGCCTTTAAAACCTCCATATACACCAGATTTAAATATCCGTGATTTGTTTCGGTTTTCGTTAAAATTTCAAGTGCCGCCTGCCGCGCAGTCAATTCGTTCACCCCATTTCGGTATGTAAAACTACATCATCGGTTCGCCCCGTTCCGTTAGAATGCCCGTGCGGCAAATGCTGACCGTTTGGGGACGAAATTCTTCTATATATGTTTTCATTGCCTCTATTAATAAATCCGGTTTTAAGTTTGCGTTGCTGCCTGCGGAGATCACTGCAGAAAAGGAGTGTTCCTCTTTCCGGCACAAATCCATAATATCGGGCCGAATGTCCGCCACGCCCTCGGAGCGTTTTGTTTTTTTCACAATTTCAACGGTTTCCCGCTCTAAAAAGCGTTCCAGTTTGTCTGCATCTATTTGCGCGTCTGTGGTGATATCATAACTTGCGTAGCGGATTTCCTTTGCTTTTCTGCTGGTTTCGTTTAACTCGCAAATCTGGGGAATTTCCATGCCCAAAGGCGCTGCGGATTTTAATTTTTTCAAACACTCCAGCATGCTGACGCTTTTTTCAAACTCGGCGTCTAAATATTCGCAGGACGACTCAAACCCCACAGACAGCGGCAGCAGAACCGACATTTTCGGGTGGGGGTTAAATCCGTTGGAATATGCCACGGGCAGCTCCGCCCGGTGAAACATGCGCGTAAACAGACGGATCATGTCTAAGTGGGACACATATTTCATGTCGCCATACTTTGTAAACTGAATGCGGAATTTAGCCACAGAACCCACCTCCAAAAGACGGAATGACGCCGCAGCCGGCGCATTTTTCCCGGCAGTTGGCGGTTGGCTCGCCTCGCTTTGCCTTTTCGTTCTCATTCATCAAAAACGCTTTGGAGACGCCGATATCAATGTGATCCCAGGGGAGAATTTCTTCATAGTTGCGCTCCCTCTCGTTATAAAATGAGGGGTCAATGCCGGTGTTTGCAAAGGCAGTTTGCCATGTTTCCATGTTAAAAAATTCGTGCCAGCTGTCAAACTTTGCGCCCAGCCGGTGCGCTTCAACCAATACTTTAGAAAGCTTTCGGTCTCCCCGGGCAAACACGCCCTCTAAAATGCTTAAAGAGGAGTCGTGCCAGTTATAAGAAACGTAGCGGTTTTTGATTGCGTCTTTTAAAAGCATCTGTTTTTCAAACAGCTGCCCCTGTGTGTTCTGCCCGAACCACTGGAATGGCGTGAAGGGCTTCGGCACAAAGGAGGAAACGCTCACCGTAACCCGCAGGTTTTTGTTGCGTATTTCCTTCGGCGTGTGCTTGTAGATGGAAACCACCTCGTCTGCCAACCTCGAAATTCCTAAAATATCGTCTTCCGTTTCGGTGGGCAGGCCAATCATAAAATAGAGCTTAATCGTGCCGTAGCCGCCGGAAAACGCCGTTTGCGCCGCAGTGCTTAAATCCTGCTCCGAAATGTTTTTATTAATTACGTCCCGAAGCCGCTGGGTTCCTGCCTCCGGCGCAAAGGTCAGGCTGCTCTTCTTCACGTCCTGGACCTTGCTCATAACATCCAAAGAGAAGGCATCGATACGCAGAGAAGGCAGAGATACATTGACGCCCTTGCCGTGGAATTCATCGATCAGGAAATTCACGATGCCTTCCAGATTGGTATAATCACTG
>OGYL01002894.1_pt1 | contig 11570 bp, 13 predicted proteins | sample 1576541 | NCBI WGS metagenome assembly OGYL01 (sample SAMEA3541551, study PRJEB24748) | human gut metagenome | biome: human gut; feature: human-associated habitat; material: faeces | place: China | collected 2012 | reverse complement strand
GCGCCGATATTATCGACGTGGCTGACTATGTGTCGCCTTGCGCTGGCGGAATGGGGTGTGCGCGCGACTTGATTGAGCAGGTGCTGCGGGCTCGTGGCGACTGGATGAAGGACCGGCATGCTTTTGGATGGTAAAAAAAACGAAATATTATGCTTGACAATCTCAAAAAATACACAATTTTTCTTGCCAGCGGATCGCCAAGACGCAGGCAGTTGCTTGCCGACCTCGGCATTGACTTTGAAGTGCGTTGTCTGAACGATATCGACGAGTCGTATCCCGACGACATGCCTGCCGACGATGTGGCTGAATACATTTCTCAGAAAAAAGCCGCTGCCTACAAGGAACAAATCACTGGCAACGAGCTGTATATCACCGCCGACACGGTGGTGGTGTGCGACGGCAGGGTGCTCGGAAAGCCTGCCGACCGCAACGAAGCGGTGGCGATGCTGCGACGGCTGTCGGGCAACGTGCACCATGTGGTTACCGGCGTGACTGTGGTCACGGAATGCCGGTCGGTTTCTTTCTCGGTGGCTACGGAGGTGAGTTTCGCCCGTCTGACCGACGAGGAAATCAATTTCTACGTGGACAATTTCAAGCCGCTCGACAAAGCTGGAGCATACGGCATACAGGAATGGATCGGTTTTGTAGGGGTGGAGAGCATTTCGGGAAGTTATTTCAACGTGATGGGACTGCCTGTGCAGCGTCTGTACCAGGAACTCAAACGATTGTAAGCGTGGCGGTGTAGCGGCTTTCCGACGTGATCGGTGCGAGAAGCAACGTGCCGCCCGACAAACGGCGGTCGCTGAAACGAGGCGGTTGCAGCGTTGACTTAAACTGCTCCAATGCGGCTTTGTCTTTGTGGTAAAGCACACGCATCACCCCTTTGCATCCTGAATGCACCACGTTGTCGCCAAGCGCGGAGGAAACCACTCCCATCGTGGTGCGGAGATTGACTTCCACACATGGATTCACCGCAAGCGCGCCTCCGCTCTTGCGATAGACCATCATATCCACTCCAACATAGCCTGAATACGATTCCGGCAGCAATTCCTCCAAGCATTCCGTCACTGCCGTCTGCACTATGTCGAGCGTCGACGCGTCGACAAACATGAGCAAACGGCGGCGCAATTCAGCCGTCGATGCCACCACGGCATGATCATACGACATCTGCTGGTTGTTGAAAAACACCGAATAGCCTTTAAACACCGCTTGTCCGCCTTCAACATAAAATTCCATCGCAAAATCCTGCAATTTGTCGAGATACGGCTCGCAAACCACAAATCCCTGGCGGCGGACTATCCCCGACACCCAATTCTCATAAGTCGGAAAAAAGGAATTGTCGACCCTTGCCACCCCCCTTCCGCTGCTCGACCACGGCATTTTAAGCACTGCGGCATCAAATTCCTCTACAGCAGCAGCGGCTTCTGCCAACGAATGGCTCACTTTTGGCATAGCAGGGATATCAACACCTTTGGCATCAAGTCGTTGCAACACGTCCACTGTGGTCTGCCGGCTCGACAGCCTGCGCAGCTGCGAGAACATCGCATCGTCGGCTTTGCATTCAACTCCGGCACGCAGAAATTCATTGCGCACAGAGCGACTCCAACCCCACGGCATAGCTTGCGACGGTTCTCCGTCATAGATTCCTATGCCGTCGAGTCCGTCGATGACGCTTTTGCAGAAATCCAGAAACTCCGCGCCGTCGGCAGGCGCGATTATCCTGCTTCCGGGAGAAGCTATCCACATGGGCAGCAACGCCAGGTCGGCACGCAACCGTCTTATCGGCGCAGGCGCTGTGTAGCGGTCCACGTCGGCGGCAAGTGCCAAATCATTTTCCGGATTGAAAAGATATGTCAGCGACATCACTCCACAACTACGGATATCAATTCCGCAGGCTCTCCACCGACAGGCGTGACGACAGCTTTGTCCAAGGCATACGGGAGCAGCACGGTGTCGCACGTGGCAAGCCGCTCACGGCTGCCGTTGCTGCCTGCAATCTCCACCTCTCCCGATATGCAGATAAGGATGCGGAAACTGCCGGTGCTTTTCACGTCGACCGTCATCGGTGTCTCCACACGCATAAGTTCCGACACAAACTTGTCGCAACGCTTAATCAGCGCCGTGCCTTGACGGTCAAGTTCAAGATGTCCTTTATAGTCGTCATATTCATCGAAATCGATTGCCTCAAGGGCAAGGTCGGTGTGCAGTTCGCGCTTCTTGCCGTTTTTGTCGATACGGTCAAAGTCATAGATGCGGTATGTTATGTCGCTCGACTGCTGTATCTCAACGATAAAGTTGCCCGCGCCGATACTGTGCACGCGGCCTGCCGGCAGATAAAAGATGTCGCCGTGACGGGGACTGAAGCGGTTAAGCTGCGCCACCACATCGCTATGCTCTATATGGCTGCGGAACGTGTTTTCGTCTGTCTTATGCGAGAATCCTGAATAGAGTATTGCATTGTCTTCCGCACTGACAATATACCATAACTCAGTCTTGCCCATTCCCTGATGGCGGCGCTTGGCAAAGTCATCGTCGGGATGCACCTGTATCGACAGGTCTTTGGCGGCATCGATGAATTTCACCATTATTGGAAACATGTCGCCATATTTGTTGTATGTGTTCAAGCCAACCACCTGCGCGCCGAATTCGCCGAGCAGCGACTTGATGTCGCGTCCGGCATATTCTCCATTGGAAACAACCGACTCCTGTCCGGGTACACCTGTCAGTTCCCAACTCTCTCCGATACAGTCGGGCGCATCGGCAAGTTTTTTCAGTTTGCGGATTTTGCCTCCTCCCCAAATCACGGTCTTCAGGTTCGGTTCAAACTTAAGCGGGTATGCATTCAACTTTTCTTCCATTGCTCTCAATCCATTCTGTTACGATAATCCTCATAGCCAAACTCACGCAGCGTCTCTACTGTCCCGTCGCTGCGAAGCAACACCATCGATGGATGGTCGATTCCGTTGAACATATTCGTCTTTACCGTCGTATAGTGGTTCATATCTTCAAATGTAAGCACATCGCCAGGAGCCAACGGTTTGTCGAAGCTCCAGTCGCCTATAAAATCTCCGCTAAGACACGAATTTCCGCCTATGCGGTAGGTCGGCTTGCCATGCACCGGTTCTGCCAAAGCCTCGGTTATAGCCGGTTTGTAAGGCATTTCAAGGCAGTCGGGCATGTGGCATGCAAACGAGGCATCGATAATTGCCGTTTTCACTCCTTGGTTCTCCATCACGTCAAGCACCGTGGCAATCAGCTCTCCCGTGCGCCATGTAAACGCGCTACCGGGCTCGAGTATCACTTCAAGGTTTGGATATTTCGCGCGGAAACGGCGCAGCAGGTCTATCAGATGGTCGGTGTCGTAGCCTTCGCGGGTCATCAGATGTCCGCCGCCCATATTGACCCACTTCAACCGTGGCAGAAACTCGCCGAATCGCTCCTCGAAGGCGGCAAGCACCTTCTCCAAATCGTACGACGTCGACTCGCAGAGGCAGTGGAAATGCAGCCCCTCCAATCCTTCCGGAAGCACGTCACCAAGCACGTCGCGAGTCACGCCGAAACGCGACCCAGGCTTGCACGGATTGTAGATGTCGGTCTCGATAACCGAGCATTCCGGATTCACACGCAGTCCGCACGACACTCGTTTCTCCGCGGCATTCGACGCATTGTAGCCGTCAACGTAGTCACGGTATTTCTCATATTGCGCGACAGAATTGAACACAATATGGCTGCAGCCCTCCACAAACTCGCCTATCGTGGTGTCTGTGTAGACCGGGCAATACGCATGCACATCATTGCCGAGAAATTCAAGCGACAGGCGCATCTCGTTGAGCGAGCTGGCTGTCGACGCCTGGCAGTAATCGCGTATGATTCCAAACGTTTTCCAGAGAGCGTTTGCCTTGAATGCCATGATTATCTTGGCGCCCGACTGCTCCGAAACGTGGCTGATCAGCTCCAAATTTCTGCGGAGTTTATCTTCGTGAATAATGTAGTATGGTGTATTTATCTGTCCCGTCATCCTATTATCTTGAATTTGGCGAATTTCAAAAGAAGCACTTTTATGCCCGTATTGTCGAAATCCACTGTTATTTTAACATCCGGCTCTTTCTCTATTTTGGTCACCGTACCGTCGCCGAAACGCAGGTGATTGATGCGTGCGCCAACTCGCAGTCCGTCAATGTCACCTCCCGACGGCGCCGCTTCTGCCACTGCCTTTCTCACCGGCACAAAGCCTTCCGGCTTCTGCTGGCGAGGCACGATGCGTGTGCGCACCCTCGGCTCAAAATCATTCTGACTCGGTGCCGCCCATGTGTTTGGATTGCGCGGCAGCTCAAGCAACGCCGAGTCTATATCCTTCAAAAAGCGGCTCGGCATGCACGGATGCGTCTGTCCGTTGATGTAGCGCGATGTGGCGTAAGTCATCAGGCAATGCTCTTGTGCGCGCGTTATCGCCACATAGAGCAGACGGCGCTCCTCCTCGACCTCGGCAAGCGAATTGCTGCTGTGCATGGACGGAAACATCTCGTCCTCCACGCCGACGATTATCACATTGCGGAATTCCAAACCCTTGGCGGCATGCACCGTCATCAATGTCACCTTATCGGTGTTCTCGTCTCCTTCCTGGTCCTGGTCTGTCAGCAACGATACTTCTGCCAGAAAGTCGCCCAGCGATACTTGTGTATTTCCTTCTTCCTGACGGATCTGGCAAAACTCGGCAATACCTTTCAGCAATTCCTGCAGATTCTCGAATTTGCCGATGCCTTCCGTCGAATGATCCTGCGCCAGCAGGGCTACGATGCCACTTTCCTTGACAATGGCCGTGGCGATCTCGTCGGCCGGCAGCTCCTGATTGCGTTCCCTGAACGAATCGATCAGTTCCCTGAAAGCCGCCAGCTTCTTGGCTGTTCCCGCATTGACAGGCACGGCATAATCAGACAAGGATTGCAGGACTGTCCACAGACTCACGCCATAGGTCGTTGCAGCCGAGACCAGTTTGGATACGGTGGTATCTCCTATTCCACGTGTCGGATAATTAATCACCCGCTTGAAGGCCTCTTCATCGTGCGGATTAATCACCAGCCGGAAATAAGAAATCACATCCTTCACCTCTTTTCGCTGGTAGAACGACAAGCCGCCGTAAACCCGGTAAGGAATGTTCCGCTTGCGCATGGCTTCTTCCAGGATACGCGACTGGGCATTGGTGCGATACAGGACGGCCATATCTGCATAAGGCATCTGGCGTCTCATTTCATGCACGCGGGCAGCCACGGCATAGGCTTCTTCGTAGTCGGAATACGAGGAAAGAACCTGTAGCTTGCTTCCCTCTTCCTTCTCCGAATAGACTTGTTTCGGTATCTGGGCGGTGTTCTTCCGGATCAGGCTGTTGGCCGCATTGACGATATTTTGGGTAGAACGGTAGTTCCGCTCCAGCTTGAAGATCTGGCAACCCGGATAGAGCTGCTTGAACTGAAGGATATTGTCGATATTGGCTCCACGGAACGAATAGATACTTTGTGCGTCGTCGCCCACCACACACAGGTTACCGCGCCCTTCGCACAGGCGTTTCACAATCAGATGCTGGGCGAAGTTGGTATCCTGATACTCGTCCACCAGCACATACTGGAAATAATCGCGATATTTTTCCAGCACGTCCGGATGATCCCTGAACAACAGGTTCGTCTGCAACAGCAGGTCATCGAAATCCATCGCTCCGGCCTGCTGGCAACGGTTCTGATAGCGGGCATAAATATCGCGCACCAGAGGGATCTTGTTTCTCAGGTCATCTTCTATCAGCTGCTTATTCTGTTCATAAGCCTTATATGTGATCAGCGCATTCTTGGCATTCGAGATGCGGCTCTGTATCATCCCCGGACGATACACCTTGTCGTCCAACTGCATTTCCTTGATGATCGACTTGATCAGGTTCTTCGAATCGGTCGCATCATAGATCGTAAAATTGGAGGTGAATCCCAGTCGCTCTGCCTCCCGCCGCAAGATACGGGAAAAGATCGAATGGAATGTGCCCATCCAAAGCCGGCGGGCAGTTTCTTCTCCCACAATCCCGGCGATACGTTCTTTCATCTCCCGGGCAGCTTTGTTCGTAAATGTAAGGGCTAAAATACGATGCGGGGCAAAGCCTTGCTTCAGCAACCAAGCTATCTTATAGGTCAGCACCCGCGTCTTGCCAGAACCGGCTCCCGCAATGACCAGGGCCGGACCATCCAGATAAACCACGGCTTTCTGCTGACTTTCGTTTAATTCTTCCAGATATTTTTCCACTATACATCTTTGTTTCAAGTATGCAAATTTACATAAAACTCCCGAATGAGAAATACTGCCATCCATTTTTACGCGGATCGGCAGTCCAAGAAGCCTTCAGCCGACTCATCATTTTTTCCCCGCCTTTATTGAATTATTGGAAAGAAACCGGTACTTTTACCCTGTTTTTACTTAAAATAGCAACACTATGATTTGTTTTCCCAACGCAAAGATCAACTTAGGGCTCAACATTGTTGAGAAACGCCCGGATGGCTATCATAACATCGAAACGGTATTTTATCCGATCCCCATAAAAGACGCTCTCGAAATAACCGAAGCGCCGGCCACCTCGTTTACGCAGACCGGTATTCCGGTGGACGCTCCGGCCGAAAAGAACCTGGTCATGAAGGCGCTGCGGGCCATCAAACAAAACTACACGGTGCCCGAGCTGCAAATCGGACTGCTCAAGGCCATTCCTTTCGGAGCCGGCTTGGGTGGCGGTTCTGCCGATGCGGCTTTCATGCTGAAGCTGGTCAACCAATTTGCGCATCTGCAAATCAGCGACGATGAGCTGGAGCGGATCGCTTCGACCATCGGTGCCGACTGTCCGTTTTTCATCCGCAACCAGCCGGTGTTTGCCACTGGCATCGGCAACGTGTTCCAGCCCGTCCGGCTATCGCTGGCAGGATGGTACCTTTGTCTGGTCAAGCCGTATGTAGCAGTCTCTACGGCAGCCGCTTATGCGCAGGTGAAGCCTTCCCGTCCGGCTGTCTCGCTCTGCGAAATCATCAACCGCCCTGTCAGCGAGTGGAAAGACCTGATGGTAAACGATTTCGAAGGCAGTGTCTTCCCGGCTTTCCCGGCCATCCAGTCTGTTAAGGAAAAACTTTATGCAGCAGGAGCAGTCTATGCTTCCATGTCCGGCTCCGGCTCGTCTGTCTTTGGTTTATTCCCATCAGAAACCCATCTGAAATCGCTCTTCCCCCATTGCTTTGTCTGGGAAGGAGAATTGGCATAGGATGGGAAATGAAAATACAATTACCCTTGTTGTCATGATGAAAGTAAATAGGATTCCGCCCGACATAGAACAATCTACCCGCGAAGAACGGCTCGCTTTTGTGCAGAACGAATGGAAATGCCTGGGCAACTGCGAGCTGTGCGGCAAGTGCCATATCCTTAAAGGAAGGGACGAAGAACTGCTTTATGCCGACTATATCGACGGGAAAAGGTCGTATATAGACGTCTCGTCTGAAATCCGGGGATTGTCCTGAATGTCAATGGCTCTTCTCTCCTATTTATACAACACCATCTTGCGGCATCGTCCTTGTCGATACGAAAGATGCAGAAAGCGTTTCCGCTTATAAACAATGGCCTGATCAAAAGGCAAGCCGCTGTCGAGTAAGACTTGCAACAGGTGTTCCGGACCCGATGCACAGTAACAGTCGGCGGCTTCACCCTTGGTATGCTGACTGGTAGGAACGCCGCCCACCAAACGGTTTACTTCCTGATTCCGAAAGCCACTGGTAATGGCAATGGCTCCGCCTACTCGTTCCCGGAGCGGCTGCAATAAATGATCTACTAACTGCTGAATGGCCTCGCGCTGTTCGGCATCGGGTTCATTCAAAATACCCCGTTCGATAGCCATCTGACTATGGGTAAATTCGTTTAACGTAAAGTTTTTCGATAGTTTCATATGGGTATAAATGTTTGATTTTTATTTCAATACTACATTCGTACTTTTGGTTTATAAATGATTGTCCGTTCTTTTCTCTTGAAAGAAAAGAACCAAAAAGTCAAGTGATTGCCCGTTCTTTTGCCTTGATGCAAAAGAACGAACACAAAATACAAAAACAAATAAAACAGATTACAATGAATACTGAAAAGAAATTCATGCTGATCTCCATACGAGATAACAAATTGAAAGTCAAAGTAGATCAGTACAATCCGGAAAACAACGACGCCTTTCAAAATACTTATATGAATGACGCCCCCATCCATGAAGAACTAGGTCTTGCCATGCAAAACTTACTTTTCCATGTTGAACAACTCACCCATAGCAAAATACCAGGCTTATATGTGGACGGCTTTTACCGCCAGCCAAGCGGCAATTCGGAAATCATTAACATCTATGCCGGTTTGCGTACCGACACCACGTGCCCGATCAACCTGGCTGTACGTGTCAACACCGGCAAGGATACGTATGAATGGCTGGAACGCCTGATGGACGACCTCTCATTCTGCGAACGCGAAGCCCTTCTGTATATCACGGAAGGCAAACGGTTTGAATCGGATTCGTTTATCAACATACAGGCTAATTAATATGGACGATGAGGTTAGAGACCGGATAATGCCCGGTTGTTTGATCGGTACAGCAGCGGCCAGCTGCTTCTTCGATTTGGTGGACGGCGAACGTGGTTCGCGGCGTTATCAGTACAATTCCAAGCAAAACGAATTCGGCTATTTTTATGAGTCTTGGCAGGACCGATGGGTTGTTTTCGACAACCGTATGGGAGCACTCTTTGTCACGACCTGTAAAACAGTCGATGAAGCAACTGATTATTTGATCGATGGAGAAGAACTTTTCGCCCCTTGAACGGGAAATCTATAACCTGACAGGTTTGGAAACCAAGCGTGAATACCGCTTTCACCCGACACGCGAATGGCGTTTTGACTTTGCCATACCGGCAGTCCGCGTGGCGATCGAAGTGGAAGGCGGCGTTTGGAATGGCGGTCGCCATTTCCGGCCCGAAGGTTATTTGCGGGATATGGAAAAGTATAACGAGGCAGCCGCTTGCGGCTGGCTTGTCATACGAACCATTCCGTCCGAATTATTGCGGGTGAAGACGATTCAGCAAATAGTACGCGCCTGTCGGCGGACTGTTCTTTTGGCTTGATCCCAATTGTGTACGTTCTTTTCTCTTGAAAGAAAAGAACCAAAAGTTCAAGGCTCACACTCCGGAGGCTACGGTCTCGGTCGCTGCGCTAAAATCTCGGAAAACTCGCCTTCGGCTCCTTTAGTTTGCAGTTAGAAAAGAAAAGTTAAGGCTTATATTTGTTGTAGGAATGTAAGCATTAACGGACTAGGAAAAGTGAACCATGCTTCGCTCGGATGCAGAATCATTGTTTGATTTGGACTTTCCCTAGTCAAGCTGCAAGAGCTGAATAGAATTTTAGGTAAGACCTATGTAAAGGAGTTAGCTTCCGACAGCTTTCCGCTAATGCCAATAAAGTTGTGATAAAATTATGAAGAATTTATTTATTGGAATCGATTTCAGTAAAGAAACTTTCGATGTTTCTTTCTTTGGACGGGAAACAAGGTAACAGGTCCACCATAGTTCATTTGAGAATGTTCGGACGGGATATATCGCCATGCTTAGATGGATTGGCAGTCAGACCGACGTACCTCGCCAAGAATGACTGTTCTGTGGTGAACACACAGGATTATACAGCATCGGACTTTCGGATTTTATAATTGGGAAAGGATTGGAGATCTGGTTGGAAAACCCTAATCAGATAAAGCTTTCAAGCGGTATAAAGCGTGAAAAGAGCGATCCTGCCGATTCTTTAGCCATTGCTGAATACGCCATGCGGTTTGAAGACAAATGCCGGCTGTATGAAGGAAAATCTACAGAAGTTTGAAGAGTTTGTTTAATCATCGGTCAAGGATTGTCGAAATTAAAAAACAACTGCTTACGGCAGTGCGTGAGGAACGCAGGGTAATGAGCAGAAATACCGGATGCAGGTTTGTTTACTAACATACCATGGCAATCATAGACAGGCTCTCAAAGGAAATAAAGGCTATGGAAAAGATGATGAAGTCGCTCTTGGAGAAATCAGCCGAGATGAAAGAGAATTACTCCCTTGCTACTTCCGTGGTAGGAATAAGCTTTGTCAATGCGATGGCTATAATTATTGTTACCGAGAATTTTACCCGGTTTACATCTGCCAGAGAATTGGCCTGTTATTCAGGAACTGTTCCCTTCCACAATGATTCGGGAAAAATAAAGGATAGGTGTCATATAAGCCGTATTGCCAACATTAAAATAAAAGTATTGCTGACCGAAGCTGCGCAATGCGCCATGGTTTATGATGCGGAACTCAGAGACTATGCCGAAAGAAAGTTGAAGCAGGGAAAAGACAAGAGGCTCATCATTAATAATATCAGAAATAAGTTTATTCTGAGAGTCTTTTCTGTTGTACGGAATAAGAGATCATACATCAGAGAAAAAAGTGATGAAAATGGACTGGAATCTATGAATGTTAATATGAATTAATTTATAGTATGAATATTTGGTTGGAAACATAGAAATCCTTTATTCCTTTTACCAATGGCAAAGCGCACATTTCCATCAGGATATTTTGATGACAAAGCTTCTCTTAAAATTTGCTGTAGACTTTCCCATATTTTGTTTTCCGGAGTGAGGTCAATATTTTTCCCATCAATTACCTGAGTTCGTTTATATAACTCTCCGTCTATAACGATATCCATAATCCAATTTACAAGACCATTTATGCCTGTAATAACTTCGATTGGATTCGGTAATTCATTACTGAAACGATTTCTTGTATTAAAAGATAGTTTTACGTTATAGGGATCGTTTAAATAGTTTGGAACTTCGTATCTGTAAGATGGGAAATAGGATACTACATTTGTGTTGAATATATCTTTAATCTCAGATGATTTTATCGTTGATGATACTTTTTTTGTAGAACCTCTTTCATTTAGTTCTTTTGAAAACTTTTCAAAAGGTATTCTGTCTTCAAATGGTACCATTGACAAATAATCTTCATTGGTACATTTGTTTCGAATATCTATATAATCAATATATTCATCTCCGTTTTTGAAACGTATATAAACCATGGACGGCTTGGAGGAGTCCATGTCAAACAAATAAAAAGAAATTCTATAATAGGAATTTTCTTTGCCTTTGTACGTATTGGAATAGATATTTTTGGTCAATTCAACCCATGCATCTATAATATATGAGAGCAGTGTCGTCTTACCTTTTCCGTTTACTGATGTAAGCACAATAATTCCATTTTCTTTAAACGATAAATCTAAGTCATTTTGAAATGGAGACCTGTTTTTAATAATTATTCTGTCTAAACTAAATTTCATATTTCAATCATCTTTATTTCGTTCATAAGTATTTATATTTCGGAGTATGTGATTTCATTCTGACAATTCATCTCTTTGATATTTTCTACATCGGCAAATAATGACAATTCCGATTCACAATCTTGAAGAGAGTTGTACCGTAAGCATTAACAGAAGTACATATTTAAAAGGTTATAGTTGTGCTGTAATTTTG
>OGYL01002886.1_pt1 | contig 11584 bp, 6 predicted proteins | sample 1576541 | NCBI WGS metagenome assembly OGYL01 (sample SAMEA3541551, study PRJEB24748) | human gut metagenome | biome: human gut; feature: human-associated habitat; material: faeces | place: China | collected 2012 | reverse complement strand
GAAATTATGAACGGAAATGATATAATAGGATTATCACAAACAGGTACTGGAAAAACTGCTGCTTTTGGTATTCCAGCAATTGAAAATGTTGATGTAAAAAATAAAAAAACACAAATATTAATATTAGCACCAACAAGAGAGCTAGCTTGCCAAATTACAGATGAATTAAGAAAATTTACAAAATATACTGAAAATTTAAAATTACTTACTGTATATGGTGGTCAACCAATAGAAAAACAAATAATACCATTAAGAAAAGGAGTTCAAGTAGTAGTTGGAACGCCTGGTAGAATAATGGATCATATGAGAAAAAAGACAATAAAATTATCAAATGTAAAAATGGTTATATTAGATGAAGCAGATGAAATGCTAAATATGGGATTTAGAGAAGATATTGAAACAATTTTGCAAGAAGTTCCAGAAGAAAGACAAACATTGTTATTTTCTGCAACAATGAATGAAAAGATAATGGCAATTACAAAGAAATATTTAAAAAATCCTAAAAAAATAAAAATAAAAGCAAAAGAGCTAACAGTAGAAAATATTGACCAAATAGCTTTTCAAACAAAAAATAATATGAAAGACGAAATTACAACAAGAGTTATTGATTTATACAAACCAGAAAAATTGATAGTATTTTGTAACACAAAGAAAAAAGTTGACCAATTACATGATTACTTAAAATCTAAAAAATATAATGTTGATGTTATACATGGTGATATAAAACAAGATCAAAGAGATAGAACAATTAAAAAGTTTAAAAAGGGTGATGTAAAAATTCTTATAGCAACAGATGTTGCTGCAAGGGGAATTGATAAAACCCGCGCACGCCGCAAGGCATGGCGCATTCCGGAATCGACGCTGTTTCTGCTCGCCATCATCGGCGGCTCGGGCTCTGGCAAGAGCACGTTCCTGCGCCTGCTCATCGGCCTCATCAAGCCGACGAGCGGCCAGATCCTCATCGACGGGCAGGACATCGTGCCGATGAGTGAGGCGGAGCTCAACAAGGTCCGCCTCAAGATGGGCATGGTCTTCCAGTACTCGGCGCTTTTTGACTCGATGACCGTCGGCGAGAACGTCGCCTTCGGCCTGCGCGAGCACACGAAGCTCAGCGATGCGGACATCAAGGAGATCGTCCGCGAGAAGCTGCACCTCGTCGGGCTCGACGGCGTGGAGGACATGATGCCGAACGAGCTCTCGGGCGGCATGAAGAAGCGCGTGAGCCTCGCGCGGGCCATCGCCGTCGAGCCGTCCATTATCTGCTACGATGAGCCGAGCTCGGGCCTCGACCCCTTGATGACCGAGAAGATCGACGAGCTCATCATCAACACGCAGAAGGCTCTCTCGGTGACGAGCATCGTCGTCACACACGATATGGCCAGCGCCTGCCGCATCTCGGACCGCATTGCGATGATCTACGATGGAGAACTCATTGCGGTCGACACGGTCGAGCGCTTCAAGAAGATAAAGGATGCGCGCGTGCAGGCCTTCTTTCGCACGCTGCGCACCGTCAAGTCCGAAAAGGAGGATGAGCGATGACAACAGAGGCAAAAGTAGGAGCATTCACCGTCGTCGGTGTCGTGCTCTTCGCAGCAGTCGCCATGCTGCTCTCCGGCGTCTCTCTGTCGGGGCATAAGGGATATACACTTTACGCGGGATTCAAGCAGGTCATCGGCGTCGAGCCGGAGTCGGTCGTGCGCCTCTCAGGCGTCCCCGTCGGCAAGGTCAAGAGCATCCGCAACGATGGCGGCGGCGTGACCGTCGCACTCGATATTGACGGCAAGGCCAAGATCCCGAAGGGCTCTTCGGTGACCGTCGCCTCGGCCGGCGTCATGGGTGAGAAATTCATCAACATCCTGCCGGGCAAGGATCAGGGCATCTACCTCGGCGATGGCGACTATCTCATTGGTCAGGAAGAAGAGGGCATGGACTCCCTGATGGCGAAGGCCGGCGGCGTGATGGACCAGGTCCAGGCATTGCTCGACTCGATGAATCAGGTCATGGGCAATCCGGACTTCCAGAAGAACTTCCTGCAGATGGCCGTCAACATCCGCGATATGACGGCGCATATGGACGGCCTCGTCGCAGCGATGGAGCAGACGATGCGCGAGAACCAGGACAACATCACGGGCATGCTCTCGAATCTCAACGCGGCTTCTGCCAGCCTCAACCGCACGATGAACCAGGTCGAGGCGATGATGACGAATCTCGCCACGGTCGGCGCGGACCCGCAGACGGCGGAGAACCTGCGCCTGACGCTCGCGAACATCAAGGACACGAGTGACCGCATCGCGCACATCGCCGAGAACATGGACGGCGCCGTCGGCGACCCGCAGACGGCGAAGGACATCAAGACGACGATCCGCAATGCGCGCCAGATGTCCGAAAAAGCAGGAAATATGATGGGCAAGCTCGAAGATATCAAGGTCAAGCCATCTGCTGACCTGCTCTACAGCGGAGCGAAAGACGACTGGAAGGCAAACTTCAACGTCGACTTGGGGCCTGAGACGGGAAATTTTCTGCGGGCCGGACTCGATGACATCGGGGACGGCAACCGCGGCAACCTCGAAGTCGGCCGCCGCTCGGAACACTACGCCGTGCGCGGCGGCGTCATCAACGGCGATGTCGGCCTGGGCCTCGACGCCTACGCCGGCAAACGCTTCGTCTTCTCGGTCGATGCCATGGACCCGAACGACCCCGCTCTGAGGCTCGGTGCCCAGTATCAGCTCAACGACGCCGGCACCTGGCTCATGGGCCAGTGGGATGATGTCAACGACAGTGACAAGCGCGCCGCCTACGTCGGCTTGCGCCAGTCGTTCTGATACGATGCAGATTTCGGTACCGTTCTTTGTAATGGTGCTCGAATGAAGATTTAAGAAAGACATGTTACATTTTCTCTGAGGAGGAACTGACCTTGAATAAAAACAATCGCTTCTATAAGAAACTGACTGCCCTCGTCGCCACGGGGCTGCTGACGGCCGCTGTCTCGGGCACGGCCTTTGCTTCCGATACGGTGCAGCTCGACCTGCACGACAGCGTGCAGATGGCGCTCGAGAACAACCGCACAATCCGCCAGGCCCTGACGGATGTCGACATGGCCAAGTGGACGCTCTCCAAGGCACGCCGCACGATGGGCCCGACCGTGACATGGACTTCTGGTGCAAACCGCATCGGCGGTGATTCGCTGGATAAGGCTCATAATGCACATGCACTTGGCATGGGGCCGGCCTATGATTACTCTTGGACGAATACGGCGCAGGGCGTGATGCCGCTCTACAATGGCTCGGTCAAGGGCCAGATCAAGCAGGCGCGCTACGGCCTCAACGCGCAGGATCTCGCGCTCGAGGAGACAAAGCAGGCCATCCGCCTGCAGGCGACGTCGGACTACTACAACATCCTGCAGTGCCGCAATCTCATCGATGTCGAGCAGGAGTCGGTCAACACGCTGCAGGAGCACCTCGACAACGTCAATGCGCAGTACCGCGTCGGCACGGTCGCCAAGTCCGACGTGCTCGCCTCACAGGTCCAGCTTGCCAACGCGCAGCAGGCCCTCGTGACGGCACAGAACAACTACGACACCGCTGTCTCGACGCTCAACAACGTCATCGGCCTGCCGACGGACACGGTGCTCGACATCCGCGACCAGCTCAAGTACACGAAGTACGACCTGACGCAGGATGACTGCACGAACTACGCGCTCGACAACCGCGCGGACGGCGCGGCGGCGCGCTATGCCGTCAAGGCGGCTGAAGCAGCTGTCGAGACGGCCAAGGCTGGCTATCAGCCGACGGTCAATGCTGTCGTCAACAAGTCCATCGGCGGCGAGAAACCGTTCCGTCATGACCATACGAATAGTGATAGCTGGTCGGCTGGCGTCAATGCGTCTTGGGATGTCTTTGACAACGGCCTGACGCAGGCCAGCGTCAACTCGGCCAACATGGCGCTCGCCAAGGCGCAGGAAGAAGCGGCCCAGACGGATGATCAGATCCGCCTCGATGTGCGCACGGCCTACCTCGGCCTGCAGGCTGCCGAGAAGAACATCCAGACGACTTCCGTCGCCGTGACGCGCGCTGAGGAAGACTACAAGATCGCGCAGGTCCGCTACAGCGTCGGTGTCGGCACGAACCTCGATGTCATGGATGCCAACGAGAAGCTCACGACGGCCCGCACGAACTACTACACGGCCCTCTATAACTACAACACGAGCAAGGCAGCGCTCGACAAGGCGATGGGCATCCCTGTTGACCTCGATGTCGTCAAGTACACGGAGGCCGAGCAGGCGGGCGATACGGCACCGAAGGCGCGCGATAAGGCTAAGCTCAAGGACGATGCCATCTTCGAGATGGAGCAGCTGCAGAAGCTCGAGAAGGCCAACGCAGCCGCTGAGGCCGCTACGGTCCAGGAGACAACTCAGGCGGCTCAGACGGCTCAGAAGTCGGCTGATGCGGCAAATACGGCTGCGGTAGAGAATCCTTCGGCCGCTACGGTCACAAGCGAGGCGGTCGCCTCGGACATGGCAAACTGAGACATCCTGCCAAAGCTACTGGAACACAAGCAACAAGATACAAGCAGATTTCATAATTCGATACAGCAAGCGTGAATTTTGGGGAGATTGTCATGAAACGGAAAACCATCGGGATAGGCATCGGCGCGCTTTTGGGCGTGCTGCTGCTGGTACTGGGCGGCATCTGGTACTACGTGCAGACCAGTGCGTTCATGGACAAGGTAGAGAGCACGGCGTCCACTGCAGCCAGTGAGGCGCTCGGTGTGCCGGTCTCCGTCGGCGCCATCAAGGTGAATTCGCTTCATGACCTCGAGATTCATGATCTTGCCATCTATGATAAGCAGGCGGAATGCATCGCCCAGGCCGATACGGCCCGGGTGGAGCTCCGCCTGCTTTCTGCATACCGCGACCCGGCCTACGTCGTCAAGGAAGTCACGCTCTCGAATGTCAAGGCAAACCTCGTCCAGCGCGAGGACGGCAGCTGGAACGTCGAGGACATCAAGACGCAGGGCTCGGGCGAGGGCTCGTTCTTTGGCACGGTCACGGTGGAGAACGGCACGGTCACGGTGTCGGCGCAGGGCCATGAGGTCACGGCGCAGGACATCGAGGGCTCGGTTGATTTCTCGGACTATCCCGTGCTGAAGCTCTCGGCCAAGGCAAACTGTCTCGATTCGGCTGTCGCTTTCTCGGGGACCTACCGCAAGGAGCGCCAGATTTTCAATCTGGAAGTCGCAGGACTCGACGTCATGGATGTCCTGCCACTGCTGCCGGAGGGGACAATCCCTGACGGCATCGAGATTCGCGGCGGCACGGTGAAGAAGGCAAAGGTCGCGGGCCAGTACATGGGCAGCCAGCTCTCCTTCTCGGGACAGGCAGAATACGAGGGCGGCTCCGTCACGGTCAAGGAGACGCCAGTCGACGACATCCACGGTTTCATCTCCTTCACGGATGCGGAGGTACTGCTCTCTGCCGATGCCGACTCGAATGGCCAGCAGGCACACGTCAGCGGCAAGGTACGCTACGACACGGATACCCCGTATCTCGACCTTCGCGTCTCCTCGGACTCCTTTGACCCGGCCAAGGTGCTCAGTGATATCCCCTATGAGGGCGCGGCGTCTTTCAAGGCGACCGTCACGGGGCCTGTGAAGGATCCCGTCGTCGACGGTGATGTCCGCGTCGCCGCCGGTGAGGCCAATGGCATCCCGTTCACGAATGCTCGCGCGCACGTTCGCTATGAGGGCAATCGCGTCTCCGTGCAGGACCTCTCGGTCAGCGCCTTTGGCGGCACGGTGCGCGGCGAGGGTACGTTCACGCCGGGCAGCCTGACCTATGCTGCCCATCTCGTCGGCAGTGACATCGACGTGCAGCAGGCTGCCGCATACGTCCCAGAGCTCGCGGACCTCACGGGCCGCGTCTCCTTCAACATGGGACTCTCCGGCACGGGCACGGATACAAGCAATCTGCAGGCATACGGCAGCGCCGCCCTGCAGGCCGGCTCGTACAAGGGCCTGCCAATCGAGAGCCTCACGGCCTCGTTCTTCGCGCAGGGCTCGGACATCACGATCGACTACGCGAGCCTCAACCTGCCGCATCGCTCGAGCCTTGGCATCGAGGGCAAGGTCAAGGGCGGCCGCGAGATCGACCTCGCCTTCTACGGCGGTCATGTCGACCTCTCGCTCGCGCGGACGCTGATCCCCGAGGCTGATGTCACGGGCCTCGGCGACTTTGAGGGCACGGCACAGGGTGATATCGCTGATCCCGTGGTGAACTTCAAGTTCACCGCGACGAACGGCACGCTCTTCAAGCAGCCGTACGACAGCCTGAAGTTCACGGCTGGCGGCGGCCTCGACGGCGTCACGATTGACGAGTTCTCGCTCGTCAAGGACGGCAAGCAGACGTGGTACGTCGACGGCTCCGTTGGCCTCACGGGCGAGCGGCGCATCGACATGCGCATCGACACGGTTGGCGCCCGCATGGAGGACATCGCGGCGCTCGCCTTCCCGGATCAGCCGATCACGGGTAATGTCGACAACACGATCAAGATCACGGGTACGCTCGACCACCCCAATGCCGTCGGCTACATCCACTTCTACCGCGGCAGCTACAATGGCATCCTGCTTTCCGGCATGGACGGCGATTACTTCATGGAGGACGGCTTCACGCGCCTGCAGGACTTCCACGTCTTCTCGCCGATGGTCGATATGGACCTCAACGGCACAGTCGACCGCAACTGGAACCTCGACATGATCGCGAGCGTCCACGAGATCAACATGGAGCGCTTCGCGAACAAGTTCCCGTATCCGGTCAGCGGCAAGGGCACGTTCGCTGGCCAGATTGGCGGCACGCTCATGGATCCGACGTTCCACGGCATCCTGACGGCACCTTCCATCACGCTCAACGACCAGGAGCTCACGGATGTCCGCGGTATGGTCGACTATGAGGACCGCGTCGTCAGCCTTAGCCAGTTCGGCTTCCGCCAGAACGGCGGCAGCTATCAGGCGGCGCTTTCCATCAACGTCGACACGCACGACGCCGATGGCAGCGTCAAGGTGCAGGACGGCGATGTCAACGCGATTGCGGCCATCTGCAATTTCAAGAACGAGATCGTCTCCGGCAAGGTCAGCAGCGACGTCCAGGTTGGCGGCACGTACGACAACCCGGAGCTCACGATCACTGGCCAGCTGGCGGACGGCAAGATCTCCGGGTACGACGTCCACGATGTCGAGGCCAACCTGCACCTGCTCGACCATGTCGTCTACATCGAGAAGCTCGCGGGCCAGCAGGGCACGGACGGCAGCTTCACGGCAGATGGCTATGTGACGATTGGCGGACCGATCCAGGCGCATTTCTCGGCGCAGAAGCTCGCGCTCGGCATGTTCACGAAGTCGGCCGGCCTCACGCGCAAGGTGCACGGCACGGCTGACATCGAGGCGACGTTCGGCGGTACGACAGAAAACCCCGCTGCCGATGTCACGATCGCTGCGAACAACGGCGGCTTCCAGGGCTCGACGTTCGATGCGATGAACGGCGAGTTCCACCTCAAGAACGGCCTCGTCGATGTCAAGGATTTCTCCGTGGCGAAGACCATCAACGGCAAGGACTATACGGCTTCAGCCAAGGGTATCGTGCCGCTCAGAGCGCTCTTTGCCAATAAGGAAGAAGAGCTCAATGACTACGAGCGTGTCAAGCTCGATGTCAGCCTCGACCAGGCCGACCTCTCCATTCTGCCGTTTCTCTCCGACCAGATCGACTGGGCGCTCGGCCCGACGAAGGGCAAGCTGGAGATCAAGGGCACACTTGCCCATCCGCTCATCGACGGCAGTGTCTCCTTGACGGATGGTGCGGTCAAGTTCAAGCCGCTCACCGTGCCGGTCACGGAGATGACGGCTCAGATCGATTTTAATGGCGATACGATGACAGTCCGTGATTTTTCTGGTAAAATGGGCGAAGGTACGTATACGGGACAGGGCACGCTCAAGATGAACGGACTGACACCCTCTGAGTACGATTTTTCGCTGACAGCGGACAAGCTCGACGTGCAGAGCAGCTTCTTCAAGGGGCCTCTGAGCGGACAGCTGCGCGTCAACAAAGACAAGTTCTACGGCATGGAACTGCCGAAGATATCAGGGCAGGTCGACCTCGCAAACTGCACGATCTCGGTGCCGGCCATCCCCGACAGCGACGGCGAGCTGCCGGACATCATCCTCGACGCCGACGTCAATGTCGGCGACAAGGTCCACGCCTACAGCTCGTACCTCTACGATATGTACCTGACGGGCAAGGTCCACTTCGGCGGCACGACGCGCCATCCGAAGACGTCGGGCTCGGTGTCCGTCAAGCGCGGCGGCACGATCAACTACCTCAAGACGGAGTTCAACGTCCGCGAGGGCACGGCCTACTTCAACCAGGTCGATTCGTTCCTGCCGAGCATCACGTTCATGGCGGACACGCGCCTGACGCAGGCCAAGGTCTACCTCTCCATCACGGGGCCGCTCGATAACATGACGTTCACGCTGCGGTCGACGCCGGAGATGAGCCAGTCGGAGATCATCCAGTTGCTGACGCTGCGCGATGCCTACAAGGCCGGGCAGGCCAATCTCGATGCCGGTGACCTCTTGATCGTCGGCCTGCAGATGAGCTTCCTGTCTGAGGTCGAGGACGTCATGCGCAATGTGCTCTGGCTCGACCGCTTCACGATCGCGCGCGGCAGCGGCTCTGCCTTCAACACGCACGACGAGGAGTCGAGCAAGGACATCGATGTCTACCACGTCGAGATGGGCAAGTACATCACTGACAAGGTCATGCTCAAGTACACGCAGCAGATTGGCGGCGATGACACGCACCGCTTCGGCGTGCAGTACGATATGAACGACCGCTTCGGCCTGTCGCTCGAGAAGGAGTCGCAGAAGTTCATCGTGGGCCTTGAAGCCCGCGTCCATTTCTGAGTTTTGTTTTGAGAGAGGAGGTGAGCCGCATGCAGCTCGCAGATTACATGAAGGAGCTCCGCAAGGTAAAGACGTTGGACCGCGCGGAAGAGCGGGCGCTCTGGGCCGCGTTCAAGGAGCGCGGCGATGAGTGCGCGCGCCAGCGGCTCATCGAATCATACCAGCCGCTCGTCTTCAAGCAAGCGGCACCGTTTGCGCAGCTCGACTGCGTCCTCGACCTCATCCAGGAAGGCACGGTCGGGCTCATCGAGGCGGTGGAGCACTACGACCACACGCGCGGCGTGGCCTTCAGCCTGTTTGCCGTGCACCGCATCCGCGGCCGCATGATGGACTTCCTGCGGCGCGAGGGGCAGGTCGATGTCGCCTGCATGGAGGAGAATCTCGAGGGCGGAAACCTTAAGGAGAATCTCGTCGACACGGGGGCATCCGTTCCGGAGCAGGCAGAGAGCCATGAGCTCGCGCACCGCCTCCATCAGGCGATGGCGCGCCTGCCGGACAAGGAGCGGGCCGTGCTCGAGGGCATGTACCTGAGCAGCGAGGACGCTGCGGGCATGGCCGATGCCCTGCACGTCAGCGCCTCGCACATCTACCGCCTGCAGAAGAACGGCATCCGCCGCGTCCGCGGCATGCTCTCTCGCTTCATGCATTACTGGTGAAAGAAAAGGAATCGAGTAGGAAGCGCAAGGAAATAGTGGAAAATAGAAGCCATTTGAACGGCATCCGCTCTCATCGCGCGATACGGCATGTCATTATGACGGGAACACCTCGGATTATAGGAATAAGTCTGTGGAATCAGGCAGGAGGTGTGTCATGAAGGACCGGAATCAGAAACAGCGCCGTCACATCCGGGCGGCAAGGCAGTGGCTTGGAGAGGCGGAGCATTCGCTCGCGGAGAATCACAGAGTGCGCGGAGAGCTCAAAGTCATGCTGGCCAAGGCAGAACTGGCCCGGGTGGAAGGCACGCCGGGCCATCGCTTTGTCAAGAAGTGGTCCATGCGCCTGCTGCCGGCACTCGTGGCGCTCGTCATCGCGGGCGGCGGCTACGCGTTCTGGCAGAGCCGGTCGGCCGTCTACACGGCGGCACCGTCTCCGGTGCAGGCCGAGGTGGATGCCGTCGATGCGGTGGAGGACGCCGCTGAGCCGCAGGAAGCCCCTGCGGCCCAGGTGACGGCAGCCGTCAGCGCGTCCGAGCCCGAGCCGGGCCCATCCGCACCAGCTGAACACCTGCCACAGGCTGAGGCGGCCGCTGCGCCCGCAGTGGCGCAGGCCGCACCTGCTCAAGAGAGAATCCCCGCGGCTGCAGAGCCGCAACCCGCGGCGCGGAGCGCGCCGAAAGTCCCGGATGACGGGATGCAGAAATTGATGCAGACCGCAGGCAAGACCCTGCGGCAATGATAAATAATCCCCTCCGCATCAGGAAGGTATTGCATAGGAGGTTTGACCTTTGAAGAAACAGAAATACAGATCCCTCGCTTACGCCGTGGCAATCGCCGTCGGCTGCACGGCTGTGCCGGGTACGTCCTGGGCCGCAGAGGCTGCTGCGCAGCCGACTTCCTCTTCCGCAGCTCCTGCAGCAGCGGAGACGGCCGCAGAGGCCACCGCTACACCTGTGGCAGAAAAAGCCGCTGAGACGGCTGCAACAGCTGAGACAAAGGCCGCTGCGGCGACCGATACTTCTGCTTCAGCACAGGCGGATGCCGCTGCGACGAGCACGGTGGACGATCGCACGCTGAACTGGGGCAAGACGCGCCCGCAGGAGACGGCCATTGCGGACAGCATGAAACAGTACGAAGGTCAGACCGTCGTCGAGACGGTGTTCGACGGCACATCCGCCCTGACGGAGGGCACGGCGAAGGCCGCTATCTCGATGAAGGCCGGCGATATGTTCACGGTCAAGGCACTCGAGGCCGACCGCGACAAGATCTACAACACGGGTTACTTCTACGATATCTACCCGAGCTTCGAGAAGGTGCCGGAGGGCGTGGTCGTCACGTACCACGTGCTGGAGAATCCGGTCCTCAAGGGCATTAGCCTCAGCGGCAACACGGTCGAGAGCACGGAGACGCTCCAGGGACTCATCACCATGAAGACGGGCGAGATCCTCAACAGCCGCGAGCTCAACAAGGACGTCATGGCTATCCAGGAGCAGTACCGCCGCGACGGCTACATCCTCGCGAAGATCACGGATATGAACATCGACAAGAACGGCGTCCTGACCCTCAAGGTCAACGAGGGCATCCTCGAGGGCTACAAGGTCAAGGGCAACACGAAGACGAAGGAGCGCGTCATCCTGCGCGAGATGCGCCAGAAGCCGGGTGAACCGTTCAACTCGAAGCTCGCGCGCCGCAGCATGCAGCGCGTCTACAACCTCGGCTTCTTCGAGGATGTCAACATCAAGATGAACCCGGGTGTCGACCCGAATGCCGTCGTCATGGAGCTCGATGTCACGGAGAAGCGCACGGGTTCGTTCGGCATCGGCGCCGGCTACTCGAGCGAGGACGGCGTCATCGGCATGGTCTCGATCGGCGACACGAACTTCCGCGGCACGGGCGATGCCATCAGCCTCTCGTACGAGACGAGCGGTGATGACACGGACGCGCACGGCTACACGTTCTCCTACCGCCGCCCGTGGCTC
>OGYL01002881.1_pt1 | contig 11586 bp, 3 predicted proteins | sample 1576541 | NCBI WGS metagenome assembly OGYL01 (sample SAMEA3541551, study PRJEB24748) | human gut metagenome | biome: human gut; feature: human-associated habitat; material: faeces | place: China | collected 2012 | reverse complement strand
TAGGAGACAAAAAATATCCGTCCTTGAGAAAAATGTAGCAACCGTTACATCACGTATTCTCTTTTACAGCTAGAGTCACTTCAAGCTTTCCGTACCACTCTCTGGAGGAGAAGATCATGACTCTGCCGATGACGGGAAAAAACTGTTCTCTGGCTTTAAAGTGGCTCATATCTTTTGCGATACCTTTGATTGTCTACTGGGCAATGCCCATAGACGGGCAAACCGTCACGCACCATATGGCCCTCTTCCTTTCCATTACGACATGGGCCATCTGCATTTGGGCTATGGATGCAATGAATGAAATTGCCGTTGGCCTTATCCTTCCCGTACTCTACATTGTCCTGTGCGGCGTCAAACAGCAGGTTGTATATTCTCCGTGGCTTTCTGAAGTGCCCCTTATCGTCATCGGCGGTTTCGCACTCGGCAAGATCCTACAGGAAACAGGCCTCGGCAAGCGCATCGGTTTGACTTGCGTGCGCTGCATGGGCGGCAGTTTCACCGGCACTCTTATCGGCATTACCCTCGCCGTATCTATCGTGGCCCCGCTCGTCCCGGCCATCACAGGCAAGGCCCCGGCGGCATTTGGCGGGCGGTGGAAGCCGCAGCCCGCACCACTAAACGGCCACAGGCAGGCACAAGTGCGGCCCGGCAGGATGGCATGGCCACAACAGCCAAGACGCACGGCTGCAGGGCCAGGCTAATGTGCCCACAGGCCCGTTTCAACGCCAAAGGTAATAAATATTGCTCGAAAAACGTACGGAAACAGACTTTTTCGTACTACTGCATACATTTCGCAACAGCCGATAACCATATCTTTGCAGATGCAAACAAGCAAGCCAGGCAACCTGAAACATCACGGATGGCAACATATTATAAATATAACTTAAAACATTCTGCTTATGAAAAAAAACATCATTACCCTGACATTGGGCCTCATGACCGTCATCGGCGCAGGCGCCCAGGAGCGAAGGAACTGGAACTTCACGCACGGCTGGAGTGACGAGACGCTCGCATACATCGAGCAAAACATCACGGCCGGAGGCGACTGGACGCTCGAGTCGCCGGGAAACTACCAGATAGGCGACCGCGAAGCGGGCCCGCTGACCGTGAACATCGACGGTACGGCATGGGAAATACCCGAGACCCAAGGCCTGATATTTGGCGCAACAGACGCCAAGCACATCATTGTGGCATACGACAACCAAAACGGTTACCACGGCAAACAGTTTCTGTGGATAAACGGAAGCAAGGACCAAGACTACTTCACGATACCAAAGGTGGCCGGCGGAGAGAAAATTTTCATTGTCTATGAGTCGCACAAGACCACTGAAGAGCGTGGGGTCGAATGCACCACAGAAGGCATCTATGTTGACGGAACCACCGACCAAACCGTATCGAAGACATTGGCCATCGACACGGTTGTGTACAGTGTGCCCGAAGCATACGGCTCTGCCGGGGTCGACGTGACGTTTAAAGCGACCGGAGGATACCACCTTTACCGCGTCTGCGTGGGCCAGGAGCTCTACGACGACGAGCCGGTGGTTGAGAAAGACAAGGTGGCCTACATCTACGACTCGGGCTTCGAGGGATACGACAAGGCCGCCGACATGCCGCTCGACCTCATCACCTACGAGCTGCCAAACAGGATTGAGAACATGGAACTGGTGGAAATCGACGCGGCACAGGCCGGCGGGAGCGTCACCAAAGACTCGCTCATGGCATTCGAGGCCGTGGTGGTGAGCGGGGCGATGCGCAAGGACAACAGCATGGCGCAGACAGTGAAGGAGGCCGTGGCATACGTGCCGATGGTGAACCTCAGCCCGGAACTGTATGATACGTGGGGATTTGCAAAGGCCGTACAGACAGGCATGAACACGCTATACGTGGACACCACGGCGGCCAAGTCGACGCTGTTCGAGCCGTCGAGCGCAAGCACGAGGCCGTATGTCGACGAAGACGGAAACTTCAGCATGTTCATCAGCGGGGATGGAGCGGCCGGCTACGAGGCGCCGCAAGGGTCATACTTCGCAAACGACTCGGTGCTGGCGTGGGCCGGCAGCACGCCCGTAATCCACGTTCACAACATGGAGCGCAACGCATACATCATGGTTCCGTACACATACCCGATGGGAGAGCCCGACGAGAGCTTCATCGACATACTGCCAAACGCCATCAAGATGGTGATGCAAACCAAGAAAGCCGTGGTCAAGACGGCCAAGCCAACGGTGACCACTACTTTGAAGAAGCTCGCCACCGAGGTGAAGTTTGACTGCAGCACGCCCAACACCACATACAGGTACACCACCGACGGAAGCGACCCAGCCACAAACGGGACGGCATACACAGGCCCGTTCCTCGTCACCGAGGCCGGAACAATAGTGAAGGTAGTGGCGCAGGGCGACGGATACCTGCCGAGCGACGTGGTCAGCTCAGACCCCGTGGAGGTGAAAGACCAGGTGGCAACGCCCGTCATCAGCGTGGCACAGGAGACCGGCAAGAGCACCGTGACAATAGAGTGCGCAACGCCCGGGACTGAGATTTACTACAACTTCAGCGGCGTGGCCGACCAAGTCTCTGCCGAGCTTTACCTCGAACCTATCGAGATTACGGAACACTCTACCGTCTATGCCTTTGCCATCGACGCCACAGGCGAGCTCATCCAGTCGGAGACCGCACAAGAGGCAATGCTCATCAGCGGCAAGGAAGTGCGCAAAGACATACTGAGCCACTTCGACGCCAACGAGCAGGAATGGAACCCCAACGCCGGTTCGTCGCGCGGATACTTCTATTATACGGAAGGCTACCGATACTTCACAGACGAAGTGATAGGCCAGGAGACGGGAAAGACCCCCGACGGACAGCGTGACACGGTGTACAATGTGTATGCCACCGTCGACTCCGTGCTGACCCACAACACCGGCAACGGCTGGGAAGCACGCACCGAAGGACAGGGCATTGTGTGGGAACGCACGCCCAGCGGGCACATCATTGCCGACGGAAGCACGTACAACCCGGCAACCGTTGCCGACGACCACGGCGAGAACACCAACTGCTGCGTATCATTCGACGCGGTGAAACAGACTACCGACGGGCGCAACGAGCCTTACACGGCAAGCATACAGAGCACCGTCAGGTTTAAGGGACCGTTTGACGTCATCACCTACATCTCCAACAAAGAGAATTCGGGAAAAGCCGCAGCCGAGCTCTACGTGACCACCGACACGCAGCAGGCCGACAGCTGGCAGAAGGTGGGCGACCTGCAAATGGGCGACATCAAGCGCATCTGGAAGCGCACCCTGCTGTCATACGAGGGCACCGACGAGGTGTTTGTCAAAGTTGCGTCGGCTGGCGGCATGGCCGCTGTGTTCGACATCTACGTAAAGAACCACGGCGAGCTTTCGGAAGAATACGAAGACATGGTCAGCGGAATAAGCAATGCGCAACCCGACGGCGAGATTGTGCGAACCGAGATTTACAGCCTCAGCGGCACGCGCCTGCCGGCAATGAAGCGCGGCATCAACATCGTGAAGGAGGTATATGCCAACGGCACGGTGAAGGCACGCAAGGTCGTAGTGAGGTGACAGGCCGGCCCTAACGGCCGTGAACGCAGCCACACTGCAACAAGCCGCTTACGCAGCCGCACGCCTGCAGCCACCCTGCACCACAGCCAGCATCGGGCAGGGAATGGCCCGGGGGCGGCTGCTGAACGGCTCTCGCGGCCCAAAGGGGCCGTTGGCGGCCAAGGCGCCCCTTGGTTCGATTTGTTGACAAAGCCGTCAGGCGCCGCCACGCCATGCCATCTGACAATCCAAAACGGGCCGTCTTGCAGTGCCGGACGGCCCGTATGGGATGCCAATACGGCCCTTACGGCAATGCCAAACGGGCCATCATGGCAATCAGCTGTACATCAGGCAGTTATAAAAAAGGGCGAAACAAAACGCCAATGTCGAAATAATCTTACACCAAATGTTCATGCGCTACGGTGCATGGGACATCAAACAAAAACCTGAAACAACATGAACAAACTTGCTTTTACACTTATCATGCTGGCCGCATTGCCCGCCAACATGATGGCTCAACGGCTGCAGCAGCCGCTCGGGAGGGCCGTGGTGGCTGTCACCGACAACTCGAAAGACGCGGTGCTCGTCTCTTGGCGCAAGCTGGCGCAGGAGCCCGAAGACTGCACCTACAACCTATACCGCCGCGCACAGGGGTCGCAAGACTACACCAAGGTGAACTCCGAGCCCATCACCAAGACCAACTTCGAGACCACGCGCAGCGTCGTTCCCTACGGTTCGGAACTGGCGGTGACCACCGTCAGCAACGGTGTGGAGAGCAGCAAGAGCAACCCCTTCCTGTTCAAGCAGCAGCAATGGAAAGACTTGTTCTTCGACTTCTACTTTGAAGACAAGGTGCTCAACCCCAAGAACTACAAGGTTAAGTTTGTCTGGCCGATGGACCTCGACGGCAACGGAGAGTTCGACGCGGTGCTCGTAGACCGGCTTCACTCCACCTCGGGGGAGCCCGACCCCGACTACGGGGGCGTAAAGCCCACCGACAGCCATAAGCTCCAGGCCTACACGCTCGACGGAACATGCCTCTGGACGATAGACATCGGCCCCAACATCAACCTCAGCGCCGGACAGAACGACATGGCCCTGGCCTACGACATCAACTGCGACGGGCGCTGCGAGGTGATAATAAAAAGCTCTGACGGCACCCGCTTCTGGGACTCGAAAGCCAACACATGGGGCAAGTATGCCATGGGGAGCACGTCGCCCGACGGCGACGGCGACGGCATTTACGACTACCGCACGAGCGACAAGTACAACGCGCCGTTCTATGTGTCGGTGGTCGACGGGCGCACCGGCGAGGAGATAGACTGCTCCGAGATAAACTACAGCGCCATAACCGACGGCGAAGACACTTGGCGACGCGACAACCGCGACGAATATCTCAACGACAGCCAGGGGCAGGAATATGCCTTCCTCAACGGCAAGTTTGCCATCTGCTACTTCGACGGCATCCATCCATCGCTCGCCATGCAGTGCTACAACCGCTCAAAGACCACCGGCCACCATTACTACATAATGGAATGGAAGTACGACTGGGACGGCGGCAAGCCGTCAAACTGGCACCACAGCTTCACATACCCGCTGAAGCAGGCCACGCCGGCGGCGGCTGAGTTCCACCAGTTCCGCGTGGCCGACGTCGACGGCGACGGCATCGACGAGCTGATGGAGGGCGGCTATGCCATCAACCCGGCCAAAGGGCTGGTAATGAGCCCCGGCATCGGCCACGGCGACCGCTTCGACGTGACCGACATCGACCCCGAACGTCCGGGCCTCGAGGTGTTTGCCATACAGCAGTCGAGCTACTGCGGGGCTTACCTATACGACGCGGCTACGGGCGAACACATACACGAATGGTGGATGCCAAAGTCGCAAGACGTGGGCCGGGGGCGCTGCATCGACGTCGACCCCGGGCACAAGGGGCTCGAGAGCTGGTCGTTTGCCGCCTCCGACAAGCTGTTCGACTGCAAGGGCAACGTAATCAGCACGGGCGAGAACGCATACCCCGTCGAGGCCATCTGGTGGGATGGCGACCTGCAACGCGAGCTGCTCGCCTCGGCAGGTGGCAACGGCTCTTCTACCAACGTACACGTACAGAAGTTCGGCGGGACACGGCTCATCGAGTTCTCCAAGCAGAGCGGATGGAAGGTGCATGCCCAGACAGGCGTGCGACCGGGCTATTTCGGCGACATGACGGGCGACTGGCGCGAAGAGGTTATACTGATGAAGCAGAACGACAGCCACGCCACGGGCCTCGTGGGCTACTCTACCGACATACCGTCAGACCACAGTATGTATACGTTGCAGGAAGACCCGCACTACCGTCTCGACTGCACCACACGCGCTTACTACCAGATGCCGTGCCCGGGATTCTATCTCGGGGGCGACATGCCATACCCGCCGCTGCCCCCGACGGCCGTAGCCGACCAGCGGTGGGCCCAAGGCGGGGCCTGGGGCGCAGGCACCCAGGGGTTCACATCGTTTGACCATTCATCCGAAAAGGCCTATGCCGACGGGCAGAGCGTAATCTTCGACATGAGCGGCGACAACTCGAAGCCCATCAGCATCGACGGCACGGTGAGCCCGAAAGCGGTATATGTGATGGCACCGAAGAGCCACGACTACTCTTTCACGGGCGAAGGCAGGCTGGCAGGGAGCATGGAACTGTGGAAGTCGATGCAGGGAACGGCATCGTTCGACGCCGACTTCGCCTTCACCGGGCGCACGGTCATCAGCGAGGGAACGCTATGTCTCAACGGCACCGTGGCCGGCCCCATAGAGCTAAGGGCCAGGGGCACGCTGGCCGGCACAGGCCTGATAAGCGGCGACATGGCCTTTGAGGAGGCACTCAACTACGAGGGATGCAGGCTCATGCCGGGCAGCCCGGCCGACAAATACGGCACGCTCACCTTCGGCAAAAGCCTCACGCTGCCCGGCGACGTGTACATCGAAGCTGCCATTGCGTCGGGACAGGCCGCAAAGATAAGGGTGGAAGGCGACCTGACGCTCGAGGGCGACAACACGATAACGCTCGCGGCCGATGGCAGCGAGCTGGCTGCGGGCCGCTATGTGGTGGCCGAATGCACCGGCAAACTGACCGCCGAGCCACAGCATATAGCCACCCGCGGGCTCGAAGGCGTCAACTACGACGTTGTGGTAGACGCCAACCAGATAGCCATCGTGGTCAACGAGATGCGCGAACCCGAGCAGGGCGTGACATGGACTGGCGCCGAAAGCAACTCGTGGAACTACAAAGATGGCAACTTCAAGGTTGACGGCAGTGCCACGGAGTTTGTCAACGGCGACGCCATATCGTTCACTGACGCATCGGCCAACCGCAACATTACGCTCGACACTTACGTAAAGCCGGCTTCGGTGACGTTCGACTTCGACGGCCAGGCCTACACCCTCAGCGGCTCGGGAGGACTGACCGGCACCACCGGGCTGACCAAAGACGGCAATGGCGAGCTGAGCATTGACCTGCAGAACAGCGACTACACTGGCCCGACCGTGGTCAACGCAGGCACGCTGACCGTAAGCAACATGACCGTGGGCGGCAGCAAGAGCGCCATCGGGGCTGCCTCTGCCGACGCCGGCAACCTGGTAATCAACGGCGGGGCACGGCTCAATGTCACGGCCGAGAGCGCTGCCACCGACCGCATCATAACCATCAGCGACACGGCGGCCCTGTGCATCGCCGACCCCGAAGGGGCGCTGACGCTCAACGCACAGGTACGCGGCGACGGCTACCTGGTGAAGGAAGGGCCCGGCAGACTGACGCTCAGGGGCAGCGGGGTCTATCCCATCAGCGGACTCATCATCAAAGGCGGACTCGTGATACAGGGCACCTACTCTGCCTCGTTCGGCGGCTCGGGGGCACCGCTCACGCTCGCCGGCGGCGAACTGCAGATGGCAAGCAACAGCTCGATGAGCACCATGCCCGCGTTCAACTATGCATTCAACGTGGTGGAAGGAACCGAGAACACCTTGCGCAACACCACTCGCGGCGTGATAGATGGCAGCGTCAGGGGCAAGGGCACGCTCACCGTGGTGGGCAACGGGGTGCGCAGCGACCTCAACGCCGACTTCTCTGCATTCGAGGGAACGCTCATTGCCAGCGGCAACAGCGTGCGACTGTCGGCCGGGGTGACCGACATGAGCCGCGCGCGGCTGGTGCTCGAGGCCGGCGCCAACGTGCAACACATGCGCCAGGGAAGCGGCGACAGCGAGGAGGTGACCACGAAGGTGGGCTCGCTCGAGTCTGAGTCGGCCGACTGTCAGGTGGGCAACAGCTCCGACACTTACCTCGTCGGCTACCTCAACACCGACGCATCGTATGCGGGAAAGCTCGCGGCCAAGGCTGTAGAGAAGCACGGCACCGGCACGTGGACGCTGCTCGGAACGGGCAGTTCGGCAGCCATCACGGCCTTCGACGGCACCCTGCAGCTGGCCAACGTGCAGTCCCAAGAACCGCTGACCACCGGAATGGTGACCGCGCGCGACCATGGCACCATTGCAGGTGAAGGCTACGCCGGCTCGATAGCGGTGTACAAGGGTGGCGTGCTCACCGCCGGCAACGACGGCGGGTGCGGAACCATCACCGCACTGGGCAACGTCACGATGTACACGGGCAGCACACTGATGGTCAAGATACAGCGTGGGCGCTTCGGAGGGCGCAACAACGACAAGTTCGACATATCCGGACGGCTGGCCCACTCTAACGACACGTTGCTCGTGAAGGTGCAGCAAGGCGTCGCGCTGCAGCCCGGCGACGAGTTTGAGGTGTTCGTGGGCGACGGCAAACAGGCCGGCTCTTACACCCTGAAGACGGAGTGCGAGGGATATGAAGTGGTGTGGGACGACTCGCGGCTCAAGACCGACGGGGTGCTCACCGTGGCCACTGTGACCTCTGTCGGCGGCGTGACGGCCGACGAAGGCACCGTCAGCGTCTATTCCACCGACGGCAAGCTGCTGCGCGACAACGTCACAAGTGACAGGGCTCTCGACGGTCTTGCACCTGGAGTATACATCGTTGGCGGCGAAAAGGCCATAAAAGAATAGCCTGCCTCGCGCCACCACGACTGCCCAAACGATGAGAGCGGCAGTCTTGCACGCCTGCGGCCTGTCCGCTGGCGGTGCAAGATTGCCGCTCTTTCTGCAAGACACCTCTCACCGGCACGTGCCATGCAAGGGCTCCGACTGCAGGCGAACAACACGCCTGAAGCGTAACATGCCTCATCACCAAGGCATCCACGGTTGTGCCAATCCACGGCCGCAATGATGCATAACAGCATTTATCCGGCATACCAATGGACGACAAAACGAACGGGAATACAACTTTTCGTACGATATTGACATGCTTCCTGATGTATTTTCCACTAATTTTGCATCCGTCGACGGCGCACCACACAGAAGCGACTGACCGTCGGCAAGGGGGGCATAAGGCCGTTCTCTCGCCGCCACCGCCCCCGTTTACGGCCCCCAAACCACATGGAGAGGGAGGGAGGGGGCCACACCACAGCACACAACAAACAGTATATATGAAAAGAAATACACTATCACTGCTGATTGCGCTGGCCGCAGTAGTGGCGACGCAGGCGCGCGAGAAAATCAACATCAACCTCGGATGGAAGTTCATCCGCGAGGCCATCGAGGGGGCGCAGGCCCCGGAATACAACGACGCGAAGTGGCAGACGGTAGACCTGCCGCACGATGCCGCCGTGCACCACGAGTTCCAGAAGAAGGGCGACGGGGCCTCGTCGCGCGTCGGCTTCCTGCCGCTCGGGCGCGGATGGTACCGCCGCCACATTGCCTACGACAAGGCTTGGCAGGGCAAGCGCGTCATCATAGAGTTTGAAGGCGTATACCGCGACGCCCGCGTCTACGTCAACGGGGTGGACTGCGGCGGCCGCAACCCCAACGGATACCTCGACTTCGAGTATGACATAACCGACATGCTACGCGACGGCGACAACGTGGTGGCCGTGTCGTACGACAACACCTACAGGAGCAGTTCGCGCTGGTACAACGGCGAGGGCATCAACCGCGACGTGTGGCTCCACGTGGTCGACCCTGTTCACGTGGCCCGCTACGGTACCTACATCACCACCCCAAAGATATCGGCCGACCGCGCCCTCGTGGCCATAGAGACCTCGGTGCTCAACCGCCGGCGCGACTCGATGCTGTGCCGGCTGGTCACCGACATTGTCGACCCGCAGGGACGGGTGGTGGCCTCGCGCGAGGCCGTGGCCCCGTTTGCCGCCGGCGAGACGTTCACCTTCCGCCAGGAGCTCAGCGTCGGGGCCCCTCAGCTGTGGGAGGTGGGCCGCGGCGTGCTCTACAAAGCCGTCAGCCGGGTGTATGTCGAGGGCCGCTATCCACAGTTCTCCCATAACTCCCAGCCCTTCCACAGCTCCCAACCATCCGATGTTTACGAGACTTCTTTCGGCATACGCGACATAGAGTTCACGCCCGAACAGGGCCTGCTGGTCAACGGCAAGCGCGTCTACATCAACGGCGTATGCCTGCACACCGACCTGGGGCCGCTCGGCACGGCATCGTTCAGCGCCGCATGGGACCGCCGTCTCGAGGCCGTCACGCGCGACATGGGCTGCAACGGCATACGGCTGTCGCACAACGCCTACCCGAAATACGTGCTCGACTGGGCCGACCGCCACGGAGTGCTTGTGGTGGATGAGTTCTTTGACAAGTGGGAGGAAAGCTATTACGGGCCGAAAGCAAAGATGGGCGACCTGCACCTGCGCGACATACGCACGCAGATGGAGCGCGACCGCAACCACCCATCGGTGTTCCTGTGGAGCGTGGGCAACGAGGTGTACCAGCAAATACAGGCCGACAAGACACGCAACGGGGGCGTCAACATGCTCAAGATGCTCGTGGACCACACGCGAAAGATTGACCCCTCGCGCAAGATAACGTACAGCCAGTATCCCAACCGATACGGAGACACGCGCAAGAAGAAGGATGTGAAAGCCTTCCTCGCGTCGGATCCCCACCAGTTTGAGTACTATTCGGACATCGTGAGCACCAATTACCTTGAGAACTTCTGGGACGAAGACCACAAGAAATACCCGCAGCTGATGTTCATGGCGGGCGAACTGGCCGTGGGCGACCTTGGATACGACTACTTCAACTACGACCACTCGTACCCCATCGGCCACTTCTACTGGGGCGGCACCGACTACATTGGCGAGTCGTTCGGCTGGCCGTTGAAGGGCTGGACGCGCGGACTGATCGATTTCACCAACCGCGTCAAGCCGCTGGGGCAGAGCGTGCGCAGCTTCTACTGGCCCGAACCTATGGTCAAGATAGTGACGCGCCCGACCTCGGAACAAAGCTCGCTGGTGTGGAACGACCTGAAGATGACGTGGACTAAGCTCGAGGAGCACTGGAACTACCGCCCGGGCGACACGCTCACGGTGCAGGTGATGAGCAACTGCGACGAGACGGAGCTGACGCTCAACGGCCGCTCGCTGGGCCGCAAACGGCTGCCGGCAGCAGGCACCCCGCCCGAGCTGACATGGCGGGTGGCATACGCCGAGGGCGAGCTCAAGGCCATAGGCTACAGGAACGGGGCCAAGGTGGCCGACGACGTGATACGCACCGCCGGCAAACCGGCACGCCTCGTGGTGAGCGCCAGCACCGACACGCTATGCGCCGACGGCCTCGACCTGGCCTACATAGACTATACGGTGGTTGACAAAGACGGCAATGTGTGCCCGGTGAACGACGTCAAGATTAGCTTCGACGTGAAGGGATGCGGCACCAACGCGGGCGTGGCCAACGCCGACATGCTGAGCAACGAGCCGTGGCAGGCCGGCAACCGCACCACCTACCAGGGCCGCGCGCAACTCATTGTGCGCTCAAAGGCCACGGAAGGGAGCATCACCGTGAGGGCCAAGGCCAAAGGGCTGAAGGCCGTCGACACGCAAATCAGCGTGGCAAAACGCCGCTCAAGCTTTGACATATATTCCTGCGGCAAAGCCCCCGGCTT
>OGYL01002878.1_pt1 | contig 11603 bp, 7 predicted proteins | sample 1576541 | NCBI WGS metagenome assembly OGYL01 (sample SAMEA3541551, study PRJEB24748) | human gut metagenome | biome: human gut; feature: human-associated habitat; material: faeces | place: China | collected 2012 | reverse complement strand
CAGTTCGATCCCTCGCGCCCCGTTCAGTACGAGCGCAACAACGACATCGTGGACATGGGTTCCAACCAGTATCCGTCCATCGCGTGGATGCGTGGTGCTGTGACAGGCAAGTACGACATCAAGTACCCCTTCCACGTATCGGAATACGCTCACTCGATGGGTAATGCCGTGGGCAACCTCATCGACTACTGGGAAGCTATCGAGTCGACCAACTTCTTCTGCGGAGCCGCCATCTGGGACTGGGTGGACCAGGCGCTCTACAACTACGACCCGAAGACGGGCGACCGCTACCTGGCCTACGGAGGCGACTTCGGCGACAAGCCCAACAGCGGTATGTTCTGCATGAACGGTATCCTCTTCCCCGGCCATCAGCCCAAACCTCAGTACTACGAAGTGAAGAAGGTTTATCAGAACGTGGGCGTCAAGGCGGTGGACATGACGAAGGGACAGATTGAAGTCTTCAACAAGCGTTACTTCGAGCCGCTGACCGATGTCTATATGGTATGGTCGTTGTGGAAGGATGGAAAGAAGATCGAGGAAAGCACTGCCTTCAAGGGTCCGCGCAGCATCCTCGGCCCGCGCGAGAAGGTGGCCTACACCCTGCCTTACGACTACAGCAAGCTGGCTCCCGAAAGCGAATACTTCGTGAAGGTACAGTTCCTGCTGGCTCAGGATATGCCTTGGGCCAAGAAGGGTTTCGTGCAGATGGAAGAACAGCTGCCCGTGAAGGCCGCCGGTGAGAAGCCTGCTCTAGCCTCTGTGACGGCTTCGATGGAACGTCCGTCGGTAGAGGAAGCCGAAGACTTCACCACCGTATCGGGCAACGGCTTTACGCTGAAGTTTGACAACCGCGAAGGTACAATCTATAGTATGGAATACAATGGTCGCAAGGTCATCCTTGACGGCAAGGGACCGAAGCTTGATGCTCTTCGCGCACCGGTGGACAACGACAACTGGGCCCGCGACCGCTGGTTCGAGAAAGGCTTGCACAACCTGAAGCACAAAGTCCTGAACTATGCGTGGGTCAACGCCAAGCGAAAAGGAGACAATACGGTTCAGCTGATGTACACCGTCGAGTCGCAGGCACCGAACGCTGCTGTACTCGAAGGAGGTAACTCCGGCCGTAACTCCATAAAGGAACTGACTGACCGTCCCTTCGGTCCGAACGACTTCAAGTTCGTTACCAACCAGATATGGACTGTCTATCCCGACGGTTCGGTAGAGCTCCAGTCGAGCATCACGTCGAATGATCCCTCGCTGGTGTTGGCCCGTTTGGGTTATGTGATGGAACTCCCCGCCGAACTTCAGCAATATACGTGGTACGGGCGTGGTCCGTGGAACAATTATAATGACCGTCTGACAGGTTCGTTCATCGAGCAGCATCAGAGTCTGGTGAAAGACCTCTTCGTAAACTTCCCCAAACCGCAGAGCATGGGCAACCGCGAGGACGTCCGCTGGTGTGCCCTGACCGATGCCAAGGGCGATGGTGTTGAGTTTGTGGCAGGTACCCGCATGTCGGCTTCCGCCCTACCTTGGTCGGCTTTGGAGATGACGCTGGCTCCCCATCCATACCAATTGCCTAAGTCTACGGGTACTCACCTGCACATCGACTTGGGTGTAACCGGCTTGGGTGGTAATAGCTGTGGACAGGGCGGCCCGTTGGAACCCGACCGCATGAAGGCCGGTGACCACAACATGAGCTTCATCATTCGCCCTGTGCGTCAGGCTGATTTTACTAAGACAGCTTGTGTCTCGACATCCGGTGAAATGCCATTGTCTATCTCGCGTAGTCGTAATGGAGAAGTGACTATCAGTACTCAAAAGAAGAATGCAGAGATTCTTTATACCCTGAACGGCAAGAAGAAGGAATATCTCTATATTGAACCCTTTAACCTGCGCGAAGGTGGTGTAGTAACAGCTCGTTATAAAGATAATAAAGCTGTATCCGTAACGATGAAGTTTGAAAAACAGGAAAGTGTTCCGATGACTGTAGTGTATGCATCGAGTGAAGAGACTGGCGAAGGAGCTGCTGCTCACCTGGTAGACGGTAATCCGAGCACAACATGGCATACGATGTATTCCGTGACCGTGGCCAAGTATCCCCATTGGGTGGACTTCGATGCAGGTGAAGTGAAGACTATCAAGGGCTTTGTTTATCTGCCTCGTCAGGATGGTGGAAGCAACGGTAATATTAAGGACTATAGCTTGCATACAAGTATGGATGGCAAGGCATGGACTGAAGTTACGAAGGGGACCTTTGGTAAAGGTAAACTGGAACAGCGTGTGATGCTGGACAAACCTGTACGTGCCCGTTATATCCGTTTCACGGGGCTTAGCTCACAGAACGGAGCCGATTTTGCCGGCGGAGCTGAGTTTTCGGTAATTGCAGACTAATTCTGTGGTTGAATCAATGGAAGAGCCACTCTCTGTATAAGAATATACGGAGTGTGGCTTTTATTTTGTGTTAAGCTAATATCCAGGATGATTTTAGTAGAAGGATCGTTTGACATATTCCCAAAGTTATTCCATCTTTACCCATCAGGGCGCGAAGCTTCAATAAGGCTCGATTGGTCAGATTCATGGAAGACTGTTCGTTAATGTCCATTATAATTGCTATCTCTTTGTGTGAGAGTTCCTTGACATATCGTAGATAGAGCGCAGTCTTCTGATGGGGAGGAAGTTGCGCAATAGCTTTTAACAGATGTTGTGCTAAAGCAAAGTCATGGTCGTTTTGTGGAAACATCTGTTCAAAGAGATCTTCGTCAGTAGGTATCTCAAACAAAGATGCGTCCAACAAATCTCTTTCCCGTTCCTGTCCGATGAGTTTGTTGAGCAAGTTGTTTTTCATAGCCTTTAGTAGATAAGCTCGTACGGTGATGCCATTAATGCAGACGCGTTTGTTTCGGTAAAGGTGGACGAACAGGTCATGGATACAATCCTTTATCAATTCTCGGTCAGAAGTACATTTCAAGCCATAATTCAATAACAAGAGATAATACCGTTGGTAAATTATCTCCAGTGCCTTGCGGTTGCCCTCTGTCAGAAGGTTCCACAAGGTAGTTTCGTCTGCCTGTTCAATGCTTGTTATGGCTTTCATGTCTTATATCTCTTTTGCAAATAAAGGCATTTTTTATGTTCTGTCCAAAGCTGTGGTGAAATATTGCATGTGTTGGAGAACCTTTCCTGTGATTTTTCTTTTTTCTATAAAAAAGTTGTAGAAAAGTGAGTAGCTTTTTTGTTTGAATTCATTATAAGTACAAAGGCCTGAATTATGAGATATGAAACAAGTGATATAAAGCGTGTCTTGTCCCGGTTGATTTCTTACTTCCGGGCTCAGGAAGATGCTTCTTCGCAACAAGAAATGGATGCTTTATGGTGTCGCATTGATCGTAGTATTGATATTCGTCAGCGTAAGCGACGGATATATGCGTGGAGCAGTGTGTCTGTGGCCGCATTGCTGGCTGGATGTATCTGGTTGGGGCTTGGGCGTTCCGTGGAGCAACAGATTGACTTGTCGGTTGTGGCAGCCCGTATGATGGAAAAGGCTGTGGAGACGGACGAAATTCAGTTGATTGTGGCACCTGAGAAAACCCTTCGGGTAAAAGATGGGGGTACGGTGACTTATCAGCAAGATGGTGATATTCATGTTAATGAAAATATCGTTGCAAATAATGAAATGCCGGACGGACCTTATGATCAGATTATTGTACCGAGAGGACGTTTCGGGAGACTGATATTATCTGATGGGTCGGAATTGTATATCAATTCGGGTACTAAGGTCGTTTATCCAGAACGATTTGAAAAAAAACATCGTGAAATTTTTGTCGATGGTGAAATCTACATAGATGTACGCCGCGACGAGGAAGCGCCATTTGTCGTTAAGACAGCGCGTTTCGAAGTGGAAGTTTTGGGTACCGCTTTTGATGTCAAAGCCTATAGTAAAGAAGATAGCTATGGTGAAGTCGTTTTACTCCGAGGAATGGTTAATGTAAAAAAAACTTCCGGTTCTGAAGCAAGGCTGACACCTGATAATAAAGCCATTGTACCGATTGCGGGGATGATACGTACGGAGTCTGTAAATGCTGCCGATTATATTCTGTGGACGAAAGGCATTCTGCCGTTAAATAATGGTACTGTGGGAGATATTATAGATGATTTAAGTCGTTATTATGATGTGAAAATTATTTGTAGTGAAGAAATCAGGAGTATAAGAATTGCCGGAAAAATTGATTTGCAGCAAGGTGTGGAAGAAGCCCTTCGTAATTTGTCGCTGACAGGAGGGTTTACATGTACACAACAAGCGGATGCTTATGTCTTGCATCCTCAATCTAATGATTAATAAAAACGAGAATAATAACCTTATGTTTAACTTTAAACGTAGTGCCTATAAGAGTATAAAATTTATGTATTAAAAAGCCATACGATACTGAGAGTGTCGTTTGGAATCGTGAAAAACGCTGAATGTCAGTATTTAAATCAGTATGTAAATATTATGGAAAATAGAATGGAAAACGCAATTATGAAACCTCGGTTAACGAAATTTTTGTTCGCAGTGGGATTTTTATTGACCACAATTTTTAGTTACGCCGGTGATTTGGCGTATGCGCAAAATCAGACTTTTACATTTGATTTGAAGAACGTTACCATTAAAACCGTACTTCAAACTATTGAAAAACAGAGTGAATTTATTTTTATGTATCGATCCGATTTACTTGATACTTCAAAGAAGGTGTCAGTGAGCGTCGATAAGCAGAGTGTTTCCCAAATTCTGGATCAAATTTTGGAAGGAACAGCTGTAACATATGAGATTAATGATAGGCAGGTTTTGCTGAAAAAGGCAGGTAGTCATGTAAATTCTCCTTTGCAAGATAAGAAGGCGGCTAAACGAATCAGTGGAGTCGTTACGGATGGCACAAGCCGGGAACCAATTATCGGAGCTAACGTGTTGGTGATAGGGAGTACAAGCGGTGTTATTACTGATTTGGAGGGACGTTTTACTCTTGATGCTCCTCAGGGTGCCAAACTGAAGATTTCTTATTTAGGCTATGTGACAAAAGAATTGACTGTCGGTGAAGCTACAAATTATGTGATTCAGCTTTTTGAAGATTCCAAAGCGTTGGACGAAGTGGTAGTTGTGGGTTATGGTACACAAAAGAAAGTCAATGTCATAGGTTCGATAGCAATGATCGATGCGGAAAAACTTGAAAACCGTGCAACATCTTCTGTTGTATCAGCATTGACAGGACAAATGCCGGGTGTTACGATTACACAGCCTGGAGGTCGTCCTGGTGAAAACACAGGTACTATACGAGTACGTGGCGTAGGATCATTTGGAGCAACGCCTGATGCTTTGATATTGATTGATGGTATTCCCGGCAACATGACAGATATTAATCCTAATGACATTGAGTCAATTTCTGTGTTGAAGGATGCTGCAACAGCAGCTATATATGGAGCTCGTGCGGCTAATGGAGTTGTTCTGGTAACTACTAAAAAAGGTAAGGCTTCCAAGGTTTCTGTTTCCTATAATGGCTATGTAGGATTTAATCGGGCAACGGCTCTTCCTGAATATGTGGATAGCTGGGATTATGCTCGTTTGTTAAATGAAGCAGAAGGAATGACTCGTTTTACAGATGAAGACATTCAGGCAATGCGTGATGGAAGTCAGCCGGATCGTTTTGCCAATGAACAACCGGTAGATGATATATTTTCAGGCAATGGTTTCCAGACAGGACATGATTTGTCATTGAATGGCGGAAATGAGAAGACACAATATTTCGCTTCCTTTGGCTATTTGAGTCAAAATGGTATAGTACCGGGTAATAATTACTCCCGCTATACGGGCCGTTTGAATTTGACCTCAGAGTTGGCGAAAGACTTGAAACTGACGATTCGTTTGAGAGGAGACCGAAGAAATGTGAAAGAACCGGGTACGGCTGGTTCTGTGGATGGAAGTGGTATGATGCTACTGATTCAACAGGGTACGCGTTTCCCTGGGTATATGCCTTCTCAGCTGAGCAATGGAAATTGGGGACCTGGTGTGAAGAATTTTGGAACAGCTAAGGCTTGGCTGGCATCTGAATCATTTAGTGAAAAACCAACGATGCGTTTGAACTCTGTGGTTAGTTTGGATTATGCTCCGATAAAAGGTTTGAAATTATCTGCAATGGGAGCTTATAATTTTACTAATACTCGAACCAAAGCATATCATGCTACACTGCCAGTGGAAATCGATGGAATTGTCAAAACATTAGGTCCTTCTTCCTTGGAGGAAAGCAGTACAAATACTGAATATAAGTCTTTTCAGGCAACAGCAAATTATGCAACGTCATTTGCAGGTAAGCACAATATTGATGCTTTGATTGGTTATTCTTGGGAGGATCAGTTCGTGCGTGATTTAAGTGCAAGTCGCCAGAATTTCCCGAATAATAATTATCCATATTTGACTGTTGGTTCTCCTGATGTACAGAAAAACTCAGGAGGTGGTAATGATTGGGTTATTCAGTCTTATTTTGGACGTTTTCAATATAATTATAAGGAAAAATATTTGGCTGAGGTTACGATGAGATATGATGGTTCTTCTCGTTTTCCGAAAGATTCTCGTTATGCTTTTTTTCCGTCAGCGGCATTTGGTTGGAGAATTTCGGAAGAAAATTTTATTAAAGAGAATGAGAGCTTGGATTTCATCTCTAACTTGAAATTGAAGGCTTCAGTAGGTATGTTAGGAAATAATAATATTGGTAATTATGCTTATCAATCAGTTTATCAATTGGGGCAAGCTTACAATTATCCGTTTGGCGGTGTTATAAATCAAGGTGCAGCTTTGGTAACTTATACTGATCCGACATTAAAATGGGAAACAACTCGGACATATGACATCGGTTTCGAATCGGTATTATGGGATGGCTTGTTATCAGCTAATGTAACTTATTTCAATAGATATACATATGATATTTTGTATAAGCCAAACGCAAGTGCCTCTTCCATATTTGGTTTACAAATGAGTGAGGTTAATACAGGAGAAGCCTCCAATCGAGGTTGGGAATTTGAACTTGGACATCGAAATACGGTAGGTGATTTTAGTTATGGTATAAGTGCTAATTTCTCTATTATTAATAATAAAGTTGAATCTTTGGGTGTGGGTAATGTTCAACAACCTAATGGCTTGGTAGGCGATGGCTCCAGTTTGTTTGTTGGTTATCCCATGCAAATGTATTATGGATATGTGACGGATGGTGTGTTCTTGGATCAGGCAGATATAGATGCTTGGTTTGCACATACTGATCAGTCTTCATTGGGAGCTAACCATGCAAATACTAAACCTGGTGATATCCGTTATAAGGATATTTCGGGGCCTGATGGAGTGCCGGATGGAAAAGTAGATGCTACTTACGATCGTGTATATTTGGGATCACGAATTCCTAAATATACCTTTGGATTATCTTTTAATGCCGCATACAAAGGATTTGATTTAAATCTGTTCCTACAAGGTGTGGCAGGTGTTAAAGGAATGTTAAGTAATTATTCAGGTTGGGCATTCTGGAGCGAAGGTAATGTACAAAAATGGCAGATGGAGGAAGCTTTTGATCCGAAGAATCCTGAAAGATATCCGGGTTATCCGCGTATTCAGAATCTGGGAAATTCGGTTGGTATTAATAATCAGACTTCTGATTTTTGGGTACGTAATGCTTCTTATTTACGCATCAAGAATGTACAATTGGGGTATACTTTGCCGAAGTCTGTTTTGAATGGGACCTTTATTTCTAATGTCCGCTTCTATGTATCGGCAGAAAATCCATTGACATTCCATGGATATCCTACAGGTTGGGATCCGGAAATCAATTCAGGTGGTCAGTTCTATCCAGTTTTATCAACTTATACATTTGGCGTGAATCTTAAATTTTAGAAGGTATGAAAAATAAAATAAATAAAATAGGAATAATCTTGACTGCATCATTAATGTTGTCGGGATGTGACATGGATCGATATCCGTTAACAAGTTTTAGTGAAGATACGTTTTATTCAGACGAAGCAAATGTGAAATTGGCTTTGACTGGCTTATATCGTGGAAATATAACGTTGGGAGTTGACTATGGTGCTGCTGATTGGTGGGCATACAGTGCAGTTATCTTATTGGATGGAGTTTCTGATATAGGTTATGATCGCAGAGGTTTTAATAATGCTTTAGGAAAACTTACTTCTGGGCAACTTCAAGATAATAATGGTTGGGTGAAAAGCTTATATCAGTCTCCATATAAAAGGATCAGTGCATGTTGCCGTTTCTTGGAGGGACTTGATAAGATTGGAAGTCAAAGTACAGAAATGCAGCGGATGCGGGCTGAGGCGAGGTTTATTCGTGCATTACAGTATTTTTATTTAGGTTCCTATTATCATGATGTTCCTTTAGTCAAAACGGTATTGACATTGGATGAGGCAAATAATGTAAAAAAATCAACCCGGAAAGAAGTTCTGGAATATGCAGCTTCTGAGTTGGATGAGGTTTCTAAGGTATTGCCACGTCAGAAAGATTTGCAGGGGTCGGAGTTGGGACGTGCTACGGCACAAGCAGCTTTAGCTTATTTGGCCCGTACTTATATGATTTTGGAGGATTATCCGAAGGCCGCTCAAGCTTGTAAACAAATTATGGATTGGGGGGATAATGAATTGGAACCTGATTATCAAAAATTGTTTTATCCTTCCAATAGAACAAATAAGGAGTTTATTTTTGCGTCTCAATTTGTTGATGATTTAGCTGGTACAGGTTTGCCTCAGCATGTTTATCCAATAAAAGACGGAGGATGGTGCTTGGTAAATGCTAGTAATATTTTATTTGAAGCATATGATTTTAAAGATGGAACTCCTTTTAGTTACGATGATCCTCGTTTTAACAAAACAAATTTTGGCGAGAATAGAGATCCCCGTTTGGACTATACTATATATTATGATGGTGCAACTTTTAAAGGTTCGTCATACTTCTGCAATCCAGAAACAACGGCAGCCGATAAGATAGGGCCGGGGCAGACTACGCAGACGGGTTATCTGATGCGTAAATATTTGGATGAAGGATGGAGTGGAGATATTAATTCATATGGTATAGCTGTACCTTTAGCGCGCTATGCCGATATTTTGTTGTTGTATTTGGAAGCAAAGGTAGAGGCTGGTGAGGTAATTGATCAGACCTTATTAAATGAAACAATAAATAAAGTGCGTGGAAGAGAAAGTGTAAATATGCCTCCTATTACAGAAACAAATTCTGTTGATTTAATGAAGTTGATTCAGAAAGAACGTATGATTGAGCTAGCTTTTGAAGGTTGGCGCTTGTGGGATTTGTATCGTTGGGGAATTGCTGAAGAAAGGTTGAATATGGATATTTATGGTTCTCCGTTCTATGTGTCTAATCAAGATTTGATGAAGAAAAAGGATGGAGTACGTGATCCTTGGGACAGATGGTATGTAAATACGCGTTCCTTTGTGAGTGGACAAGAAGTTTGGCCTATACCTTTGGCAGAGAAGAATATCAATCCGAACTTGCGATGAGTTAGGGTGATTTTTGTCACAAATAAAACCTGAGGATTTCGTTAGACAAATCATTTGTTTTGTCGGTTTTATACGGAATCCTCGGGCTTTCCTATAATGTAGTTACCATGAAACATGCTGTTCCCTTTTGCCTTTTCCTTGGGGCTTTCCCGCTATTGCCTGCTGCCTTGTATGCACAAGACAGGCAAATGCCTAATGTAATCTTTATCTTGGCCGATGATATCGGCTATACAGATTTTGGCTGTTATGGTGCGACTCGGATAAAGACTCCGGCTGTTGATCAGTTGGCGGCAGAAGGAGTACGTTTTACTTACGCGTATGCGCCTGCTTCCACTTCCTCGCCGTCCCGTTATGCTTTACTCACGGGAGAATATGCTTGGCGCAAGAACGTTGGTATCTTGCCTGCAGATGCTCCATTGAGCATAGATCCGGCAAGGATGACACTACCGGGCTTTTTGAAAAAACATGGTTATCGGACAGGGCTGGTGGGTAAATGGCATTTAGGATTGGGAGAAAAGGGGACACCAGTCGATTTCAATGGGGACATTCAGGCAGGTCCATTGGCTGTAGGATTTGATTATGCCTATTATTTCCCGGCTACGAACGATCGTGTCCCTTGTGTATACATTGAAAATACTCGTGTAGTGGGGTTGGAATCCGTTGATCCGATAACGGTTTCTTATCGCAGGAAAGTGGGAGACGATCCTACTGGGCGTGAACATCCCGAACTGCTGAAGCTGAAACCTCACCTTGGCCATGACGCCACGATTGTGAACGGCATCAGCCGTATTGGCTGGATGGCGGGAGGAGAGAAGGCGCGATGGAAAGACGAAGAGATGGCCTTTGTATTGTTGGAGAGAGCCAAAGCGTTTGTACAAGAGCATGCCGGCGAACCTTTCTTCCTATATTATGCGCCACACAATGCGCACGAACCGCGGGTACCATCGGAAGCTTTCCGGGGAAAGTCGGCTGCAGGAATTTATGGAGACGTGATTGAAGAGTTTGATTATTGTGTGGGGGAATTGGTGAAAACATTGAAAGAAAATAACCTTTACGACAATACGCTTGTTGTCATTTCCAGTGATAATGGGCCGATGATTAAGGAAGGATATAAGGATGGTGCGCTGGAAAACATGAACGGACATGATCCTTACGGCGGGTTGCGCGGACAGAAGTATTCTTTGTACGAAGCCGGTACTCGTGTGCCGTTTATTTTCTCTTGGCCGGAACGGATCAGGAAACCTTTCGTTCAGAAGGAATGTTTTACTTATCTGGATATGTTGTCTACGTTTGCAGGGTTGTTGGAACTGCCCATTGCTCCAGAAGAGGCCAACGACAGTAAGGATGCTTCTGATTTGTTTCTGAAGAGAGATGCTGGCCCCTATAGGGAATATGTCATGATTCAAAACAACGGCGGACAAATCGCTATCCGCAAGGATAACTGGAAATTCATTCCTGCCACCCAGAATCGGGGAGCCGAACTCTACGATTTGGATAGGGACTCTTCCGAATTGCACGATTTGACGAATGCTTATCCTGAGAAGGTAACTCAACTGCAGAAATATGTAGAACGGGATTATAAGAAGAATGTCAACAAACAAACCAAATAATGTTATATGAAAACAAAACTTTTAGTGGGCTTGGGAGTCAGTACTTCCCTGCTCTCTGCTTGCGGCAGTAAGCAACAGGAAGAAGTAAAACAACCGAATGTGATTTTCATTGTAGCCGATGATTTGGGTTACGGAGATTTGAGTTGTTATGGTGCGAAACGTGTTCAGACGCCGAATGTGGATCGATTGTCGGCTGAAGGTCTGCGCTTTACAGATGCGCATGCGGTAGCTTCTACCAGTACGCCTTCCCGCTATTCTCTTTTTACGGGACATTATAGTTGGAGGAGAAATGATACGGGTATCGCGACTGGTGATGCGGGTATGGTGATTCGTCCGGAGCAGACCACTGTGGCCGATATATTTAAGGCGGCGGGTTATACGACGGGAGCTGTCGGAAAGTGCCTTCCATATTTGCCCGTCATCGAACTCAAAAGACTTGTTTCTAAGGTCTAACAG
>OGYL01002876.1_pt1 | contig 11609 bp, 9 predicted proteins | sample 1576541 | NCBI WGS metagenome assembly OGYL01 (sample SAMEA3541551, study PRJEB24748) | human gut metagenome | biome: human gut; feature: human-associated habitat; material: faeces | place: China | collected 2012 | reverse complement strand
ATTTTATTTACTGCCAGAGCCGCTTAGGATGGGCTAATTTTTAACGAACTATTGTGTAGATATTTAGTTAGACAATTGTTATTCCTTTATTCTTACTTTTGTTTTCAGGTGTTTTCGTTCATGAAGTGAAATCCAAGTATTATTTTTACCATCATCAGGCACAAATAGGAGACCGGCATAAACATATCGATCTACTTGTACGTGGAAATTTCCTTTTGCGTCCACTCTACCTATATATGTTCCGTGTTTTCCTTTTTTCATGTCTTTATTAAACCCGCTTGTGCATGCGTAAATGGATACGTCCGTAGCTGGTTCTTCAAGCAAACGCCCTTGTTTCATGTCGGTTTTGACAATGTTACCTTCTATAACTAACCCAAGTCTGTCCAATGCATTTTTCAATACGTTAGCTCGTCTTTGGAATTCTTCATCGTTTCGTATTTTGTATAAAGATTCGTAGTTGGCTATGGCTACTTCATAACATTCTTCAATCATTCCATAATCGGCTCTACCTCCTTGTTCTTGAAGTTCTTTAAGTTTCTTTAAGACTTGGTTGGCCATATTCCAATAACCTGCACATTCTTTCATTTCCAAGGCTTTGGCACGACATGCAGACTTTTCTTCTTCGGTTGCATCGGTGGCATTTGCTCCTTGTTCGTAAAATTCCTGTGCTGTGTTGAATTTTCGACTTTTCTCAGCTTGTTGTGCGCTGCCTACATATTGATCATAACTACGGTTATAGATTTCAACTTTTTCGAGTAATGGAAGAATACCGTATAATAATTTCTGCTTTACAGATAAATCTCTGATCGATACGGTTAGGTAGTTAGAATTATCAGTGTACACTGTGAGTGAAGAGATTGAATTGAAAGCAACATCAGCAGCATCTGCTTTTTTTTGTAGTTCATCAAGTTTCTGCCATTCTATTTCTGGGATTTCTATTCCTTCTTCTCCCATTTTTTGAATTTTCTCATCTTGTGTATTATATTCTTCGGTTGCTTTGGTCATTGCGTTGCGGAGCTTATCAAAAACAACCATATCTACAATAACCGATGTTACATAAGCGCCTGCTTCTGATTTAGAACGCTGGATGGTACAAGGTAGGCCTTGGGGATGTTTTACTTTTAAGTTTTCTATTGCTGTTGTAAACTCTACACATGCTTTGCCATCAACCAGATAAGCCTCTGCTCTGCCGCCCTGCTCATTCAATATGATGGGATTGGCTACGGCTTCGACCTTAAAATAATAGCGTTGATTTTTCTTTGTAAATATTTTCTTTACTTCTGCGGTTAATGCTGTATTCTTACGCATAACCTTGAAGGTTCTATCGCCATCTGTAATATCAATTTGCGTTTCGTATTCATACACTTGCCCGTTTTTCTTCTGTGTAAACTTATCTTCTTTTTTGTTTGATACGATGACCAAGTCCTCCATAGAAGATACGAATACAGCAGATACTTTGCCTCCAAGGTCTATGTAACGTTGCAATTCAGTCTGTTCATCTATTGTCATGAACACATTTTGGGCTTGAATGGTGGGAAGCGAAAAAAGAACAAGCCCCCAAATGATCAATATTAGTTTATTTTTCATTATTATTTGCATTGTTTTTATAAATCGAAATCACTTAAAGAAAATATGTCGTTTTCTGGGAGTTTCTGTCCGCCTACCCATTCCGGTTGCCAAGTGCGGACGTGGATAACCGGTGCATCTTCATCAGTGAAATCCCATAGCAAGAACACGTAACCTTCGTCGCTATAATTACTTGAACGCCATTCCTGGCGTAGGCGCACTCCGTACATATTGGGATTTTCGGTAGAGCGTGTAATGGCATCCGGTCCACCGGTCTCTCCTTTTTCTCCAATTTGGAAGAATTTGACATCTATCCATTTGTTACGTAGGAAAGCCCGTTTAAGATTGGCCAAATATTGCTGTTTGTTCTGTTTCTTGTACAGGACTTTTTCTCCTCCAATTCCCATTTCGTTCGGTTTGGTTTTTACTACTGTTCCTGTAATGATTAATGCATCATCGCTGAAAATCTGGTTCAGGAAGTTTAGGTCTTTAGTGTTATAAGCTGTTCGGAAGCGTTCGCAATAGCTGAGAATCTTCATACGTCTTTCTGTCTCTACTACGCCGTTACCACCTTTTTCCATACTTTCACCCAATTGTGCATCCAACGCAAAACGGAAGTCGGAGATGGTTCCCGATGGTGTGAATTCTATGATTGCCTCTTGATAAGTACCACTTCCGAATTCTTCACCTTCTGGGGTGATAATGAGTGGGATGCGGCGAAGCAGATAGCCATTGGTTAATGGCCAGCATCTTTCTACTACTTCCTCATCGTCGCAGTAGAAATGAATGTTTGCCCAAAGCATAGATAGTGAGTTGGCTGCAAATTCATTTAGTGGCATGCCTACTAAATTTAGTGGACGGTTTTCTTTTTGTGCGCTGTTGATTTCTGTCAGAACTCTACCTAAATTGTTCTCCAACTTTGCGATCATTGCAGGGTTATCAAAGCTTGAGTCTGTGGTAAGAGTGACTGTTACTGTTTGGGCATCTATTTGGATGCCGCCGTACAAGCAGAGTAAACAGAATAGCATTAAAAACTTCTTCATGTACTAAATAATATAAATAGTTGAATATTAAAATTTAAATCCAATAGCACCTCTTCCTTTGTAATTGCTGATGCTGTCGGTACCTTTTGTTTTCAGATTTGTGCGGGTATCTTTTCCAGGTGCCAGGACTGCTTCTATTATTCCTTGTCGGTTGTATACGATAAGATAGTAGTTGGCAGGTTGCGTGAGGGAGGAGTATTTTTCGTAGTCTCTTATTTTCCCTTCCCGTTTTAAAGAAGTCAGACAATCTTTTAATTGGTTAAAATCTGTCAACTTTAAGATTGCTTCCAAGGCTGTTTCCTGAGTTGATGTCAGTCCGCTTTTTGAGGAAGCTTTGTTGGTATTTGGAGTGCTGGCTTCTGTGCGTGAATTGTTTGGGGCATTTTCGGTAGCCACCACCGTTACATTATCCGATGGAATGATATCACTCTTTTTCACGTAAACAAAAGCACGGTGCATGTTCCCTCGGGGCAGTGTCATCTGCTGAGAAACCTTATTGATATTCTTGATTACGACATTATTGGATTCGCGGAGTTTTTTCTTTTCTTGAATCCAATCGTCAATTTCTTCTCTTAATATTTCATTGGCCAATTTTATGGCATCTTCCGTGGATGCCAACGTTGCTTCTCCATATAGGTATGAAGAACTTTTTTTAATTTTATTGATTTGAGCCTTTGCCTCTGCATTGCTTGTTTGTGCAATGCACGGAAAGTCAATCAACAATGACCATAAAAAGCAAAATACGTATTTCATTCTTTTATAGTTATTTTAGAGTGTCAACATTAGGTACTTTTGTATAGAACTGGAAATAATCGTCCGATACATTGTGTAAGGGAATATAGGCATACAGACGCGAATGAATGTCCCCTTTACGACGAGCGATGATGTCTTTGTCCAATTCGATAGTGAGCATGTGATTATACCCCATTTTCTCATTGACCATAAATACTGTACCGGTTATCGTTTTATCTTGGTGGGTCTTAATTCCCACATACGTTTTGCATCCTTGGTCGAGGCAGAAAGCAATCCATTTCTTTAAAGGAATAGTCAACTCTGTCTGATGATAACCGTATAGGTCGACTACCATATCAAGGTTGCATTGATGCTCGATATTTGTAGATAACATCAGGTTAAACGTGCTCCATATGGGATGAGAGATGTCGCAAATTAAGCTCCATTTTTTCTTCTCATCTTTTTCATAATACAACGTATGACGAATCTCATTCAAAATGTAGCTTCCTTCGTCTACTTGCCAAAAATCGTTGTCGGTTACATCTGTTTTCGGTAGATCGTTAGTAGACTCATATACCTCTTGCTGACGATAGCGTCGGAGTTCACGTATCAATTTCTTTTCGGCTTCAATCGAATTACATCCTGACAGAAGCTGATAGTCCATGTCAAAGGCAATCGTCAAAATATTCAGGTTGTTTTTCGACCATGATACCTGATATCTTTTCAAACTGAGCATATCCACTTGCAGTCTCTCCGAACCGTCAAGCGTATGGATGATTTCCGGAGTCTTTGCGTTCAGCTGTACTTTGTCAAGCGCCAATCGCATGGATTTGTCAATGTCTTTAAGCAAATCGAGTTCCAGAAAATACCTTTCCAGAAAATCGTAAACTGGTGAAGGACTGCTTTTACGAATGTCTGCCGGGAACAGTCTATATCCGATGTGCGTTACTTCATTCCATTCATTTACGTAAATTGTCAATGGATGGTCTGAATACGTAAAACCATTATTTTCCCCATAGACCAGTTTGCTCCAGTCAACTGGCAGCTGTTGTGCCATCGATTGTAAGCGTGCGGTTGCATACTGTACTTGTCCCCATGCTACTGTATGTAGCATGAGGAACATGTATATGAAATAAAAGCCAGTCTTTCTCATCGTATTGTTAATAAATAGTCTCTTATTTATGTTTTACGACTACTCGGTTGCCGTTTTTTTGGTACAAAGTACCCATGTTGATTTCGCCGTCACGAAAGGCACCGATGACCTGCTCGCCTGCTTCGGCATAATTGTCTTTGGTGCCGGGGATGAGGTGTCTGGACTTGAACATCAGAGTACCATTGCCATGCGGCTTCCCGTTTTTCGTGTCGCCTTGGTAAGAAGCGTAACCTAAGTTTATACTTGTTGATGGGTTTTCATCTCCTCCTTCGCCTTCTTTTCCTCCGTCAGGATCTTTCGCCTTTGTCGTGACCGTATAGGTACAAACGTCAGTCAACCCTTCTGCTCCTGCCACTTGTACACTTATTTGGGCTTTGCCTTCAGCAAGAGCTTTGACTATACCGTTGTCGACGCTTACGATGTTTGCATCGCTCGATGTCCACTCAAATTGCGCTGTAGCTTCTATGGGTGTCACTATAGCTTGTAAGGTGTCTGCCTGTCCCACTACCAGTTTTGATGCAGATTTCGTCAGTGTCACTTGCTCTGGTTGTGGAGTTGTGTCGCTGGAAGACAGAAAGTAGTAAGCTCCACCTCCTCCGACAACAGCCAGGCCTGCGATGGCTGCCAGAATAATTTTGAGTAGGTTGGTGGGCGGTGGTGGTGTCTTACTACATTCAGTTAACGGTTTTCCACACTCTTCGCACACAAAGTTCGTGCTGTCAGCCTCTTGTACTACGGGCGGTTTGGTGTCAGCTATGTCACATTCACCGTAGTTTTTGCATATGCCTTTTTTAATTGCCATATTGTTTCGTTTTAAGTGAGTTAATTATCTTGTAATTTTTCCGTAATGATTTCCATTGCCAAGTTGCGGAACTTCGTGTAGTTCGGGTTGAATTGGTTGTTCTCGCAAAGCGAACTTGGCAGAATCTTGGTCTGGACAACCTGACCGATGGCCTTGCGAAGAACGGCCTTCTGGTCGTTGCTGCGTGCCTGCTTTGTCAGTTCGATATCTACCTGCTTTTTCAGCAATTGAGCCAACTTGAAATCTTGTCCTAATGCGTTCCACGACTCCACGAATCCTTTCCCCATGGGTTTCCAAGTGTCTCCAAAGGTCTCGTCGGGAATGCGGATGGCATCAAACTTGGCTTGTGTGACAGGATCCTGTTGTTCGGCAACGATACCTAAGGCATAGGCCAACATAAGTGGCTTTACCATCTTATTCCGACGTGGTTCGGGACCTTCTTCATAGAGGTCGGGCAGCTCTTCTTTGAAACTTTCCGTATGCAGAACCATTGTATTCAGCTGACGTTTCTCGTTCTGTCTGCTTACCAAGGCATCGTATTTTTCCTTGGCAGTCTTGACATTGGCCAAGAAACGGAGTGGGAAACCGGAGTTGGCAGAAACAACCACGATTTGATTAATTTTGTAGTTGACTGCTACATCCTGTTTGGGGTCAAATCCGGTTACTTCTTTCCTGAAAGCATCAATCAATTTCTGGCGGAAATCGCTTGTACGTTCATCGGCTTCCGGCAAAGCTAACTGGACCATTGGCATCATAGCTCCAACGTTTCCAGGTATAACCATGGCTCGCTCGGTAGGATCAAATTGTACGTATGTACGCGATGTTTGGGTGACGAGTTTGACAAACTGTTCCATCTTTTCCTCTGTGTTCAGCTCTGATTTCAGTTTCTCCAAGATGTTGACTCCCACCATTTTGTTGAGTGGGTCGCTCTTGGCGGCATTCTCCATGTTGCGCAGCGCATTTTCCTGACAAACATCCAGCACAATGTCAATGGCTGATTCGTAATCAGTTTTGTCGTAAAGATTGGCAAATGTACGTTCTCCATCTTCTCCCAAATTAGCCACCATACGTGTACGGATGGTAGCCGCATTCCCCGACATTTCTTCTTTGTTGCTGATAAATTGACGGCAAATATTGCGGACGGTTTCCGGATTGTATTTCTTAATATCTGTATCTTTCTGTTCTTCGTTTGTTTGGCATTTGCTGGATGCCTGCTTCAATACTTCTTCGTTGATAGCATTTAGTTCATCTTTGAAAGCTAAAATGCCGTCCAGCATTCGTCCCAACTCCTCTATGATGTCTTGAAGCAATTCTTTGGCATAGCCATATGCAATTACACGGGTGGCAGCTGCATAATATTCGCTCTTAGCAACTTTAAATTGTGAGAAGACTTCTTGATGCTTGTTCATCAGGCCTCTCAAGAATCCTATACCACCCCAGTTTTGATTAATTTCGTTGATTTGCTGACTTAGGCTTGCTTGTTCTTCTTCCAGTCTAACCTTTTGTGTATCAAATTCGGTTATACGACTGCTGCAGTTTTCTATCAAGAGACGGGTGTATTTTTCAATTTCTAGAATACTTTTGCTATTCTCTGCTCCGCTAGTCCATTCATCAAAAAGTTTTTTCTCAATGTGACGGCGTATGACACGAGCATAGCCTTTGCGTTCCTGTTGTTGTATTTTATAGAACTCAATTACTCCATGTTGGCGGAACTGGTGGTTAAAAAATTCTTCGCATCGAGTAGAGAAGTTTGTTAGCCATTGTTTTTTGTCAACAGTAGCCATGACATCGTCTGCTTCTGCTTGTGTACGTGTTTCCCATGTTTCTTCAAACAACCTCCATCTTTTGGTTGCCGGGCTTTCCACAATTGGTTTGGCTAAGGTCAAGTAATTGTTGCTCAGCATCAGACCTTCCCGGTTTTTCTTGTCTTGGATTTCATCTGCAAAACCTATACCGACTTCCTCAATGGTGCGCTCTCCGTAGCCGATTCCATCTTGCCACATGTTATATGTAAGTTGGCGTGCAGCTTGCAGTGCATAGCTGTAGGTCATGAATTCACGGATTTCCGCCTCGGGAAATTCTACCCGTGTGATGCCAAACGAAAGAAATTTACGGCTGTGGGCTATTTCGCCTGCCTGGTTCTTTTCGGGTTCGGCACCGTCATTTTCGCAACCTACCAATCGGTTCAGTTGTCCGTTAGTTCCACCCATTTCGCTGGCAATGGTGGTCTGGAAGATGAAGTCTGCTACTGCGGCAGGCAGTCCGTGCGACAAATCCAGCACCTTTCCATGTTCGTTGACATTGGTGTAAATATAGGCCACTTCAAAAGCTTCCTGGTTTTCGAGCAAACGGCGTATTTCACCGGAAAAGAGATCTTTTTCTCCTTTAACATCCGTAGGATGATATTTACCGATGCTTAACGCATTCAGCTCAGTCAGAGCCGCATAACCGTTAGCTTGATAGAAACCTGCATCGTGCTTGGCACTGACCAAAGTTCGTTCCGGTGTGTAAAGGAATAGACGGATTTTAAACGCATGCGTATCTTGCTGGTAAGGGAACCATGTTCTTATCTGGGCGATTGCGTCAATGATGGAACCGGAACCCGTTCCTCCCGCCAGACCTGCACAAATGTGGAAGGTGATGTCTTCGTTGCCACTTGCTTGCTGGATCCGTTGTACGGCACCACGGATTACTTGTTCGAAATTGCCCGGATTGTTTTTGTCGAATATGTTATTCGCCATCAGTGTTCGTCCCAATCGGCGGCGTTGTCCACCTATACCAGCACTGATCAAAGCTCCCATCTCTTGTTGCATCAATTGCAGGTCGGTAGGGTTGAGGAATCCCTTCAAACCCGGATACAGGTTGATATTGCCAAGTACACTTGTACCGATGCCGTTGATGTTGACTTTCTGTGCCGTACCTAAATGTACACTTTTACCCAATACGCTCCAGCCGGTACGATCTTCCAAATCTGATGGAGAAGAGTCTACATATACATAGTCCAAAAAGATTCCATTACCGGGGGCATTGCCACGGAACTCTTCATACACTCGTTTTCTTAACTCACGCAGCACTTTGCCTCCGGTGCCGCCAAGTCCGATGATTAGATGGTTTGCCATATTTGTTGATTTTTATATTGTTATCTTTACATTTTGTACTAGCCGATTTGAAGAATATCAGAAATCGTCAAAATTCTTCCGGGGAATTGTTCGGACTCCTTTAGTTCCCCTTTTGCTTTTGCCATTGTTGCGGTTACCTTCTCCTTTGTCGAAATACAAGGCTACAAGCATGGCGGCTATAATGAATCCTAATGACCAGAGCAGTCTGCTCCATATCATGTTGTTCATTTCTTCATTAATTACCTCGTAAAATACCTGTGGTAATTCTTCTATTGGGTGTCCACTCATGTCGAATAGGTTGAGGAAGCATCCGGATAAAGGGAATTGTTCGTTCAGCATGTCGCCCACTTGTTGACTGGATTGAAGATCAGCTGTTCCGTGGATGCCGTCAAGTCGCTGCGTCAGCCACAGGCGCATGGATTCTGTTTCACTCTTTACTGTAAAGGCTCCAACCAAAAGGGTCATATTGACCATGAGTAGTAATGCCAAAATAGGTCCGGTTACAAAAAACGGGATGGAACGGACAGTACCTTTGCTCAAAGTGGAAAGGATGAAATAGAGCGTGGCCATGATGAAAGCTGTGATTACAATGCCATAGAAAAGGCAGGTGATGCCTTCGCTCAAAATAGAAAAGAAAATGCCCATTGCTGTGAAACTATTTTAGAAGGTTCACACTATTCTTTCTTACAAGGGCTTTGGCGTAGTGGCTGATATTGGACGAATATCCAAATTCTACAGGATTCACATTACAAGGTGTGTTCATATCTTATTCATTTTTAGTACCGTAAAAAGGTTAAATACGGGCATAAAAAAGCGTGGAATCGTCCTGTTGTCCATTCCACGAACCGAGGCTCTCGCATTGCCTATTGTAGTCGAACAGACAACGTCAGAGCCCACGCCGATATGAATATACGTTAGCCACACGGTACAATCATATATAAACACACTTGCATGCCAAAAGGATGCAATACATGCTTATACGATATACCATGGGCTGTGATATAATCACACCCGGGGCATCTACCGTTGCTAAGTTCAAGACTACAATACCGTAATTTGCGAGATTCCAGTTCGTCAAGAACAGAGCGTCAAGTAAACGCCTTTATATGTCTATTCTCATTAACCCTCCCAATACCGCATCACATAGATTTGCTTTTCATACATGTTGCTTCGGCGTGGGGGCATTCCTTTTGTATTTTAACAAAAACAAAAGGATTTTCACATGAGAACACGGCAAATGTAATGATTCTTTTTTTATTATAATAAATATATGAGGAATAAGGTTGCTTCTTAATGTTATTTAACAGAACGCCAACGTGTACTATTCTAATGCAAATCAGATACAACTGGATAAATATTCCATATGAAAACAAAACTACTAAATAAAATGGATTCAACTGACTTGATCTATTTTTTCAAAATAATCCTTTTGACTTATTTTACAATAAACCCAATTTGCGAATATTACATAGGCATAACATTAGGCCTGTTTTCATATAGTATCCAACTTAAATATATTAACTGATAAGGTCATAAACATTTTCCCGCCCGCCAGAAATGAAAGGTATAAAAACGCAAAGCTTATCATCGCCCAATAATAACGTTATCATCAGCCATTGACAAACTTTACAACAAAAAGCCTTTTCTACCCCCATTCACATTGCATGTGAAAGCCTTTCACTTTTAAAGGGAAGCCATTTCCCTCGGTTAGGGAAAGACTTTCTCCGACTTTGAGAAAGGGGTAGGAATTCTTTTATCTGTAAATGAATGAGTTAGATTGTTAAAATACTGTAAACATTTATCCCGCCCAGTCCTCGCGATCCAGGTTGCGGTAGCCGATGGCTTCGGCCAGGTGGGCGGACTGGATAGATTCGCAGCCTTCCAGGTCGGCAATGGTGCGGGCTACCTTCAGGATGCGGTCGTAGGCGCGGGCCGAGAGGTTAAGGCGCGTCATGGCGCCTTTCAGCAGTGCGAGGCCGCGCTCGTCGGGTCGTGCGTAGAGGGATAACAACTTACTGTTCATTTGCGCGTTGCAGTAGACGCCGGGTACTTGGGCGTAGCGTTCCTGTTGCAGTTGGCGGGCACGTACCACGCGTTCGCGGATAACGACGCTTGGTTCGCCGGGGCAGATGTCGGACATCTTTTCGAAGGGGACAGGCGTTACTTCAATCTGCAGGTCGATGCGGTCGAGTAGGGGACCGGAAATGCGGTTCAGGTATTTCTGTACTTGGCCGGGACTGCACACGCAGGGCTTCGTCGGGTGGTTGTAGTAGCCGCAGGGACAGGGGTTCATGCTGGCTACGAGCATGAAACTGGCGGGGGATTCCACATTGCACTTCACACGCGAGATGCTGATTTTACGGTCTTCCAGTGGCTGGCGGAGCACTTCGAGGACGTTACGGCTGAACTCGGGCAGCTCGTCCAGGAAGAGGACACCGTTGTGTGCCAAGCTGATTTCGCCGGGCTGAGGGAAGCTTCCACCTCCGGTCATGGCGACGTTGGAGATGGTGTGGTGCGGGTCGCGAAAGGGGCGGATAGAGATGAGGCCGCCATCCTTGCCCAGCTTGCCGGCTACGGAGTGTATCTTGGTGGTTTCGAGGCTTTCACCCAGCGAAAGGGGCGGAAGGATGGAGGGCAGGCGCTTGGCCAACATGGATTTGCCACTGCCGGGCGAACCGATGAGCAGCACGTTGTGGCCTCCGGCGGCGGCTACTTCGAGAGCGCGCTTCACGTTTTCCTGTCCCTTGACGTCGGCGAAGTCGAGGTCGAATGTATTTTGCCGGGCATAAAATTCCACCCGGGTATTGACTATGGTGGGAGCCAGCTCCTGGTTACCGTTGAAGAATTCGACTACTTCCCGTAGGTTTTCCACGCCGTAGACGGTCAGATTATTCACGACGGCTGCTTCGCGAGCATTCTGCTGGGGTAGGATCATGCCTTCGAAACCGAGTTCGCGCGCTTTGATGGCGATGGGCAGGGCGCCCTTGATGGGCTGAAGGCTGCCGTCGAGGCTCAATTCGCCCATCAGCAGGTAGCGGTCCAGCTTATCAGATTGGATGGTCTCGTTGGCGGCCAGCATGCCGATGGCCAGCGGCAGGTCGTAAGCCGAACCTTCTTTGCGGATGTCGGCGGGAGCCATGTTGATGACGATGTTGCTCGTGGGCATCTTGTAGCCGTTCACCTGCAAGGCGGAG
>OGYL01002875.1_pt1 | contig 11611 bp, 13 predicted proteins | sample 1576541 | NCBI WGS metagenome assembly OGYL01 (sample SAMEA3541551, study PRJEB24748) | human gut metagenome | biome: human gut; feature: human-associated habitat; material: faeces | place: China | collected 2012 | reverse complement strand
CCGAAGGCGAGTTTAAGTTTTCGCTGTACAATAGGCGGCGGAGCAAAATAAGAAAATCAACGTGTTTGCATGCATTTAATCTCTGACAATACCATATAGGTAAGGAGCAATACAAGAAAGTTGATTTTATTTATTAAAAGTTGTAAAATTGAACCTATGTGTTATGATTCGAATTAAAAATAAAAAAGGCTATATTTTTTGGAGGTATGTTATGAGTGAATTATCGTTTGGAAATAAGAAACTTGGTTTTGGACTTATGCGTTTACCATTGTTAGACGAAAATGATGGAGCTAGCATTGATATTGAGCTTACTAAAAAGATGGTAGATGCCTTTATTGAAAATGGATTTACATATTTCGATACAGCATGGATGTATTGTGGATTTGCCAGTGAAAATGCAACAAAAGAGGTTTTGGTTAAAAGATATCCTAGAGATAGTTATACATTAGCAACAAAGCTTCACGCAGGTTTCATTAAGACAAAAGAAGACAGAGATGCGGTATTTAATAAGCAGTTAGAAAAGACAGGTGTAGAATTTTTTGATTATTATCTGTTACATGATATAGGTCAGGATCACTATAAAATATATAATGACCTGGATTGTTTTAACTGGATTATGGATAAGAAGGAAAAAGGTCTTGTAAAACATGTGGGATTTTCTTTCCATGACAATGCCCAGTTACTTGATAAAGTGTTAACAGAGCATCCTGAAATGGAATTTGTTCAGCTTCAGATTAATTATTTGGATTGGGATAGCGAAGGGATTCAGTCAAGAAAATGTTATGAAGTAGCAAAAAAACACAATAAGCCTGTTATTGTTATGGAACCTGTAAAGGGTGGAACTTTGGCAAAAGTACCTGATAATGTGGAAAAGATGTTTAAAGAGTACAACAGTGAAGCATCAATTCCATCTTGGGCAATTAGATTTGCAGCAAGTCATGAAAATGTGAAGATGGTACTAAGTGGAATGAGTAATATGGAACAGTTAATGGACAATATGAGTTATATGAAAGATTTTAAGCCACTTAATAATGAAGAACAAGATATTATTATGAAGGCTGTAGATGCGATTAATAGTAATATTGCCATACCTTGTACAGGCTGTTCATATTGCACGGAAGGATGCCCGATGAAGATTGCAATTCCTAAATATTTTTCATTATTTAATGCGGATTTGCAAGAAGTTAAAGAAAAAGGATGGACTCCACAGGGTGAGTATTATGACAGATTAACTCATATATTTGGAAAGGCAAGTGATTGTGTTGCATGTGGACAGTGTGAGAAGGCATGTCCACAGCATTTATCAATAATAGAAGACCTTAAAAAGGTTGCAGAATATTTTGGAAAGTAGGTGTATTATGGCAGCAAGCGAAAAAGACATTGAAAATATTATTAAGATGCTAGATGAAGCATCAGCTACAACAGCTAGAATTAATTTGAATGTTGCAGAAGATGGTAACGATGGTGAAATACGAAAGTTAAAGCATCACGGCAGATGTGATGTGGGAAGTGCATGGGCAACAGGGAAAGTAAAAAATCCTGAATGTGTAGATGCACCTATGTTAGATGAAGAAAGTAAGTAAATATATACGAAAAAAATTAAAATTGTGAAGCGCAGAGTAATCAGCGTAATCAAGATTTTGGTGTTTTGCATTTTAATTAAAATATATAAAAGTTAGTTAGAACTTTTAAAATAAGAAAAGGGAGTTCAGATAATGATAGAAGCATATATAAGTACTAGATGTAAGAAGATATTATATATGATTATGGCAAGTGATACTTACGTTTCGTTACCACAGATTTCAGAAGAATTCAAACTATCAAAAAGAAGCATTTATTATGAATTATGCAAAATTAATGATTGGTTAAGTGTTCAGGGAATAAATGAAATCACTGTTGTTCGTGGCAAGGGAATTAAACTAACATGAGAAGAAAAACAACAAATTGAACAGGTAATGGAAAAGGGAGGCGCAAAAGAAGAATATATCTTTTCACCAATGGAAAGAATATATTTTATAATTTGCTATATTATAAAATCTAAGGAAGCAGTAAATGTTGAACAATTAGCGGAATATCTTCAGGTAAGTAGAAATACTATTTTCAATGATATTAGAGTAGTTGTTAAGCAGTTACAGGATTTTGACTTAACATTAGGTTATAAATCCAAGCAGGGATATTTTATTGATGGGGACAGCATAAGAATAAGAGCATTGTTTATGCTATACATTAATATGTTGAAACCAGTGTACGAAAGCGAAACTTTTTCATATTTGAAAGATAACAGTGTAGAAGAAAACTTAAAAAAATTACAGAAAATTGAAACTAAATTAAATACAAGCTATGTTGAGGGAACATTAAGATCCATTGCAATGCTTATTCCGTTAATGGAAAAAGGCAATGAAGGATTATATTTCCCTGACTTAAAGAAAGAAGAACTTGAAAATTCTCAGGAATACAGGCTTATTGAAGAGGAGTTCCCGAATTTAATAGAGAAAGAAAAAATATACTTATGTCTTCATTTATTAGGTTCGAGAGTTTCAATGAATACAATGGATGTATTTAACAACTATTCTAAGGAATCTAATTACGAATTATCAAAGGCTCTTGTTGCTGAATTTGAAAAGGTAGCATGTGTTAAATTTGAAGATAAGGATGACCTTGAAAAAGCATTATATTATCACCTTAATACATCAATGTATAGGTTCAAATATGGTATTCAGGTAGGAAATCCTATGCTTGAGGATGTTGTAAGAGAGTATTCGGAATTATTTGATTTAACTAAGATAGTGTGTCACTATTTAGAGCAGCAGATAGGTCTTCCGGTTCCGGAGGGAGAAGTTGCATATCTTACACTTCATTTTGGCGCTCATCTTCAGAAGGAAGAGGAACAAAATGAGAAAATAAGAGTTCTTATAGTATGTACTAACGGTATATCATCAGGAAACATGATAAAACATGAGCTTTTAAAGATGCTTCCACAGGTAGACATTGTGGGAGTAGTATCCAACAAGGAAGCAATTAACGTACATAACATTTGTGATGTAGTTATTTCAACTCACAAGATTAACTGCTTGGTTCCTGTGATAGTTGTACATCCTATACTTACTGATTTTGATAAGAAGCTTATTTTAAATCATTCAGTATTTAAAAACTTACAGGGTAATGTTGATGTAGATGAATTGTTCCAGACTATAAAGAAGTTTGTTGACAATGACAAAAGAGATGACTTATACAATGAATTGCAGAAATACTTTGAAAGCAGAAATCAGAGAATGACTGTATATCTTGACAAGAAAAAGAAAGGTCTTCTTGATTTATTGTCAAAGGATTTGGTTTTTGTTGAAAATAAAAAATGCAGATGGGAGGAAGCTCTCAGGAAATCTGCAAAACCGTTAGAGGAAAGAGGTACAATTAATGAACAGTATATTGAAAGCATAATTGACAGTTTAAGATATTATGGGCCATATATGTTCATCACCAAAGATGTTGTTCTTGCACACAGTCAGCCTAAAGACAATGTAAATGATTTAGGTGTTTCAATAGGTGTGTTTAAGGAAAAGGTACAGTTTTCTAACTTCCATGAAGCCAAGATTATCATTGTTATGTCTGCAAAAGACCAGGAAAAACATCTTAGAGTATTGAAAGATATAATGGGTGTCTTTTCAGTTGAAAAAAACGTTGAAAAACTGGAAATGGCTGAAAACCCTGATGAAATACTGGGTTCGTTAAAATTACTAATAAAATAAAAACGATACAAAAAATAGTCCAACACTTTGCACAAAAAATGTGCAAAAGGTTGGACTTCTTTTTTGCAAAAGTAAGTGTTATTATGGATTTACAAATTGATAAGGAGGTTCACGGATGATTCTTGACATGTTAAAAAAAGAGAATGTTCAAATTCTTGATCATGTTGACGACTGGAAAGAAGCGATTACCGTCAGCCTACGTTCCCTAGAGGAACAGGGTTATGTAACGCCAGATTATGCAAAGGGTATCATCGACATCACAAATGAGATGGGTCCATATTATGTATTAACTGATGATGTTGCATTAATCCATGGGAGACCTGAAACGGGAGTGCTGAAAAAACAGCTGGCAGTAACTGTACTTAGAAAACCAATCAAGTTTTCAGAAGACGGAAAACCAGTTCGTTTGCTGGTAGCGTTAGCCGCTACGGACTCAGAATCTCATATGTCAGTAATTCAGACATTGGCTCAGCTTTTTATGGATGAGGAAGCGTTAAAGGAATTAATCCAGGCAGAGACAGCTGAAGATGTATATGAGTACTTATTAGAATTTGACAGGAAAGCTCAGGAAAACAGCTAGAACAACAAAAGTAAAAAAAGGAGGAATTTTGAAATGGCAGTTTTGAAAGTTATTCAGGAGTTATTGTCAACACCATCTATTTTAGTTGGTTTGATGGCATTGATTGGTTTATGTTTACAGAAGAAACCAGTCGAAGATGTAGTAAAAGGAACAATTAAAACAATCGTAGGATTCTTAGTATTATCAGCAGGTTCATCATTCTTGCAGACAGGATCATTAAATGATTTTGGTACATTATTTAACTTTGCATTTAATGTACAGGGTGTTGTACCAAACAACGAAGCAATCGTTACATCAGGTCTTGTTAAGTATGCCGGACCAACAGCACTTATTATGTGCTTCGGTATGTTAGCAAACATTATAATGGCTCGTTTCAGTAGATGGAATTACATCTTCTTAACAGGTCACCATACATTATATATGGCTTGTCTTATTGCCGTAGTACTTAGTGTAGGCGGACTTACAGGTGCTCCACTTGTAATTGGTGGTTCATTAATCTTAGGATTAGTTATGGCATTATTCCCAGCAATCGCTCAGAAGACTATGACAAAAATCACAGGTACAGAAGATATCGGATTTGGTCACTTCAGTACAATTGGTTACTGGTTCGCAGCTCAGGTTGGTAAATTAACATCATCAAAGGCTAGAAAAGAAGGAAGAACAGTTAAGTCAACAGAGGATATTAACTTCCCACAGAGAGTATCTTTCATGAGAGATAATACAGTAGCAATCTCAATTACAATGATGATTCTTTTCCTTGTTGTAACAGGTGTTGCTTCAACTAAGTCAGGATTCGCTGAACTTGACACTAACTATGTATCAGGTGGTTATACTAACTGGTTTACATACGCACTTGTAACAGGTATGAATTTCGCAGGTGGTATTTACATCATCCTTTCTGGTGTACGTATGATCTTAGCAGAAATCGTACCAGCATTTAAGGGTATCGCTGACAAGTTGGTTCCAAACGCAAAACCAGCTATCGACTGTCCGGTAGTATTCCCATACGCACCAAACGCAGTACTTATTGGTTTCCTTGTATCATTCGTAGGTGGTATCGTTGGTATGTTCATCTTATTTGGTATTAAGGGTGCAGCTCTTGCAGCAGTTCCAATTATTCTTCCAGGTGTTGTACCTCACTTCTTCTGTGGTGCTACAGCCGGTGTATTTGCAAATGCTGAAGGTGGTTTAAAAGGATGTATCGTAGGTGCTTTCTTCCACGGTTTATTAATCACATTCTTACCAGTATTCTGTATGCCAGTACTTGGTGCTTTACATTACGCAGGAACAACATTCTCAGATGCTGACTTCTGTGGTGTAGGTATTATTTTAGGAAACATTGCAAGATTTACAACAGGTAACTTGTTATTAATTGTTTGTGTAATCTTATTCTTAATCCCAATTATTTACAACTTTGTTGCAAAGAAACCTGCAGCAAAAGCTGAATAATAATTATTGACAATTTAATATTTGAAAACTAAATAAAAATTATCCCCTGCAACTTTTAGCAGGGGATAAAACTTAATAACAATAAAATTTTTTATAAAAGGAGATGTTTATCATGGGAATCAAAAAAATAATGTGTTGTTGTGGTTCAGGACTTGGATCATCATTAATGATTAGACTTAATGTAGAAAAGGCATTAAAAAAATTAGGAATTAGCGGAGTTGAAGTTATGCATTCATCTTTATCAGATGCATCAGCTAACGCAGCAGATTTGTTTGTTGTAGGTGGCGACCTTGAAAACTTTACTCACTCATTCCCTAAGGTAGTTCTTTTAGAGAATATTATGTCAATGCCTGAACTTGAAGAAAAGTTAAAGAAGGCTTTTGACGAAGCACAGTAAAAACAAAAAATAAAGTCATTTTAGATTTGACCCCTTTCTTTTGGATGCTGTCGCAAGGGTTCTAAGCTCCAGTCAATTGAATGCCAAACGTCAGCATCCGGTAGAAAGGAAACGTAATAAGCAAAAAAGTAAATTTCTTAGATAAAAAACACAAGAGAGAATAAAAGTATACATAAGACAAATTAAAGTATACGAAAGATAACAAATAGAAGACTAAAGAAATTAAAATACAAATGTAAAAGTTATAATATACAAAAGAAAAAACTTTTAAAATTTATTAACATCGAAAACAAACAGGAAATGTAACAAAATAGAAATAAAGGTTAGGAGGCAATGATATGAAGTTTTTTATTGATACAGCAAATGTAGAAGATATTAGAAAAGCAAATGATATGGGAGTAATTTGTGGTGTAACAACAAACCCATCATTAATTGCAAAAGAAGGAAGAGATTTCAATGAGGTAATCAAAGAAATTACTACCATTGTAGACGGACCAATCAGTGGAGAAGTAAAAGCTACAACTGTTGATGCAGAAGGTATGATTGCCGAAGGACGTGAAATCGCAAAAATCCATCCAAATATGGTAGTAAAGATTCCAATGACAGTGGAAGGATTAAAAGCAACAAAGGTACTTTCATCAGAAGGAATACCAGTAAACGTAACATTAATTTTCTCAGCAAATCAGGCAATACTTGCAGCAAATGCAGGAGCAGCATATGTATCACCATTCCTTGGAAGATTAGATGACATTAACACACCTGGAATCGACTTAATCAGAAACATTTCAGAAATCTTTGACATCTACGGATATGATACAGAAATCATTGCAGCATCAGTACGTAACCCAATCCATGTTACAGACTGTGCATTGGCAGGAGCAGATATTGCAACAGTACCTTACAAGGTAATTGAACAGATGACAAAACATCCATTAACGGATCAGGGAATTGAAAAGTTCCAGGCTGATTACAAAGCAGTATTTGGAGAATAATATATAGTTATTATAGAAAGGTAACATTGTTATGGAGAAGTTAGAATTAGAGAAAATTGCTAATAACATTCGAAAAGAAACAATATCAATGATTCATAATGCAAAGTCAGGACATCCGGGTGGAGCATTATCAGCAACAGATATTTTTACATACTTATATTTTAATGAAATGAACGTAGATCCTAAGGATGAAAAGAATCCTGACAGAGACAGATTCGTTTTATCAAAGGGACATACAGTTCCTGCACTTTATGCAGTATTAGCAGAAAAAGGATATTTTTCAAAAGATATTCTTATGACATACAGAAAGATGGGTACAATTCTTCAGGGGCATCCTGATATTAAGAAAACACCTGGTCTTGATATGTCAACAGGATCTTTAGGACAGGGTATTTCAGCAGCAGTTGGAATGGCTTTAGGCGGAAAGCTTAAGAATAAAGATTACAGAGTATACACATTAGTAGGTGACGGAGAGATTGACGAAGGACAGGTTTGGGAAGCTCTTATGTTTGCTTCACACAGAAAGTTAGACAATCTTTGTGTTATCGTTGATAATAATGGATTACAGCTTGATGGAACAATTGATGAAATCATTGGACCAAATCCATTAGATGAAAAATTCGAATCATTTGGATGTCATGTTATCAAAGCAGACGGACATGATTTTGATTCACTTGAAAAAGCTTTTAACGAAGCAAAAACCGTTAAGGGACAGCCAACAGTAATCATTGCTAAGACTGTAAAAGGTAAAGGCGTTTCATTTATGGAAAATAATGTTTCATGGCATGGAGCTGCACCTAATGATGAGCAGTACAAACAGGCAATGGAAGAATTAGAAAAGGCAGGTGAAGCATTATGTCAGAAGTAAAGAAGATTGCAACTAGAATGAGTTATGGTAACGCATTAGTAGAATTGGGAAAAGAACATGATGACTTACTTGTTTTTGAAGCTGACCTTGGTGGAGCTACAAAGACAACAATTTTTAGAGATGTTTTCCCTGACAGACATATTGAATGTGGTATAGCTGAAGCCAATATGGTTGGCATGGCAGCAGGTATTTCAACAACAGGAGTCGTACCTTTTGTATCATCATTTGCAATGTTTACAGCAGGTAGAGCGTTTGACCAACTTAGAAACTCAGTTGGTTATCCTCACTTAAATGTAAAAGTTGGTGCTACACACGGTGGTATTTCAGTAGGACAGGATGGTGCTACACATCAGTGTAACGAAGATTTTGCATTAATGAGAACTATTCCGGGAATGGTTGTTATTTGTCCAAGTGATGATGTTGAAGCAAGAGCAGCAGTAAAAGCAGCTTATGAATATAAAGGACCTGTATATATGAGATTCGGTAGAGTAGCAGTTCCTGTAATTAATGATAATCCTGATTACAAGTTTGAAATTGGAAAAGGTGTTACATTAAAGGATGGTAATGATTTAACAATTATTGCTAACGGAATTTTAGTATCAGAAGCTTTACAGGCAGCAGAAATGTTAGCTAAAGATGGTATTAATGCAAGAGTTATTAATATGCATACAATCAAGCCATTAGACAAGGATTTGGTAATTAAAGCAGCTAAGGAAACAGGAAAGATTGTTACAGTTGAAGAACATTCAGTAATTGGTGGTCTTGGAAGTGCTGTTGCAGATGTTGTAAGCGAAGAAAATCTTGCACCTGTACATAAAATTGGTGTTCAGGATGTATTCGGTGAATCAGCATTAGCTGAAGAATTACTTGAAAAACATGGTTTAGATGCTAAAGGAATTTATAACAATATCAAAGATTATTTAAATAAGTAATCAGAAATTTGATGTTTAACATCAAAATAGTATTAAATATATGTGCTCAGTGTATAATATTCCGGTGGCGGTAAAATGTTACCGGAATATTACTTTACACAAACAGTTAAAAAATCTATACTAAACAGGAATGAAATTTAACAGACAGATTATCAGAACTTAAAGTTGTGTTTTGATAATAATGGGAGGTATAGAAATGAAGAGACAGGAAATAACAGTTAAGGCGAAACAGGGGATACATGCAACTCCGGCTATTGTTTTGGTTAATCAGGCAAGAAGTTATAAGTCTGACATAAAACTTTATAAAGGAAGCAATGGCATTGACATGAAGAATGTTTTGCGTGTACTTGGGCTGGCAGTACGATGTGATGATACCGTAGTTGTTGAAGCCGAAGGCGAAGATGAAGAATTGGCAGTAGAACAGTTAATAGAAGCTATTTCTAATATGAAGTAGAATTTTCTTTTGAGCAAATTTAGGAGGATTTTATGATTAAATTAGTAGCTATGGATATAGATGGAACTTTGTTAGACAGCAACAAGAATTTGTCGGAAGAAAATAAAAAGACAGTTAAAGAATATGAAGAAAGAGGTATAAAGTTTACTTTTTCTACAGGAAGAATAGATAACGAGTTAGAAGAGGTGTCCTCGAAAATGCCATATGTTAAATATGGAATAATGTGCAATGGCGCATATGTAATTGATTTTGAAAATAATAAAATGCTCTATTCAGATTTGTTGGACATGAGTGATGTTAGATATATATATGATACAGTAAAGGCTATGGACATGGATATGATGTTTGAGTTGCAGGCTGATGGTGTAATTTATTCAGAGAGAAGATGTATAGAAGATACTAAGAGATACAATGCTTATCACATAGATGAGTTTATAAAGAAGACCAGAGTGCCTGTTGAGAACATTGGTGAGTATATTGCTTCAAGAGATAAGCCGGTTGCCAAGGTTAATATTTTCTTTCCAACTGCTGAAATAAGAGATGAAGTAGTTGAGAAGATTAAAGATATAAATTACGACCTTTCATATTCGGAAGGTACTAATTTGGAATTTAATGTTAAGGGAACTACGAAAGCAAAAGGGCTTGTGGCTTTGGCTGAGTATTTAGGCATTTCTATAGAAGAAACTATGGCAATAGGTGACAACCTTAATGATGTAGATATTTTAAAAAATGCAGGGGTTTCAGTAGTTATGGATAATGCCAGAGATGAAATAAAAAAGCTTGGAGATTTCATAACTTTAAGTAATGATGAAAATGGTGTGGCATATGCCATTAAGGAATTAGTTAATTAATTCTAATAATTAAATATGTTAAAATGTTGGACCATTTGTCCACAGATTCCCGTCTTTTGGTCCACATTATATAAAGCCATTTTATGGCGATGAAGCTGTCACTATGCTGAGAAATTCGGTACAGTGGCAGCTTTAAATTTTAGGAGAATAGAAGTTTTTTAGGGGCTGGCTTGAGGAACTCGTAATGTCAGCCACTCAAACTGTACCCTTAAAAAGAAAGCATTTCAAAAACGTTGATTATTCTAATTAATGTTAAACTTGGTAATAGTGCAATATTCTAAAAAATATGGTAACATAGATAAAATATTATAAAAAACTATGTTTTAAGAAAATGGAAAACGATATCAGCTATATCAAATCCAGAATTTATTTGGTAGTATAAACAACTATTAAAAAGTGGAGGAACAGAGATGAGATGTCCATACTGTAAAAATAAATATGAAGGATTAATATTTATTTTTAATACTAGATGTGCTAAATGTGGAAAGAAAGCATCAAATTATAATAAGAAAAGATATTCATTAGTTAGTTGTGTTAATATTATACTGGCATTATTAATATATGCTTTACTTAATAACTATTTTGGAATATTTAAAAATTATATTGTATTACATCAGATAATTTCTTTTGTTATACCAATGATTTTTTTGGGGATTCTACAAGCAATTTTACTAGCAAACATTGATTGTAAAAGAAGACGTAAAAGAAAGAATAATAATGCTTGACTTTTTACGGTACATTTGATAGCATTTGTTAGTAAACTTTAGTTTAGTAAAGTAGTAGAGAACGAAAATTCAGGAGGAAAATAAAATGAAAACATATTGCGAATTATATTTTTCGGGAACTTCTGACAATTTAAGAGCTTTTGTAAAAGAACTGAAAGCTTACATCAATGGCGATTGGAGACAAGTTGAACAGTCAGAAAGATGGGAAGATTATCTTTTTATTGATTATATTGGAACTGATGTGGATAAGGCCAGAGTTTCCATTTATTTAGGAAACGATTTAGCAAAAGGACAGATTAAGGTCGGAAACATAGTACCTTTGGAAAAAAATTCTATCGAGATATTATTGAGCCGTATAAAAGGCATAATCACATTATTAACATTTCTGAATTAACTAACGATGAATTTGACCCTTTAACTGTAATATCTAAAGTTGCCCTTCAGAAACTAAGGGCATTTTGTGTTGCTGCTAATAAGTCAACTGGTTCATCACATCCTTGTGATCAGGAAAGATGGTATGAATTTATCTGCCAAACGGTTGAAGATGGACGTATATTTGACTACGAAACTTTGGCAAAATTTTTGCAAGACGAGTCCTATTGGGGTAAAAAGGAAAA
>OGYL01002873.1_pt1 | contig 11612 bp, 10 predicted proteins | sample 1576541 | NCBI WGS metagenome assembly OGYL01 (sample SAMEA3541551, study PRJEB24748) | human gut metagenome | biome: human gut; feature: human-associated habitat; material: faeces | place: China | collected 2012 | reverse complement strand
ATCCATTGATATGCTTTCCAAGATCGAACCCCGGATTTTCTATATCCAGTTCCTTATCCAGATTGTAAATCTCCGCAGCATTCACTGCCTTGGCATCTACATCCTCAAGCATCGCCCCCTGCGCCTCTTCACCTGCATACAGTGCACGTAACTTCCGGTTTGCAAATGTCACAAGCTTCCGGTTGAATTCAGCTTTACTGTCCGCATAATTGAAGTAATCACGCAGGAACGCCGGCATATAATATGCCTGCATTACTTCGTAAGTCTTATTTGTAAAATTGTCAGAATCGATCTTGACACGTTTGCATCCGTTCAAAATCTGGAACAGATACGCGGAAAACTGAGCTTCATCCCTACACAGGGAGCGCTCTCCATTTATATAGTCATTGATCAATATGTCCATATGTTTTACCACCATTTATTTTTATCTTAGTTCCCAAAAGTTTGTATACCGAGCTTTGCGGCTGATCCCTTTGAGAAGTGCCAGTACATTGGTGAACCGTCACATTCCAGTACCACATAAACTGTTTTATCTTCCGATACATCACTAAAATCCAGATCCGGATAATTCTCACGGATATCCGGTGCATCACCGTTCGATGCAGTAAATGTACCTGTGTAAGTTCCACCATACTCTTCATCGTTCGATACAAGCGATACAGTTACCTCTCCATCAAACAATCCATCTACCAGATTACCAGAACGGGTTACCGTTACAAGCTCATCGCCAGCGTCCTCGTTGACAGATGTCTCAGTACCTGCACCGTTCGGTTTATCGTTGCTCCATGCACCTTCATAAACCAGATATGCCTGATTATAACCATCCATCTTGACGAACATCGTTCCCTGTCCACTTCGCACACCGTTCTCGTAATCACCATAATAGAAGTAATAACCAGAACTCAACAAAGTAGAATATGTGTAAACGCCCGCAGCTTTTCCTGTATAGGAGCTGTCATAGCCATCCGTTGCATAAACATAAGAATCACCGTCCATATTTGCAACAACTGTACTTGCATTATCGGAACCATCCACGTCCATCATGCCTGCATAATCGGAAGCTGACATCAGGCTGATTACCTGCTCCATCAGATCATGTCTGGCTGTCATCAACGCACGCTCTGACTCAATCTTCTCTGTATAAGAAGAGAAGTCCACATCCGACATGCTGTCCGCATATGTATTGATAAAGGATTCTGCCTGATCATACTGCTGTGCATCCATCATATCATCCAAAACAGCATATGCACATGCCTTTCTTCCACTCAGAGCCGACTCATTCGTACTGTCGAGATCCAAAGCATCTCCATAAGCAGCAATCTTATTTTCATAATCAGAGTTATCCATTGCATCGGCACGGTCTACATATGCAGTTACGAGGTTCTTCTTCAGACCGTTGTCATTTGTCAGGTTATACCCTTCCTTATATGCATCGATCAGAGAATCCGTATCACTGTAAAGATCATCTGCGTATTCATAGAATGCTACGATATCCTCACTGTTCTCTGTTACTTTATCTGCATCAAAGCCCGTGATTGTTGTACGGAACTCTGTGAAATTCTCTCTTGCCCCATCGCTTTCACCGGCACTAATCTGTGCGGATAACAAACCGTTCATAGCCGGAACCCGGTCATCAAAGATACCAAGTGCTGCTTCATACGCCGTGACAGCTTCTTCGTAATTGCTGTCTGTCATCGCCTTCTCAGCAACATCCATCTTCCTCTCATACCGTTTCTCTGGCGTAAAGAACAGGAAATATGCGCCTGCGCCCAGTGCCAATACCACAACGACGCAGATAGCCACGATCAGACCTGTCTTTTTCTTCTTTGGTGAACCATCTTTGTTTACTTTTGGCTGTTTTGGTACCTTCGGTTTTTTCTCCTTCGGAGCTTTCGGTGGTTTCGGCGCCTTTGGCGGCTTTCCACCATTCATCGGCGGCATCTGTCCGTTATTCGGCATCATACCCATCGGTGCTCCCATTGATCCATTTGGCATCTGCCCCATTGGTGCTCCCATCGGTCCATTCTGCATCTGTCCCATTGGTGCTCCCATCGGTCCGTTCGGCATCTGTCCCATCGGCATTCCCATCGGTGCTCCCTGTGGCGGAAGCATCTGTGTCTTGTCCTCAAACTGTGGTGCGCCCGGTGCTGGTGCTGCACCCATCATCGCTGGTTCTGGTCCTGTCAGAACCGTCGTTGCACCTTCCGTATCATCGTCATCCTCAGGTGTCATATCTTCTGCGCGCAATACCGTCGTCGCGCCCTCTTCTTCGTCCTCAGTTTCTGCATCCATCGCACGTAATACGGTGGTGGCACCCTCTTCTTCATCCACGTCATATCTGGATTCCGGATTCTTATTTTCGTCCATATCGTTTCCTCCTGCAAAACTGCAATACCTTCTTTACAGTTTATACTTTTTCTACCTCATATGTCAACATACTTTCTCGTATTTCACAAACGATTTACCATTCTTCTCTGTTTTTCAGGCTCTGGATTTCCTCTGTGGTAAGTTTCCGATATTCACCACACGCAAGCGACTCATCCAGATACAACGGTCCCATACGCAAACGCTTTAAATATAGCACCTGCATACCTACCGCTTCAAACATTCGTTTAATCTGATGATACCGCCCCTCTGTGATCGTAATTTCGATCTCACTTTCGCTCCCTGCCTTGTGAATCTTCAGTTCAGCTGGTGCTGTGAGCAGCTCATCTCCGATATCTACACCCTCAGCAAAAGCAGCGACCTCCTTCTTCGTGACCATGCCTTTGATCCTTGCATAATAGGTTTTTTCCACATGCTTTCCCGGTGCCAGCAGATCATTTGACAGCTTTCCATCGTTGGTTAAAAGCAACAGCCCTTCCGTATCTTTGTCCAGCCGTCCTACCGGAAATAAATCGCGTCGTTTTTGTTCTGTAATAAGATTCACAACTGTTTTTTCATGTGCATCTTTCGTTGCAGACACCACCCCCTGTGGTTTATGCAGCATATAATAAGAAAAACTCTCATACACGACCATTTTACCCTGCACACAGACAACATCCTGCGCCGGTTCCAGCTTTTCCTCCGCATGGACACACATCTCACCATTTATGGTGACCTGTTTTGCCTTCAGCAGTCCTTTCACATCCTTTCGACTGCCAAAACCCGCATCTGCCAAATATTTGTCGATTCGTATTTTTGCCATATTGCACCAGTCCTCCCATTTCCAGACAAAAGAAGAAGATCCACAGTCAACCCGCGGATCTTCCCATTCTTATTATCAATCCTCTTGGGGAGATTGAACTATATATTTCTGTCTCTGCTAATTAGAATAAGCTATCGTAGAAGCTTCCAACTGACGCGCCTGCCACTGCTCCGTACTGATTGTAAAATACAGACGATGAATTTGCAGATGCATCGCTTGCAAGCTGCAACATACGACTCTGTGTATTACTGCCGAAAGAGAAATCTCCGGCAAACAGTTTCTTCACATCCGACATATCTGCGGATGCAAATGCCTCCTCGTCAAATGCAAGTGTGTTATCACTTTTTACCGTAATTCCGATCTTGGCTAATGCACTTGTATAATTTCCAGTCTGAGAAGCCAGTCTGGATGCATCCTTCAGTACGCCTGATTTATCTGAATTCTGTGCACTCTCCATCACACTGTTGTAATTGCTGACAAAGCTCTTTACATTCTTCTGGATCTTATCTGTATCCGCACTCTGATACAGCTTCTCATCCTTCAATGTTTTCAGATCCTTCCATGCATCCTCGGATGCCGTCTTTGTCGCAGTATCCTCTGTCTTCGTCTCTATGTTACTCTTGGAAAACTGCTTCTGCGTTGCCTTCTTCGCACTATCGTTCGAATAATAATGCTTTGCAAGCTTCAGATAACTGCCGTTCCGAATGGAGTTGTAATCGCTGAGAAGTCCCATCAATCCACTGCTTGAATTGCTGGAAGATGTTCCAAGCATGCTATTAAAAAAATTGCTGCTAATATTCATACTCATATTCTCACTTCCTTTTTACATTCTCCTACTATTCGTTCTTACCCGTAGTATACTACATATCCCACTGATTTGTAAAGAGATTTACGGATTTGTCGTCGAATCTTCCGTTGTTCCCTCTGTTGTGTCCGCACCTTCACGTTTGAGATAGATAACTTCATCGGTATACATGCCTGAATCGTCGGCGGTCTCTTCCCAAGTTGTCGTGCATGCCTCATCCGTGTATGCTTTATATTCCAGCAATGCAAGCTGTACCGGTTTGTCCACTGGAACTGTATAACTGCTCTCCAGTCCTTTTCCCTCTAAAATCTTGAACGTAACTGTCCGCGTCATCATAGACTCGTGTGCGGTCGCGATTGCCTCCGGATATGTATAAGAATTTCCTTCTGTCACCCAGGAATATGATACCTTTTCCCCATTGGCATCGTAACAATAATATTCAAGCACCTTGTAATTGTCATCCAGAACATACTGGAATACATAAGATGCGTTGTCATTCTTATAATTTGTCTCCACAACCAGATCTCCGTCCTCACGGTAGATATCCTTGATCGTCTGATCCGCCTCTGTAAGGGAGATAATCATATCGTTGTGATTCGTGTTGATGATCGCATCTGCCACATTTGGTTCCGGATAGATCAATGCATAACACGTCTTGTCCTCATCAATCAGATACCAATAACCATATTCTTTATCAAGCACCTGCACGATTCCATTTGAATCCTCGTACGCCTGCAGATACGTGCCGTCCTCGGCAAACCCAAGGAACTGATATTCCGAATACACCTCAACACCATCACTGTAATAGATTGTATTCAAGCTGTAATTGTTTCCACCCGCAAGCAATGTATCCCCTTTGTTTGCATCATAGATTGCTTCCATCGTGACCTTCTTATCTTCCTCTGAAGCGGGTTCGCGCTTCTTTTCCTCTTCCGTTGTATTCTCTGCTTCCTCCCGGATATCTGCCAGAATATCTTCGGTCGTTGTCGCATCACTCTGTGACGCTGCCGCTTCGGTTGTCACAAGCACCAGTTTATCTTCTTTTCCGCATGCAGTCAGTGCAAGCATCGCTGCCGCCATCGCACACGCCACCCATAATTTTAACTTCCTCATATGTTCTCCTTCCCGCTCACATGGTTGCTGCCGCCCCACATTAAGCCTGTCTCTTCAATACGCGTATCACAAGTTTCTTTACTTCTGCAAACTCTCCCATCTTGAAATAAGCCACAAACATCAACAGATTTGACACGATCACAGACACGATTGCCTTCAGGATCAGCGCCAGAATTCCAACGCCCGGTATCTGGCTTGCAACCAAATAGGTAAGTGTACATACAATCGTTGTCACGATTGTATAATACAGAAGCTTCCGTATATATTCCCATGCATTCCGCTTAAATAATACCGTAAACAGGTTGTGCAGAATCCACGGCATACCAACAGCCAGCACCGAAATAACGGTAGACAGGATAACACCATAGATACCAATAAACTGTACAAGAATAATATTCAGCACCAGATTCACAAGTGCCGTCACAAGTGGACGGAACCGGTCTTCATGCCAGATTCCCGCTGCATCTTTGTAAGTGATCAGAATCTGGTTTACCTGGCTGATGAAGAAATACACAACCATGCAAACAACGACTGCAAATGGAAGCATTCGCTTCTCTGTTACCCAGAGCCGCATGAACGGCTGATACAGACAGAGCATAACCGCACTGCACATACCTGCAAGCCACATAATGATAAATGAAAGCTTCTTCAAATCCGTATAATTTTTTTCTTCCGTCTCCACCAGAATGCTGTTTCCGATACCTGCGGTACACGATACAAACACCACATTCATGATTCCGGTTACCGCAGTCAGCACATAGTAATAATTGTTGTAAAATGCATTCGCTGCAAGTCCTAAAAATGCAGATATAACAATCGTATCCGCCGAAGATACAATGACCTGTCCCACCTTCATGGTGAAGAGATCTCTGATACGGTTATTGATTTTCTTTACTGTCTCCTTCGGCAGCTTTCCGACTGCCTTATATTCCGGATACATCTTATTCGCAAAATATGCCGTTACCAGATTCGTAACGATCTGTGTGAAGATCTGTACAATCAGATAGATATAATAATCACCGATTGTCATAACGACAACTAACTGTGCCGCATACTGGAACGTATTCGTCACAAGCATGACCTTGCTCGCTACATCATTTCTCTGGTGTGCAGTCAGCAGACTGTTCTTGTACGCGAGCAGCCAGTACGACATACAGGTACAGAACAGATTGAGCAGATACACGACATAGATGCTCACGCCCTCCGGCATATCACTCTTTACAAGATACGGAATAAACGGCGTCAGAATTCCGCCAACGACTGCGATTACCAGTCCGATGATCCGGTAATATTTCTGATATAATTTTAACAACGCGCAGATCTGCTCTTTATCATTGTCGATAATCGGCTGGTACATGGAATAAACCATCGCTGAACCAACGCCCAACTCCGCAAGGTTCAACACCCACAGCACCGAACCAAACAAGCTGTTTAAGCCGAGATACCCATCGCCCATGTAGTACATAATTGCTGTACGCATGATAAATGGAAGCAGTATCTGATAGCCTTTCAAAAACATGCCAAACACAACATTTCGCGAGGCATTTCTTACACGGGTTTCCTGTTGCATAACTTTCCTCTTTCTACTACGAACTTATGATTCCTGTGTGGAATCAATATAGACACGCGGTACACGCTGGGAGATATTGCATACAATCTCATCGACATTTGTCTGAAGCAGATCTGCCATCCACTGGATGGAAAGGTCTCCGCCAAGCAGTGTTACCTGATCGTTTCTCTGTACATCCGGGATATCTGTCACATCGACCATACACTGATCCATACAGACTCTTCCGATGATCGGTGCTTCCTGTCCACGGATCAGCCCCTTTCCTCGGTTCGACAGATCTCTCCGGTATCCATCCGCAAATCCAACCGGCAGGGTTGCGATCTTCGTCGGACGCTTCGTCACGAATGTGCCGCCATAACCAACCTCCGTTCCTGTCGGAACCTCCTTCACCATAACCACATACGTGTACCAGCTCAAAATCTCCTTGAAGTTCTCTTTTTTGAACCCTTCTTCGTCGATTGGATTCAAGCCATATAAGATATCTCCGGCACGTACCATATCGAGCTGCGAATCCGGCATCAGCAAAATCGCCGGGCTGTTCGCCACATGATACTTCGGAAATGTGATTCCCATTTCCTTTAACTTCTCTGTCATACGCAGAAAGCGGTCAAGCTGCTTCCCTGCACTCTTATGATCGTACTCATCTGCACGTGCAAAATGCGTGAAAATGCCTGTCATATTCAGGGATTCCATCTGTGAAATCTCCTTGATTGCTTCAAGCGTCTCATCGTTATCCGGGAACCCGATCCGGCTCATTCCGGTGTCGAGCTTGATCTGTATATTCTGCTTTCTGCCCTGCCGTTTCGCTGCCTCGGCAACCGTCTTCGCATATTCCACCGAGAATACTGGAAAGTCCAGATTGTAACGGACTGCCTCATCTAAGTCATAATCTCTGGTATCTCCAAGCACAAGAATCGGCTCTGTCGCGCCATGCTCCCGCAAGGCAACACCCTCGCTCCACAGTGCAACCGCATAGTTGGTCACGCCGCAGGCTTTCAATGTCGGATACAATCCTTCCGCGCCGTGCCGGTATCCGTCACCCTTTAAAACCGCCATGAGTTCGACACCCGGCTTTAATTTCTTGCGGATCTCTGCTAAGTTATTTTTCAGCATACCAAGATCTACGACGGCTGCTGTTCTTCCCATCCAAGGTTCCATACAATCTATCATACCTTTCCATTTTTCAAGTACATCAAAATTATCTAAAATAAAACACAATCGAGCAGGTTCATACATCCTGCTCGATTTACTTTCTTCACAGATTATCTCTGTACAATTCTTACATCAATTCATTCATTGAATCTCTGATGATATCCAGTCCGCGCATCAATTCGTCATCCGTTGCCACAAGCGCCGGCATCAGCTTCAACACATTGTTATCTCGGCCTGCACGTTCCATGATCAATCCCTTTTCAAAGCACTTGTTACAGATTGCCAAAGCAAGCTTTCCATCTGCAACCTGGACGCCCCAGATACAGCCGATTCCCCGGATCTCCACACCCGGTCTTGCAATGTTCTCATCCATATATTTGCGGATGATTCCCTCTTTGCGCTTTACCTCAGCCTCAACCTTATGGTCAAGCATATATTCCAGTCCTGCCTTCGCTGCAACCATAGAAAGCTGGTTGCCACGGAACGTTCCGTTGTGCTCGCCCGGTGACCAGATATCTAACTCCGGCTTGAACATTGTCAGAGCAAATGGCATACCATATCCACCGATGGACTTCGACATTACGAACATATCCGGTACGATACCTGCACGCTCGAACGAGAAGAAGGTTCCTGTTCTCGCACAGCCTACCTGAATATCATCCACGATCATCAAAATATCATACTTATCGCACAACGCACGGACACCCTGCAGATATTCATTGGAAAATACATGCACGCCTCCTTCTGCCTGTACGGTCTCGATAATGATTGCTGCCGGTTTCTCCACACCTGAGTGGTCGTCCGTAAGCAATGTCTCCATATATTTGATTGTATCAAGCTCCGGGAACATATATGGTGCCGGAATATGTGTAACATCATTCAGACATACACCTGCGCCGCCACGGCTGCCCGCATCACTTGTGAGAGACAATGCGCCAAGTGTCATACCATGGAAACATCCCATGAGTGCCCAGATCTGATTTCTCTTCTTTACTTTACGCGCCAACTTCAATGCAGCCTCTACGCCATTGGTTCCGGTTGGTCCAGGGAACATTACCTTGAAATTCAATCCTCTTGGCTGTAACACCTTTTCTTCAAAGAACTGCAAAAACTCTTTCTTCGGAACAGTCATCATATCCATTGAATGCATAATTCCATCACTCATCAGGTATGCAACCATCTTTTCCTTAATATAGTCATTGTTATGTCCATAGTTTAAGGCTCCTGCTCCGCAGAAGAAATCTATATATTCCTTTCCGTTCTCATCCTTCATGATCGAACCCTTTGAAGTCGTAAAGACCGCAGGGAAGCTTCTACAATAAGAACGTACCTCTGATTCATAATTCTCAAATACTTCAACGTCAGTCATACACTCGTACCTCCTACTCTGTGTGACTCATTTTCTTCATAATCAAGCTATAATATACTCCTCATTCTCTCACTTCGCAAGTGAAAAAAGAATGAATTCTGTATTTCAGACTTAAGATAATTCCAAATCCGGCTTTTCAAACTCCTTCATTTTCTGGTTATAGGCATCCCGCATCGCATCTTCATACGGTATTTTCTCCATATCTGCGCCTAACATACGCAGAAGGTAATGTGTGAAATCCGGGTTTGCTACAAGGATTGGTCCAAGCATGTAAGTCGCAAGAATCTTTCCTTTGCGGATACCTTCAAATACCGACTTCGGATTCATACCAGTTCCCATCTCAACCTTACAAAAGCTCTCCTGCTCCGGGATTCCAAATGTATGGGAGAAACGGCTTGTATAACCAAGCGCCAGCAGCTCGTCGTCGATCGCGGTCATAACCAAGCAATGTAATATCATCGAATTTTGCCTTCATCAATGTATTGAAACGGTTCGGGGTTTGTCTGACCGAATAGCTGTTTAAGTACGCCAGAGCTTCCACCTTGCTGCCATCTTCCCGCTTGATGTATTTGCCAAGCAGTTCGAGCGCATTTCCAACGAAGAAGAATACTGTCTTCTCTGCATCAAATGCACGGAAGATCTCTTCCTTCAAAGGAAGCAGACGGCTCAAAATCACTTCCTGACTCTTCTCGCTCATCGAGCACATATATACCAGATCAATATCCTCTGTCAAAAACAGAGGCTTCGCATTCAAGGTTGTCTCTACAAATTCTGCATCCGGTAAGCAGAGCTTCAAGTATTGCATATTTCCTTTGTCACCATATAAGGTACAAAGCTCCGGATAAAGGATTTCAATCTTCATTATTTTTCATCCTCCAGTCTCTTCAAAAGCTTCTGCTTCATCTTGCAGGAAATACCATAGGTATCGCAGTCGTATAAGATATATACCTTATCAACGCCCTCTAACTTTACTTTATCGACCGCTGCAACCTCATCGAGATCCCACGCGATCTTCTCCTCCGGGATTCCGGCGATCAGCGCACGCACACGGTGATCGAGACATCTTGGTCCACAGCAGACTACCTGCATTACATCGTCTCTTGCAAACTGCTCGTATTCAAGGTCGTAGATCCAGCCGATAAACTCGATACTCTTCTGTCTGTCGCTGAAGTCATCCTCTGCGATCATGATGACCTTCTTACCAGGCTCTTCTGCCACATACTCGAACGTACGGCAGGAGCTGACTGCGCTCTGTCCTTTGCTGAGTGCCTGAACGACTGTCACATTTCCGACCTTCGTCTCGCTGTAACGGGATTCCGGCACATGGATCTCTGCGATCCGCTTCTTCACCTCATCGGAAGAATATCCAAGCTCCCGCATCATCGTAATTACAGTCAATTCATTATAAATATTAAACAACGCATCATGGATCAGTGCGTATTCGATCTCATTTCCATCCTTTTCACGGACAATTAACTTCTTGCCTTCCTTGTCGACCTTCGTTGCAAGATAATCTGCATCTGCAGACTTGTAATCGCAGTTTGGACAATAAGCATTTCCAATATGATGATAACGAAGGTAGTTGAACTTCAGCTTCGTACCGCATTTTGGACACAATGTATAATCAGCGATCAGGTTGTATGGCTCCGTCTTGTCATCGTCCTGCTTTCCGATTCCGAAATAAACATGCTCACTATTCGGCTTTAAGTTGCTGCTGCACTGCTCATCTGCATTTAAGATCAGCTTCGTTGTGTCCGGGCAGTATGTGTCAATGACACTGAAAATGTAATCCGGATGTGCGTTTCGCTTCAGTGAATCACGGAACAGGTTCGTCACGACGAGATAATCCGGCTTTACATATGGAAGAATCAGACGGGATGCACGCTCGTCCACCTCAAATACAGTTGCGTCCACGCGGCATCTGCCAAGCCAGTTGACGCTGTTCAACAGGTTTGTCACACAGCCCGGCACGATATTCGAACCGGTCCGGTTGCTGACTACCTTCTTGCCTTCCTTCTCCAGCATATCGGTCAGCATGTTTGATACGGTCGTCTTACCGTTCGTACCTGTCACGCAGATACAGAGCGGTGCCTTCGGTGCCTGCGCCATGAAATCCGGGCAGATTTTTCTGGCAACAACGCCTGGGGTATGCGTGCCGTTGCGCCCCGAAAGGCGGATGATGACTTTGCTGAATTTTGCAGCCATGACTGCGATATGATAACGTAACTTCGACATGATTGTCTCCTTTTTCCTTTTGAACCTCGGACGATTGCCAATCCAGAGAGATGTTAGAATCGATCAAATCAGATAAAAGAAATATCAGATGTATTGGAACTAAGAAGTGCTAGATGTTCTGATTTATTTTTTTATTCTTGACGCAACCGCCGCCAATTCGCCATCCGTGGCTCAGTGGCGG
>OGYL01002866.1_pt1 | contig 11653 bp, 15 predicted proteins | sample 1576541 | NCBI WGS metagenome assembly OGYL01 (sample SAMEA3541551, study PRJEB24748) | human gut metagenome | biome: human gut; feature: human-associated habitat; material: faeces | place: China | collected 2012 | reverse complement strand
AGCGCGAAGACATCCGCGTCGAGCTTCACGAACGACTCCATGAAGCCCTTCTTGAGGCAGGCCCGAAGGCCATTGACATTCCAGGAAATGCACTTCATCGTCATCCCTCCTCATCACGGCAGCGTCTTGAACGCGCTGAGCGGCCAGAAGACGAGCACAGCCTTGCCCTTGATGAGCTTGTATGGCACGAAGCCGACATCGGCGAAGCGGCTGTCCTCCGAGTTGTTGCGGTTATCGCCCATGACGAAGACCGTGCCCTCAGGCACCGTCGCCTTCGGGTACTCACTGCGCGTCGGCTCGAGGATGTAGTCCTCCGTGAGCATCTGGTCGTTGACAAAGACGCGGCCGCCCTTGATCTCGATCGTGTCGCCCGGCGTCGCGATGACGCGCTTGATGAAGTCGCGGCTCGTGTCGCGCGGATACTGGAAGACGAGGATCTCGCCCTTCTCCGGCGCGCGGAAGTCGTAGATGAACTTATTGACAACGAGGCGCTCCTGCGACTGCAGCGTCGGCCGCATCGACGGGCCGTCGACGATGTAGAGCTCGACGACGAACTGACGGATGATGAAGGCCAGCACGATCGCGATGACAATCGATATGACCCAGTCTTTTGCCTCTTCTCCTAATGAACTCATGAAGGTTCCTCCTGTAATCCTTTCTACAAACAAAATAGGGACTGCCAAAAGCAGTCCCTACCGTACGCCGATCAGCGTTTCTCTTTGATACGAGCAGCTTTACCCGTAAGGTTGCGCAGATAATAGAGTTTTGCACGACGGACAATACCCTTGCGGAGAACGTCAATCTTCTCGATGCGCGGGGAATGTACCGGGAACATGCGCTCGACGCCGATGCCGTACGAGATGCGGCGAACCGTGAACGTCTCGCGGACGCCCGTACCCTGACGGCCGATGACGACGCCTTCGAACATCTGGATACGCTCGCGGGAACCCTCGACGATCTTTGCATGGACGCGGACCGTGTCACCAGGTGCGAACTCCGGGATATCCGAGCGGAGCTGTTCTTTTTCTAACGTTTCGATGATATTCATTTTTTTCCTCCTTGATGGCAGACGTTCATGGCAAGCCCGATGCTCACTCAGAGGACCGTCCATATACCTAGATAGCATACCATAAAAAGGGGGCGGTTTCAACCGCCCCTGCAAAATTTTTCTTGAATCGCCGGCTCACTTGCCGATGCGCGCGGCCATCGCTTTGCGCACGATGTCCTCGGGCGCGTCGTTGCGGCAGGTCACCTTGCCGATGCCCTGCATGAGCACCCAGTTGACCTTGCCGTTGATGGTCTTCTTGTCGTGGAAGATGTCGCGGTACATCGCATCGACCGTGCAGCCCTCGGCCTTGGTCGGCAACTGCATGCGCTCGACGAGCGCCTCGACGCGCGCGACATCGTCCGCCGAGACCATGCCGAGGCGCGCGCTGATATCAGCCGCGCCAATCATGCCGATGGCGACGGCCTCGCCGTGGTTGTAGCGCAGGTAGCCCGTCTCCTTCTCGATGGCGTGCGCCATCGTGTGGCCGAAGTTCAGGATGCGGCGCAAGCCGCTCTCCTTCTCGTCCTCGCTGACGACGGCCGCCTTGATCTCGCACGAGCGCGCGATCATGTGGACAGCGGCCTCGCGCTCAAGTGCGAGCACCGCGTCCGCATGCTGCTCGAGGTAGGCGAAGAAGTCCGCATCGTAGATGATGCCGTACTTGATGATCTCGCCGAGCCCCGTCGCGATCTCGCGCTTCGGCAGCGATGCCATCATGGAGAGGTCCATGAAGACGCCCTTGGGCTGGTAGAACGCGCCGATGAGGTTCTTGCCGAGCGCGTGGTTGACGGCCACCTTGCCGCCGACGCTCGAGTCGACCTGCGCCAAAAGGCTCGTCGGCAGCTGCACGAACGGCACGCCGCGCATGTACGTCGCCGCGATGAAGCCCGCGAGGTCGCCGACGACGCCGCCGCCGAGCGCGAAGATCGGCGACTTGCGGTCGAGGCCGAGCTCGATGGCCCGCGTGTAGAGCTTCTCGGCGACAGCGAGGCACTTGGAGCTCTCCCCTGCCGGGATCGTCACGACCGACACGTGCAGGCCGCCTGCCTCGAGGATGGCGCGGACCTTCTCACCGTAGAGCGGCCCGACATTGCTGTCCGTCACGAGCATGGCCTGCTTCGAGAAGCCACTCTCCTGAACGAATGACTGGAGCTCTTTTTCAAGACCGTAGCCAATCAGAATATCATAACTCTCTTCTCCGAGAGCGACGCGTACCTTACGCATGAACGACACCTCTTGTTTTCAGATGATGAAGGATTTCCTCGACGACCTGCAGCGGCGAAAGCTTGCTCGTATCGACCGAGAAGTCCGCCTGGCGGTAGAGCGGGCGGCGCTCCTCGATGAGCGTCGCGACGGCGCGGCGGCGGTCGCCCTTATCCTCCTTGTCGAGGACGGGGCGCTCGCCCTTGCTGGCCGTGCGCATGAGGATGGTATCGACGTCAGCCGTCAGGCAGACGATGACGCCGCTCTGCCTCAGGAGAGCGACATTGGCAGGGTCCTTGACCGTGCCGCCGCCCGTCGAGATGACGGCGTTCTGCCGCGCCGCGACGCGCTCGACCATGCGGTGCTCCGCGGCACGGAAGTACGGCTCGCCCTTCTGCGCGAAGATGGCGGGGATGGACATGCCCTCTTCTGCCTCGATCTCCTGGTCGAGGTCGAGGAAGGCCGCGCCGAGCTTCTGTGCGAGCACGCGGCCCGTGCTCGTCTTGCCCGTGCCCATGAAGCCGATCAACACGATGTTCTTCATCGGATCACCATTCCTTCCCGATGCGCGCCTTGTAGGCAGCAAGTGCGGCCTTGAGGTCGACCATCGCATCCGAGCCGAACTTGTCGCAGATGGCCTGCGCGATGACGAAGGCCGTCATCGCCTCGCCGACGACGGAGGCCGCCGAGACGGCACACGTGTCGCTGCGCTCCTTGCAGGCCAGCACTTCCTCATGGCTCGCGATGTCGACGGAGTGCAGTGGCTGCATCAGCGTCGGGATTGGCTTCATCGCCGCCTTGACGACGAGCTCCTCGCCGTTCGTCATGCCGCCCTCGAGGCCGCCCGCGCGGTTCGTCCTGCGGTAGACCTTGCCCGCCTCATCGAGGAACATCTCGTCATGGATCTGGCTGCCCGGCAGGATGGCGCAGTCGAAGCCCGCGCCGATCTCCACGCCCTTGATGGCCTGGATGGACATCAGGGCGCCGGCGAGCTTGCCGTCGAGGCGGCGGTCCCACTGGATGTGGCTGCCGAGCCCTGCCGGCAGGCCGCGCACCGTGACCTCGAAGATACCGCCCAAGGTGTCGCCCTCTTTGCGCGCCGCCTTGATCTTCTCCTTCATCTGCGCCTCGGCCTCTGCATCGTAGCAGTTGAGATCTGAGATATCCGTGCCGAGCTTCGCGCGGTCGACCTTCGCCGGGTCGACCTTGACGCCGCCGATGCAGGTGACCTGCGAGACGACCGTGATGCCGAGCGCCTTGAGGAATTCCTTGCAGACAGCGCCGACGGCCACGCGCATCGTCGTCTCTCGCGCACTCGAGCGCTCGAGGATGTCGCGGACGTCCGTGCGGTCGTACTTGCGGATGCCTGTGAAGTCCGCATGGCCCGGCCGCGCCGCCGTGACCTTCTCGCCCGCCGGCTCGCCGAAGGCTGCCATGCGCTCGCCCCAGTTCTGGAAGTCGCGGTTGACGACCTGCAGCGTGATGGGGCCGCCGATCGTCTCATTGAAGCGCACGCCCGAGAGGACATTGACCTTGTCCTTCTCGATCTTCATGCGGCCGCCGCGGCCGTAGCCCTGCTGGCGGCGTGCCAGATCTTTATTGATGGACTCGAGGTCCAGCTTGAGGCCGGCCGGCAGTCCTTCGAGGATAGCCGTCAGGCACGGGCCGTGTGACTCGCCCGCAGTCATAAAACGCAATTCGCTCATATCCAAACACCTCACGTATTTCAAAAACAATATTGATTACAGTGTAAAGGATACGCGCCTATAAATCAAGGTCTTATTTCAATGGATACCTGTCCTCATTCAAGAGAAGCAGCCGTCTCTTCCGCTGCCTCGTCGTCCGCCCCGCTCTTCGCCTCATCCTGCGGCCAGGCGTAGGCCGTGACGACGAGCTGACACTGCAGCGTGCCGTCCTTGCCCTGCACCTGCTGCTCGATGCGCGTCTCGTGGATGGCGAGTTGCCGACGCGATCTCTGTTTTGCCGGAGCAGACGCGGGGAGAAGTACGAGCCGCTGCAGGCAATGGAGACGGGCATCTCCTGTACACCGTCCACCAAGCGCACCTCGGCCGGCGCAACCTTTTGTAGTTTCACCTGACTCTGCAGCGCCTTATGCTGCAAATCCTGCAAAAAATCTCCCTGCCCAAGTTCCCGTGGCAACACGCGCTCAGTGCGCCCCTCGCGGTCTGAGAGCTCTTTCTCGTAGGCGGCGAGGTCGCCGTGCACGTTCTTGAAATTCATGACGGCGGCCAGGCGAGTGCGCAGCTCGACCGCCTTTTTCTCGTACGCCGCCTGCTCCGCGCGCAGCGGCAGGTGCACGAGCGCACCGTACGCCAGCAGCGCGGTGAGGCAGACGGCGATGCTGGCAGCGAGGAAGCGCCCGTCTCCGCCGCCGAGGCCCATCCGCTCCAATCTTGCCCGTATGTCCTTCATGCGGTCTCCCCCTTTCTTCCACAGACTAGATGCCGATGCTGATGCGGAAGGCGATACGGTTCTTCTCCGCATCCTTCCCCTCCTCCGACGCCTCAAGCACGGGCCCCTGCGGAAAGAACGCGCGGTCCGCCTCGAAGGACTGCAGGAAGGCGGAGAGCGCGGCGTAACTGAGCGCCGCACCGCAAAGCTCCACCTTCTTGTCGGAGCGCAGCAGGATGGACCTGAGCCAGACGCCTTCCGTCTGGAGCTCGGGCCGGCCGAGGTGGACCATCACGCTGTACCACGGCACGGCATCTCCCATGACGGCGGCAGCCTTGGCATCGCGCGCGCGGATCTTCTGCTGGAGCCTCCCCGTCAGCTGCATGACCTTCTCCTCGCGCTGCAGCACGAGGAAGGCCTGCTCTTCCTGCTGGCAATCGTGCTTCGCCTCGAGATAGGCGCGCATGTCAAAAAATGCCGCAGCAAACAGCACGAGGAACGTCACGGTGCAGCAGAGCGCGGCCAGCCTTCGGCAGCGCAGCCGGCGCCCCTGCACCGCACTGCCCCAGAGCCGCAGGCCATCTTCACGAAGGACGGATTGTGCTGCTACAATAGCTGGCACGAAGGCGCGCTGCGCCTCCGAGAGCACCAGGCCCTGCCCATCCAAGGAAGCCGCCATCGATGATGCTGTCCCCGGCGGCAGGGCCGCGATGCCGCGCAGAGAGAGCTCTTGCTCATGGAAATTCTCGGCCAGCTTCGCGAGAGGCTCCCGCTCCGCCGCGGCGAGCACGACGCGGCCCGTGTTCTCGCGCCGGCAGGCCATCGCATACACATCGGCTTCGAGCCCTTCATCCGTCAGATGCGCGTCGAGCTCCCAGTGCGCCGCCTCGCGCCACTCCGCCGCCTCCATATGGGGCGGCAGCTCCGTCTCGTAGAAGCGGACCTGCTCCGCGGGCAGGCAGACAGCAAAGTCGAGCTCGTGCCAGCCCTCGCGCTGCGCGCGCATCGCGGCCGCCTCTGCAAGCGTCAGGCCGCCGTCCAACCGCTCCACCGCCGTGCGCACGAGCGAAAGAGTGCCGCCCTCCACGGCCAGTTCGGCAAAGAGCACATTCCCGTCTCCCGTACCCGATGGGGCAGCCACACCGATGACACGGCGTTGCTCCTCCCAGAGCCAGTTGCCGCCCCTGAGCCTGCCACGCCATCTGTTTTCAATCCTTTGGCTTAATTTACTGAAACCTTCCAGCAGCCGGCCGCGCGCTTCAGCGGCTCCTTCCCTTCCAGACATAAGCATCCCCTTTCCGTTCCAAGAGTCCCCGCACGACCTTGTGGCGCTGCCAGATGTCGCCCTCCTTCTCGCGCGCCACGGCGGCGATCCAGTACGAGCCCGCCTTCTCCTCGACGACGGCCTGCACAATGAGCACGCCCTTCTCCGTCCGCATCTCGCGCGGCGCGATGATGGCCGCATCGTCCACGAGCAGTGAGGGGTCCTGCAGGACGCGCTGTACCGCCTCATGCAGCGTCCCCTCTGCCGCGAGGCGCAGGTTCACCTCGCGCTCGTACGAAGCCGTCATCTTCCGACTGCTGTAAGCCGTGTAGCAGACCGCCGTGCCGAGCATCATGACGAACACCGTCAAGAGCATCGCCCAGACAGCAGCCGAGCCCTGTTCCCTTCCCATCCGGTCCTCCTCTCAGTCGCTCCCATCGCTTTTATCGCTTCCGCCACATCTAGTCGCGGCGCTCCGGGCCGTAGACCGCGACGGCCAGCGTGTAGCTGTGGCCCGTCACGCGGCTCCTGCCCGTCAGCCGTATCTCGTGCAGCCGCGGCGCGAGCTCCGTGCACGTAAGCTCCGTGACATCGACGCCCGCGAGCGAATGGTTGCCCGTCAGCGGCCGCGATACATCGCGCCAGACGAGCTTGTCCACACTGTTCACGCGGTGGATCCAGTACTTCGCCGGGAACGTGCTCGTAAGCGATTCGTCCGGCGAGCGGCGCTGGTAGAAGATGATGCCCGGCCTGTTGTTGATCCGGCAGGCGCGGACCTCGTACGAGACCCGCGCCTCGTCGGCCATCTGCCGCACGGCCATCTGGACCTCCTGCTGCAGCTCGCTGTCCGCGATGAGGAAAAAGGCAGCGCGGAAGGCCATGACTGCCATGGCCCCCAGCGCTGCCAGAAGGAAGACGAGGACGGGCAGGGAGACGAGCATGTCGAGCAGGACAGTGCCCGCTTCCCTACTTCTCATATGCGCCCACCCTCCTCTGATAGATTTGCTGCTGCTGCCGCCCGCCATACTGCCAGGCGACGGTCACAGCCGCTCGATAAGCGCCCGCCTGCTCCATCCGCTGGATGTCCGTGCGGAGCAGGAAGTCACCACCTCCCGAGAAATCCGATGCTTCCGGCGAGAAGTCCACGTGCACCTGCCGCAGCGCTGCCCCTTCTGCCAGTGTCCCCGCAGCCGCCTGGTACTCCAGCTGTGCGAACTCCGACTCCGCAAGGAACGTGGCCGCCGCCTCGAAACGGGTCTGCGCCTCCATGCGCAGGCCCTGGCGATAGACGAGCAGGGCGCCCGCCATCAGGACGAGCACCGCTGCGAGCACGAGCGTCTCGAGCAGCAGGAACCCCTTCTCACCGTCTCTCATCTCAGACTCCTCTCTATTTCCGGTACCGTTCCACGCGGCAGCGGCCGCCCGCGCTCAGGATGATCTTGCGCAGCGACTTCGGCGAATCCGCCCAAGCGAGCACCATCGTGCACGGCGTCTTGAGCAGGCCATCGTCGCCAAACGTCAGTATCGGTCCGTCGATTGCCCCCGTCGCAAAGCCGCCCGTGAGTTCCATGCCCGGCAGGAAATCGTGGCGTTTGTGCGTGACACCCCCTGCCAGCATCGTGTAGCCCGTGCGCCGAAACTGCATCCGTGCCTGACGACGCTGCGGCGGCCGCTGCTTTCCGTTCTGCTTCATGCTCTCAGGCCATTGTTCCGTCGTGCGCGAGATTTCGCGCATGTAGCGGATGTCGCTCAGGAGGCACTGCACTTCGTACTCCAGTGCCGCCTCGCGGTAGAGCAACAGCCCGCGCGGCAGGGCCGCCATCGCCAAGATCGCGAGGACGGCACAGGCGACGATGACCTCGACGAGCAGGGAGCCCTGCTCCCTCATAGCAGCACCTCATAGGCCGACCAGAAGGCCGCGCCGCCGATATAACTGAGGTACGCGCCCGCCGACAGGAACGGCCCGAAGGCCAGCCGGTCGCGCCGCCCAAGGCAGCCCATGCCGAGCAGCACGAGCGCCAGGCAAGCGCCGAGTGCAAAGGCCAGGGCGAGCGCTAAAAGCGTCCCCTGCCAGCCGAGCCAGATGCCGAAGGCCGCCGCATACTTGACATCGCCGAGCCCGATGCCGCCGCGCGACAGCGTGCGCAGAGCAAAGAGCAGAGCCGCGCCGAGCACAGCGCCGAAGAGCGCATCCTGCAGCTCTCCCATGATCCCGGCCATCATGAGGCCGAGCCCTGCCAAGTAGAGATTACCCCGGTCCGGCAGCAGTCCCGTCCGGAAGTCGATGACCGCCATGACGAGCAGGAGCACGCAAAACAGGCCACCCCGGACGAGTTCGAGACGGTCCAGGTCAGCCATGGACAGGCCGGAGAGCATCAGGACGAGCAGCAGTATGATGATGATGCGCGCCCGCAAGGGCAGATAGCCAACCATGACTCAGCCACCATTACCCGATTCCGGGTTTGGGGGTGTTTCCTCTGCGGTCTTCTTCTCTTTGTAGAATGCGCCGACGGCCTTGTTGTTGCAGAGTGCCCGGCTGTTCGTCTTATCGATCGTATAGGCAGCCGCTCCAACGTCTGCAAGGTTGCCCTCCACATAACATTTCCCCGACGGTGGCTTGATATTGGTATCCTGCAGATAATCCGCCAAATCCTTGATATCGGTCGGCGCTTTTCCGTTATCAATCTCATAGACGGCAATCGCTGTGTTCAGCGTGGACAGGTCGGACTGGATCTTGGCCGTGTTGGCCGAGGCGATGGCAGAAGTGAATTTCGGTACGGCAATCATTGCGAGGATTGCCACGATGCCCACGGCAATCAGCATGCCGATCAAGGTGAAACCTGCTTCATTCTGTCGAGTCTGCATGAAAGAATCCTCCTCTCAACTAAAAAACATTGCTCCATTTCCCGGAGCGGATGCGGTTTACACATCATTCGCATCCCAGTTCAGCTTGTCCACATCCAGCGGATGTTTATTAGTTTCTCCGTGTACCCTCTTGAATCCTGCTAATATTTAAATATTTTTAATTTTCTTGATAGTAATTCGTAAAAAAGAGCCCCCTCTCTGGAAGGATGATTCCATGAGAGGGAGCTCTTCAATCAATACCAATGCGTGAAGCCCAGCGAGAAGCCGACGCCGTTGTAGCCCGGGTTGTGGGTGCCCATGCCGTTCGACGAATGGTGGAATAGGTAGGCGAGGCTCAGCGCGTCGCGATCGGTGTAATGATACGTGAGGCGCGGGCCGATGCGCCAGAGGAAGCCGTAGGCGCGGCCGTTGCCCGGATGGGCGTGGTTGTAGACGAGCAGGCTGCCCGAGCCGTCGATGGAGCCGTCGAGCTTGCCTGAGATGTGCTTCGTCCAGCGCATCATGTAGGACGGGCCGAAGCCGACAGCCTCGGCATCGCGCCAGATGTCGTCCTCCGTCGTGCTGCCCGTCGCGCGCTCAAACGTCAGACCGTAATGCAGCGTCAGAGCGCCGAGCTCCTTGTACTGGTGGTAGACGTGCACGTTGTAGAGGTCGACATCGCGCTTCTTGAAGAAGCGGCCATCGAGGTACTCGAGCTGCACCTCGATGTTCTTGCGCTTCTCCGCCTTCTTGGCCGCGGGCTCCGCAGCTGCAGGCGTGGACGGAGTCTTGGCCGACTCTGTCTCAGCTGCCTTGACCGGCTCGACAGGGAGTCCCTGCGTCTGCTGTGCCTCTGCCTTGCCTGTCTCCTGCTGCGTCGCCTGCCCTGCATTCTCTGCCGTCTGGCCTGCCGCGGCGGCCACAGGCGCAGCGGCCATAGCCGTCGCCTGCCAGGCGAGCAGGCCGAGTGCCGCTATCGGCAGAGCCAAAAGCGTCCGACTACACTTTGACGCCAGTTTCCGTCCAACGTCCGCCGCATCCGTTGTATCGTATTTCTTAGCCATGATGCTCATCCCTTTCAGAAACTTTCGGAAATCCAGCGGCTCGTGCACAGGAGGCCGCCCGATTGGGCGGCCTCCTGTGGTGAGCCATGATCTCATTTGCTCACTTCTCGTCCAGCAGCTCGACGAGCTCGTCGTAGTCCTGCTTGAGCTTATCGTATTCGTCGGCGAGCTGCAGCGCCGTGAGCACAGCGATCTTCGTGCCGTCAAAGCTCTTGACGCTGCCCGCCATCTTCTTCATCAGGTGATCCACGCCGGCCGCCAGCTTCTTGAGGCGCGCGGGGTCATCCGTCCGCAGCGGGTAGCTCTCGCCGAAAATCTCGACGACGACGCGCTGAGGCGCCTTTGGGTCCACATCAGCCATCTGATGCACCTCCGTCCTACTACTCTCTCAACAATGCCTCAAAATGACTCAGGCACGCAGCTCCGCATCAAAGTGCTTCTCGACAGCCTGGAGGATGTTCTTGAAGGCTGCATCGGCCTCATCATCCGTCAGCGTCTTGTCCTTCGACTGGAACTGCAGGTTGAAGGCAAGGCTCTTCTTGCCCTTCGCGACGTGCTCGCCCGTGTAGACGTCGAACAGCGTGACGCCCTTGAAGTGCTTGCCACCATTCTTCGCGATGACGCGCTCGATGTCGGCCGAGGCGACGCTCTCATCGACGACGATAGCGAGGTCACGCGCCGTCGCCGGGTACTTCGGCAGCGACTCGAAGTGGAAGCTCTTGCCCGTGTACTTCATGAGCACCTCGAGGTCCATCTCGAAGAGGTAGACCTTCTGCTTGATGCCGAAGTTCACGGCAGCCTGCGGGTGAAGCTCGCCGACGGCGGCGATGACCTCGCGGCCCTTCTTGAAGAGGGCCGTCTTGCCCGGGTGCATGGCGAAGTGCTCGCCAGCCTCGACCGTGTACTTCGCGATGCCGAGCACGCGGAAGAGTTCCTCGACGATGCCCTTCATGTCGAAGAAGTCGACCATCTCATTCCCCTGGTTCCAGCCGACTTCCTCGCGGCGGCCCGTGATGAGACCGGCGACCATCAGGCGCTCCTCCGGCAGCTCCGTCAGCGGCAGCGCGTGCGGCAGGAAGACCGGCGCGACGTCGAAGAGCTTGATGTCGTTGTTCTTGCGCGAGAAGTTGCGCACGGCGTTCTCCATGATGGAGGTCAAGAGGCACGTGCGGACGAGCGGCGCCTCATCCGTCAGCGGATTGAGGATGGGGATGGCCTGGCGGAGCGGCGAGTCAGCCGGCACGAGCAGCTTGTCGAAGAGGTCCGTGCTCGTGAAGGCGAACGAGAGCTCCTCCGTCATGCCGAGGCTTGCGAGCGTGTGCTTGATCTTGTCGACAAAGTTCTGCTTCGCGCTCTGCTTGCCCTGGACCATGCGGCCAAACGGCGTCGTGCTCGCGATCTTGTCGAAGCCGTAGATGCGCGCGACTTCCTCCGAGAGGTCCTCCATGTAGGTGCAGTCATTGCGCCACGACGGCACGGTGACATGGTAGGTTTCCTCGCCCTTCGCCTCGACCGTGAAGCCGAGCTCCGTCAAGATCTTGACCATCTCGGCGCCCGGGATCTCCGTGCCGAGGCGGCGGTTGATCTCGTCCGTCGTGTAGTCGATCGTCACCGGCTGCTTCGGCTCCGGATAGCAGTCGACGATGCCCTGCGTGACCGTGCAGGCACCCATGTCCTGCAGCAGCTGGCAGGCGCGATCGAGCGTTTTCCGCTCCACAAGCTCCCAACGGCAATCACGGAAACGCAGCGTGTATTCCTGATAAGGCGTGTCCCTGCCCGTCACATACAGCTTGGCGGTGTCGGATGCCCGTTTCTCCT
>OGYL01002865.1_pt1 | contig 11654 bp, 7 predicted proteins | sample 1576541 | NCBI WGS metagenome assembly OGYL01 (sample SAMEA3541551, study PRJEB24748) | human gut metagenome | biome: human gut; feature: human-associated habitat; material: faeces | place: China | collected 2012 | reverse complement strand
GTCGGGCGGTATTTATGCCCGCAAAAACCGTATGTGCTCTTGTTAAGCGAAGGTAAGTACTCCATATACAAAGCGCAGAAGAACCTCCTTGGAGATAAGTATGCTGCATCCAGCACATATAGCCGCTGTGTGGAAGCAGAGGCATATGTCAAGGGTGGAAACCCAGTGTATAAATACTTCATCAAGGCCTAAACGCAGCAATACCCCCTCCATCACCGGAGGGGGCATTTTTCGATATTTTCCTGTGCTTTTTCTGTGCCATTGAGACGCAAAAAACGCAAAAAATAAGCAATAAGCGCAAAGCGTAAAAAGCCTGAAAGCCCGCATAAACAAAGGAAAAACCCGCATTTCTGCGGGTTTTTCCTTGGCGGAGATGGAGAGATTCGAACTCTCGAACCGCTTTTGACGGTTACACGATTTCCAGTCGTGCGCCCTCGACCAACTAGGCGACATCTCCATGTCGTTATCAGGATGGGTCAAGTAAAAGTCCTGACGAGAATTTATTATACCGTATTACCGGCATAAAAGCAACCCCCTTTTTGCAAAAAAGTTGCCCTAAAAGACATTTTTTCGCATTACGGGCAAAGAAAGGATTGCGCCCGGCCCTTTGGCGTACTATAATATTATAAATCACTTTCGGAAAAAAGGAAGGATAAGACCCATGAAACGAGTAGAGATCAAAGCACTGTTTGCGGAGCCGGAGCGCTACACCGCGGAACCGGTCACTATTTGCGGCTGGGTGCGCACCCTGCGCTCCAGCAAGGCCCTTGGCTTCATCGAGCTGAACGACGGCAGCTACTTCAGCAATCTGCAGGTGGTGTTTGAGGAAAATAAACTGGCCAATTACGATGAGATCTCCCGCCAGAATGTCGGCGCGGCGCTTATTGTCACCGGCCGTCTGCTGCTGACCCCCGAGGCCAAGCAGCCCTTTGAAATCCATGCGGAGAAGATCACCGTGGAGGGCGCCTCCACCCCCGATTATCCCCTGCAGAAAAAGCGCCACAGCATGGAGTTTCTGCGCACCATCCAGCACCTGCGTCCCCGCACCAATACCTTTAGCGCGGCGTTTAGAGTGCGTTCTGTTGCGGCCCAGGGTATCCATAGGTTCTTTACCGAGCGCGGCTTTGTGTACGCGCACACCCCGCTCATCACCGGCAGCGACTGCGAGGGTGCCGGCGAGATGTTCCGCGTCACCACCATCGATCCCGCTGATCCCCCTCTGACCGAGGACGGCAAGATCGATTACAGCCAGGATTTCTTCGGCAAAGCCACCAATCTCACCGTCAGCGGTCAGCTGGAGGGTGAGTGTATGGCTATGGCCTTTGGCAAGATCTACACCTTCGGCCCCACCTTCCGCGCGGAAAAATCCTACACCGGCCGCCATGCCGCCGAGTTCTGGATGATCGAACCGGAGATCGCCTTTGCCGACCTGGAGGACAATATGGTGCTGGCGGAGGACATGATAAAATATGTGCTGCGCTATGTGATGGAGCAGTGCCCCCGCGAGCTGGAATTCTTCAATAACTTTGTGGATAAGGGCCTGCTGGAGCGCCTGAACCATGTGGTAAACAGCGACTTTGCCGTCTGCACCTATACCGAGGCCATCGAGCGGCTGCAAAAGGCCGATGTGGAGTTTGAGTACCCCGTAAGCTGGGGTGTGGACCTGCAGACTGAGCATGAGCGCTACCTCACCGAAAAGATTTTCGGCAAGCCGGTCTTTGTTACCAATTATCCCAAGGAGATCAAGGCCTTCTATATGCGCCTGAACGATGATGGTAAGACGGTGGCGGCCGTGGACCTGCTGGTGCCCGGCATCGGCGAGATCATCGGCGGCAGCCAGCGTGAGGAGCGTCTGGACATCCTGCTGGACCGCATCCACGAGCTGGGGCTGAATGAGGAGGACTACTGGTGGTACCTCGACCTGCGGCGCTTCGGCGGCGCGCGCCACGCCGGTTTCGGCCTGGGCTTCGAGCGGCTCATCATGTATGTCACCGGCATCCCGAATATCCGTGATGTACTGCCCTTCCCCCGCACCACCGGCTTTGCGGAATTCTAAACCGAATATATATGCTGAAGTCCTCCGCGTGGGATCCCATGCGGAGGACTTCAGTTTGTTTATTTACGGAGGGCGATTTAATCCGCAGAGAAGGTTTGCCGGAAGAACCGCCGGACCATTTCAGCGGTGTCATCAGTGTGGTCCTCGGCGGTAATCAGATAGTATTCAGAGCCATACAGGGGATCCTTCAGTGGGACAGCCCGAATCTGGGAAGAGGGAAGCATCCAGTTCGGCTGGAAGGTGGGGTAGACCCAGTTGAAGTTTTCTACGCATACATTGCGCAGCTCGGAGATGTTCTTGGAGATGATCTCCAGCTTGGGCACAAATCCGGCTTGCTGGCAGTGACGGAGAAAACCGTCTGTTTGAATATCTCCGGTACGGATCCCTTCCCGGATGGGATCATAGTACAGGATAAAGCTCTGCTCCCGCAGGTCGCCCACATCTACATCCGCTTGTCCAGCCAAGGGGTGGTCCGCCCGCATGACAATACATAGCGGCTGATTGTGCAGCAGGGTACAGCGGGTACCCGGTATGGTGCAGAAGGCAGGCGTTTTATTACGGTCCTCCTGCCAAAAGACACGAGTGACCAGCAGCGCGTCAAATTCCCGACTGCGCAGGCAGGCTTCGACCTCCGAGGATTGGTAAAATAGAAACTGAATATTGTGCCCGGGGGCATACAGATAGAATTTTTCCATCAGCAGGCACTCGGTTTTTATGCTGATGCGCCCCAGAGGAAGACCGATGGTATAGGGCTTCTCATCCTGGCCCTTCAGCCGGCTGATGTGAAACTCCAGCGATTCATATTGTCCCACCACCTGTGCGATATAGGGAAGAACGCTGGTGCCCGGCCCTGTCAGCTTCAGGCGCTCGCCCCGGACGGGACGGTCAAATAAGGTGATGCCCAGGGCCTCCTCCACACACTTCACCTGCCGGGAGACCGAGGAGGGCGCACAGGGGATCTCCTCAGCGACCTTGCTGAAATTCAGGTGGGTGGCCACCAGCAGTACAGTCTTCAGGTATTGGATCTCCATAGTGCGCCCTCCTTTTGGTTATGGCAGCGGGTAGGCAATGCAGCGGGGCTTCCTCAGTGTCTCAGTGACGGTAGGAAAGGGAATCCGCCCGAACAACGGATGTGGCATCCGTCTTTTTGGGGTCCTTCTTTTCTCCGGGCTGGGGGCGGCGGTTCCGGCGCAGGGCTTCATCCATGTGGATCTTGACGCCGCGGCTGGCCAAAGTGTGCTGCAGGGCGGGCACATCCAGCGCCTGCAGGCTGATATTCTCCTTGGCAGCCATGGAAACAGCCAAGCCGGCAGCTTCACCGGTGAGAACACAGGCGGGAATAAACCGTGCGACTTCCCAGCCGCGGCCGGTGGCGGAAACGATCCTTCCGGCTGCGGCAATGTTGGTGATCTCGGTATCGATGAGGCCACCGTATGGGAACTCGTATACTTCGGCAGGAATTTCCAGCGAGTGGATCATGCAGCCGATTGAGCTTTCCACATACCGGTCAGGCACTACCTCCAGCTGCTCCTTGCCAACCAGCCGGCGGGTCATACGGAACTGCGGCATAAGCGGCAGGGTCATCTGCGCGTAGGAGGGGCTCTGGTGCTGCTTTAAGTAGTCCAGCGCCAGCTTGCGGCTGGTACGGATATATCCGTTGACGCCCTCACTGGTGGTGCCATAGTACATGGGGATCTCCGCCTCGCTGTTATCGGCATCGGGGCGAAGCCCCAGCCAGCGCAGCGGCAGTGCCTGCAGGGCCTGCCCGGTCTCCAGGCCTTTTTTCATGGTATCCAGGTCTATTTCATGTGCCCAGTGGGAAACAATGCTCCGCTGTGTTTCGGTGGGAGCGCCGGCCCGGAACATCAGGTCCAGGTCGCCGCTGGCATCCACAAAGGCCTTGGCCAGGTAGGCGGTGCGTCCGGATTTGTTTTCGACAATGACACCCTTGCAGGTTTTACCCTCCATGATGGGCGCGCAGAAGTTGGTATCAAAAACGACCTGAATACCTTCCTGTTCCATCAGCTCATCCAGTGCGCACACGGCAGCCGGGATATTAAAATTGGTGCGGTAGCGGCCGGTGGGGGTGTCCACGGTATCGGGCCCGTTCCGCCAGCAATCTGGCAGGTTATCGTAGCCGTAGCGGATGCAGACATGCAGCAGCTCCTCCGCCAGGCCGCCATATACCTTGTGCCCCAAACCGTCATCCAGAGGCAGATAGATGCAGACATGGCCCAGGGTAGCCAGACCGCCCAGGATGATGCTTTTCTCCAGCAGAATGACCCGGGAGCCATTGCGTGCGGCCGAAACCGCGGCGGCTACACCGGCTACGCCGCCGCCTACTACGATTACATCCGCTTCCCCCGCAACGGGGATGGAATGGGATTGCTCAGTGATTTGCTTTGGTTTTTCCATTGATGGTATGCCTCGTTTCTTAGTGTATTATAGCAGATGCGCGGGAAGAAGGGAACAGGCCATATCGTCCCGGAAAAGCCGGTTAGGGCAGAATGTAGCTGCAGCCAAGGGCAATCACATAAACCACAATGATATAAACAGGAATCACCTTGATGGCATCGTGCCAAATAAAGCGGTTGTCTATCTCCTCACGGTCCAGCAGCAGCGCGGCGTAGATGGTACCTGCATAGGTCAAGAAGGCCATGTTGGCGCACAGGCTCAGCGTCGCGGCGGTAACAGATGCGCTGATCCCGGTGTCCAGCTGCATCTGGCATACAAAAGGCATGATGGCCGCGTTGCCCAACAGGGTAAGGGGGGTGCCGTTGCAGATGTTGGTGATGATGGTGATAACAATAGTAAGGAGAAGCAGCAGCAGCGGCAGCGGCATATTGCCGAATACGGGTTTAAGCAGGGAGATGATCCAGTCGCGAATGCCCAAATCAGCGGAAGCCATGGCATTGCCAAGGAAGGTGAAGCAGCCAACGATGCACACCACATTCCACAGGGTGCCTTCACTCAGCAGCTTCATGGGGTTGGCCAGCGGCTTGCCGTCTACTTTGATAAGCCCCAGAATGCCCAGCGCCAGCAGGAAAATGAGGGTAGTGCCGATAGGAGCCAGAACAGCGCTTCCGGGGAAGTCCTTCGGCAGCAGCGGGATCACGATGATATACAGGAAGGACAGGCAGAAGATGGTGAGAATGAGCTTCTGGCGCTTATTAAATTTCTTGGGAATGTTGCGCAGCGCCTCTACATTTTCAATATCCAGCTCCTTCAGCGGGGCAACATTGCACTTAAATACACCGGGGATCATAAAGGCCAGGATGCACAGCCATACCAGATTGACCAGGATGCACACGAACATATAGGTGAACATATTGATGCTCAGTCCAAAGCCCTGCATGCTGGTATTGATAAGGGTGTAAATGGTAAGGGCAATGCCCTTGAAGGGGAAGCAGAAATTACCCATGCAGCCCAGGTAGATGCCCAGCAGCATGAATTTGCAGAATCTGTCCTGCTTATCATAGCCGCACACATCCCGGATGGACTCATAAATGCCGAAGTACAGCAGCGCGGTGGGGATAAACCCGATGAACATGGAAACGATAAAGCTGGAGAAGAACAGCGAGAACAGCAGCGCGACCGGGCGTCCTCGAAGCGCCTTGATGCTAAGCAGCTTGCGCACCAGCACATCGATCACGCCGGCTTCCTTGAGCGCCACGCACAGCGCAGATACAAAGATCAGCTGGGGGACGGTAGAACCGCCCATCCAACTGGAAACAGCGGCGGAGGATGTCAAAAAGCCGCTGTATACCATGGCGATAATACCCAGGATAGCAGCTAGGGTGGACTGGGAAGTGAATACTGTAAGCAGAATAACGCCGATAAATACGCCCAGGGCATTGGAGCCGACCTGTGTAACCACGGAGAACGGGCCCAGAATCCGGCCGAAAAAGAACATAAAGAGGAACGCGATCAAAATGATCGGCCATTCACGCTTTTGGACAGCTGACTTTGTCATAGTAGTTCACATGCAAGGCTAAGCACGGAGCTTTGCATGCGATCCTCCCTTCTGTAATTTTTATTCTCAGGTGAACGGTGATCTGCCGCCTTCGGTCGCGATCCGAAAACGGATTCCATAATAAATTGTGCACAATCTACACTTTTTATTTTAAAAAGCCTTGTGTATAAAGTCAATTGCACAATCCGCACGCACTGTTGCAACTTTGGCATGGAATTCGCTTCCGTCCCTATATGGAAGGTCCTCCCGCCGTCCCCGCTGACCTGATTGGCGGCATGGCTCTCCCCTGTGGGAGTGCCTCATCCCCCGCAAAAATGTATTTTCTCATACTTTGGGATGATTTACACCACCCGCTTTGGCTGGTAAAATAAGACCAGAACACAAAATACCGCCGATCCATCATACCATAAGGGGACCAGTCCCCTTCGGCATCCCGTGGCCCCCACGGGATGAATCCGCTGCAAAGGGAGGGAGCGCATGGCCAAAAATGTAGTCATCCGGCCGTCTGTCCGGGAACAGTACCAAAAATTCATGGCACGGGGCAGGGTGCTGTTTTTCACCGCGCCCTGCGGCTTTGGCAAAAGCATCCTGGCCGAAACGCTGCTTGCCGGGCAGCAGGTGCTTTCTCTCACCGCCGGGGAGCCGGACTTCGCCCTGCCGGCGGATGATAAGGACTGGCAGGTCCTCTTGATCGATGACCTGCGGCAGATGACCGAGGAGCCGGATCAGCAGGCGCTGTACCAGCTCATCCGGGAGTACAGCGACCGCCGGTTCGTCCTGCTTTCCCGCGGGGCGGTGCCGGGCTGGCTCATGGCCTTCCAGTATGCCGGGCTTATGGCGGTGCTGGATGCCGACGCCCTGCTCTTTGACCGGGAGGATATCCGCAGCCTGTTCCGGCAGCAGGGCACCCCCGTCAGCGAATCGGAGCTTTCCGAGATCCTGCGGGAAACCAGCGGCTACCCGCTGGGCGTGGCGGTCATCGCCCACTGCATGGTCGGCGGCCGCCCCTATGGCCCGGAGCTCATCGCCCAGGGCTACCACGAGGTCTTTTTCTACTTCGAGGCGGCGGTCTACCGCCGGTTCGATCTGCCCATTCGCCGTTTTTTGCTGGAGCTTGCCCCCTTTGAGAGCTTCGATGCCGAGCTGGCCCGCATGGTCAGCGGCGATCCCCACGCCGGGGAACGCCTGGCCTGGCTCCAGCACAATACCACCATGCTGCGCCCCGATGATGTGCAGCGGTTCCGGTTCTGGCCGCAGTTCCGCACCTTTTTGCTGTGGGAGATGGACCGGGAATACAGCGAGGAAAAGCGCCGCACCGTTCTGGGCCGCGGCGGCCTCTACTACGAGCTGAAAGAGGATTACAGCCATGCGCTGGAGTGCTACACCATGGCAGGGGATCATTCCAAGGTCTCCGAGCTTCTGGTGCGCAATGCCGAGCTTCATCCCGGCATGGGCCATTACAGCGAGATGGAGAAATACTACCGCAGCCTGCCGGAGCAGGAGATCGCCGCCTCCCCGGCGCTGATGCAGGGCATGAGTATGCTGTGCGCCCTGGCGGCCGATTATGAGGGCAGCGAGCGCTGGTACCAGGCGCTTTCTCAGTTTGCCCGCTGCCGTGCCAAAAGCGACGCGGCCGGGCGGCAGGCCCGGGGCCGGCTGGCCTGGTTGGATATCTCCCTGCCGCAGCGCGGAGTCACCGATCTCACCGCCATCATTCCCTCGGCCTACCGGCTGCTGGTCAATAAGGAAGTGACCCTGCCGGCCTTTTCGGTCACCAGCGCCCTGCCCAGCATTATGAACGGCGGCAAGGACTTCAGCGAATGGAGCCGCCGGGATGACCTGCTTTATCAGACCATCCGTGTCCCGGTGGAGGCTATTCTGGGCCGGGATGGCGTGGGTCTGCCGGATTGCGCCATTGCCGAAAGCAAGTTTGAAAAAGGCGAGGACATCACCGCCCGTATGCTGGCCCTGATGCCCCGATTGGGGGAGATCCAGCGGGACGGCACCCCGGATATTGAATTCGCCGCGGTGGGCCTGCTGGCCCGCAGCCAGTTGGCGGCCGGCCACTCCCAGGATGCCCGCAGGACGCTGGAAAGCCTGCGGCAGCGCTTCGCGGAAAGCGGCCAAAGCCGATTTTTGCCCAATATCGATGCCATGCTGTGCCGCGTTGACCTGCGGACTGGCGATACCGATGCCGTAGATAGCTGGTACCGGGAAAAGGCACCGCGCGACCCCCTCAGCATCAATATCATGAAGCGCTACCAGTACTTTACTCAGGCCATGGCGGAGCTTGCTCAGGGCCGGCCGCAGGCCGCCCTGCTTACCCTGGCTCCGCTGGAACCCTACTGCATCGCCTGCCAGCGGAAGATGGATCACACCACCCTGCTGCTTTTGCGGGCCGTGGCCCAGTACCGGCTAAAGGACGAAGCCTGGCAGCAAAGCCTTACCGATGCCCTGCGCATTGCCGCCGGGTTGGGGTTCATCCGCCCGGTAAGCTGCTGCGGCGCCGCCCTGCTGCCCCTGCTGCAGGCCCTGCCCAGCCCGGAGGAAGAGAGCTGGTACCGGCAGGTGGTGGCCTTTGCCCGGGTGCAGGCCGCCCGGTATCCCTACTTCCTGGTGCCGCCCCTGCCCCCCGGCGAGGAAATGACCGCCACCGAGCTGCAGGTGCTGCGCCTGATGTGCGCCGATAAAAGCAATGCCGAGATCGGCCGCATTTTGGATATCAAGCTGCCCACGGTAAAAACCCATGTCAGCCATATCCTCACCAAGTTGAATGTCAGCCGCCGCAGCGAGGCCAAAACCGCCGCCCGCCGCCTGTGGCTGGTAGAATAAAAACTGTAATTCTGGAGGAAAGTATGAAGAAACGAGTAAGTAGTATTTTGCTGGCCGCCGTGCTGTGTGTCACCATGCTGTCTGTTGTAGCACTGGCGACGGAATGTGCCGATGGCGCACACACCTACGATGAAAACCTGTGGGCACCTAATGCTAATGGCATAAGCCACAGCCCAAGATGTGACAAATGCGAGCATGTTAGAGAGAATCCAACAATTCAGCATTATGATATCAACAGAGATGGTATATGTGATGCATGTCGGGTTGGCTTGGGAGCGTATTTAGGCAACTCTACCGCTCAGGGGTGCTTTACAACCTTGCAGGGGGCGCTGGATTATGCCGGCAATGAAAGAGACTCAATAACGGTAAATCCAATTGGGAACCAGGAGAGCGTGACTTACAGTGGAAAGAATACGCAGGTAACGCTTAATTTGGCTGGAGTAACCATAAATGAATTGAAAGTAACAAAGGGCAAGCTTACCATAACAGGGAATGGTAGAGTTACTAAGCTGGAAGTTAGCGGCGGTACAGTTCAACTCTCCGGCGGCACCTACGGCGAAATTACCGGAGTCACTGATAAGAATACCCTGTTGGCCACCGGCTATGTATTTGATACAGATGGTAAGACCGTTGTAGAAGCCCCCATCAAGAGTGTCACGGCATCCGTAATGGACCACCATAACAACGCCAAATATGGCTACACCGTCGAACAGGCCCCGGTTCTTACCGCAACCGTTGCCCCGGATAATGCGACCGGTGTGACCTACCAGTGGTACAAGGTAAACGGCAGCGAGAAAACCGCGATTGATAATGCTACTGCCCAAACCTATACAGTGGAAACCGGCCTGAACGCGGGGAACTACGATTACTGCTGCATAGCCACCGTTGGCACCTACTCCCTCACCAGTGAGGAAGTCAAAGTGACCATTGCCAAGGCGGATGGCCCCCAGCTGGGCACCATCAATGTGAACCAGGTCTACAATGACACCGCCAGCAAGACCATCAATATCTATGATTACATTGGTACAGATCTGAACAAACTGGCAAAGGATGCAGGAACACTGCGTTTCCACACGGGAACTTATTCTCCCACAAACACGATAGAAAGTGGCTGGGGTGTGGATGTTAATACTGGTGCCATTACTTATCAACTGGCTAATGGTCTAAGTGTAAATAACGAAATTACAATAACCATGCAAGTTGGATATAATGATCAGACCTATTCTAAGAACCACGAGGATGCCACCGTTACCGTAAACATTACCCTCACCAAGATCACCCCCACCGGCACCCCCAATTACACCCCCATCACCTCCAGCGGCAAGACCCTGGCCGATGCCCACCTCAATGCCGATAATAAGGCATTCTCTGTGCCTGGTAATGTAATGTGGGCAGTTGATGGTGACCCAGAAAGCGTGAAAGTCGAAAAAGGGACAGCCTACGAGTGGATCTTCCGTCCGGATGACGGTGAGCACTTTGAAGTGATCCGCGGCTCCATCATCCTGTGGACCGAAAGCGGCAGCGGTGTGGTGATCATCACTCCCTCCCAGTCCGGTGAAAGCACCCCCGCCAGCAACCCCAATACCGGCGCGACCCATGTGGGCCAGCCGCTGCCCGGCTTGGCTCTGCTGGCGCTTGCGGCTCTGTGCCTGTATGCAGGCACCCGCCGCTTCTAAACAGCCATCCTCACTTACCTCTCCGGGGGCAGCAGTAGGTTCAAAACCTGCCGCTGCCCCCATTCTATCCCATGTGTGAGTTGAACCCCGGCCGAAGATGTGATATAATTTTCCCCAGCGCGGCATGGCCGCCAAAAACCGTGACCGGAGGGCCTTATGAATACCTTCTTGAAGCTGGCTTTTTTGTTCTATATCGGTTCTTCGCTGGGCTGGGTGCTGGAGCTTTTCTTCCGGCGCTTTATTTCCGGCAATAATCCCGAGCGCAAGTGGATCAACCCCGGCTTTATGGTGGGGCCCTATGTGCCGCTGTACGGCACCGGGCTTTGCATCCTGTACCTGGTTTCCCGCCTTTCGGAAAGCCGCCAGATCGCCAACCCTGTGTGGAACCACATTGCCATGCTGGTGCTGATGGCTGCCGCCATGACCGCCATCGAGTACATTGCCGGCATCCTGCTGCTGAAGGTGATGAATGCCCGTCTGTGGGATTACAGCCGCCGCTGGGGCAATGTGAATGGTCTTATTTGTCCCCTGTTTTCCGCCATTTGGGCAGTGATGGGCGCGGCCTATTATTTCTTTGTGGATCCTTACATTTTGCGGGCACTGGATTGGCTTTCCCGCAATTTGGCGTTTTCCTTTGTCATCGGCGCGTTTTTCGGCGTTTTCGCCATCGATTTCGTCTATTCCACCCACCTCATGGTCAAGATAAGGACCTTTGCCCGCGAGAAGAATGTGGTGGTCCGCTATGAGGAGCTGAAGGCCTACTTTAAGGCCGGCCGGGAAAACGGCCGCCAGCACTTTTTCCTGGCCCTGCATACCGAGATCCCGCTGCGGGAAAAGCTGCAGCAGTACTACGATTACCGCCGGGCCCGCCGGGAGGAGCTGGACCGCATCCTGCACGGAGAGGACGGCACCAGCAGCACCGCCAAAGCAGAATAAGCCTTTTTACCGGAGGGAAGCGGCGAGCTTCTCTCCGGGCCTTTTTATGTGGGTAGGCCCCATCTCATCTTGCCTGCCCGGCGGAGGCCAGTTTGCAGTCGCCTATCGGCGCCGCGGGGCCTTTTGCAAAGGCATAGTTAGCACCGCTCGCCGCGGGGGCCTTCCTTTTGCTCCTGCAAAA
>OGYL01002862.1_pt1 | contig 11662 bp, 11 predicted proteins | sample 1576541 | NCBI WGS metagenome assembly OGYL01 (sample SAMEA3541551, study PRJEB24748) | human gut metagenome | biome: human gut; feature: human-associated habitat; material: faeces | place: China | collected 2012 | reverse complement strand
CAGGATGGACAAACAGAATTTACTAACCATCGGCAATCTGTCCAAACAGCACCCGCGTAGTCCGGACGCTCCGCGTCTGCAAGCAGCCGCACGCGCGAACCGCGGCCCGGCTCAAACGACGACAGCAGCCGTATCTCCACGTCGTTCGCCAGCGCCAGCGCGACCGACCGATCGTGCAGCACCTGCGAACCTGCGCCCGCGAGCAGCAGCATGTCGCGGAAATCTATTTCCTCAAGCCGCCGCGCACCGCTGACAATGCGCGGGTCGGCGGTGTATATACCGTCCACGTCCGTGTATATCTCGCAGCGCTCCGCGTCGAGCGCCGCTGCCAGCGCGACAGCAGTCGTGTCCGAGCCGCCGCGGCCGAGAGTCGTTGTGTCGCCGCCGCGCTCTGCCCCCTGAAAGCCTGCCGCAACGACGATCTTTCCGGCATCAAGCTCACGCATGATGCGTGCCGTGTCGATACTCAGTATGCGCGCAGCGCCGTGAACTCCGTCTGTCAGTATTCCGGCCTGTGCACCCGTGAGCGAAACGCAGCGTTTGCCGATATCGGCAAGCTGCATTGCCGTCATTGCCGCCGAGCCGGTCTCGCCGCAGGACAGCAGCGCGTCAAGCTCGCGCACCGGGGGATCTGCGCTTATGCGCCGCGCCTCGCCGAGCAGCCCATCTGTCGTATCGCCGCGCGCCGACACGACCGCAACAACTTTGTTCCCGGCGTCGGCACTGTCGGCTATTATGGAGGCGGCGCGCCTGAGCCGTTCCGCTCCGGCCAGCGAGCTTCCGCCGAATTTTTGAACTATAAGCATTTTATCACCCAAATAAAAAGAAGTAGGGTCACCCCCTACTTCAGTTTATTCAGGCACGCCTCAGCCTGCCATAAGCTCAATGTTCACAACGCCCGGCACGGTGCTCAGCCGAGCCATAAGCTCATCGCTGCTGATGATGAGGTTTTCCGGCGCGATGGATATGGTGACGAGCGCGACTCCGTTTGCCGGTATCGACTGGTTTATCGTGAGTATATTTGCGCCGGATTCGGTAAAGATAGAAAGTACCGAGGCAAGCTTGCCCGGCTTATCATGCAGCTTGATGTGGAATGTCATGATGGCATCGCGCTTCATATCCCGGAAGGGCGTGATGCAGTCCTTATATTTATAAAAGGCGCTGCGGCTCAGATCAACACGCTCGACAGCTTCTGCAACCGTTCGGGCCTCGCCCGTTTCCAAAAGGGATTTCGCTTCCGTCACCTTGACAAAAACCTCGGGCAGAGCCGTAGCCTCGACGAGAAAATATTTGGGTTTTGCGTTTGTCATGTTCGAGCCTCCTGTCTGCAACACAATGACATTTGTTCGTGTATTGAGGATTTTAACACATCACGCCGCCGATATCAATAGTATACAAAAGAAAAATCGGAGGAGATAAGAATGCTGCTTGGCATAGTGCTCAGCATAATAGCCGGTATGGCGATGAGCGTGCAGGGAGTTATGAACACGCGCCTGGGCGAGGGGATAGGCAATATGGAGGCAAACGCCTTTGTTCAGGGCACGGCGTTCGCGCTTGCCATGATCGCGCTGCTGTTCTGGCGGCAGGGGAGTTTCTCCGCCCTCGGCAGTGTAAGCAGGCTCTACTGGCTCGGCGGCGCGTTGGGGCTTGTGATAACGCTCACGGTAATGCTCGGCATAAAAAGCCTCGGCACGACGGTCGCGATATCAATAATACTCATGTCGCAGCTTCTTGTTGCCGCGCTGATCGATGCTTTCGGTCTGATGGGAAGCGAGAAAATAGCCTTCGGCTGGAACAAATTTGTCGGCCTTGCAGTGATGTGCGGAGGTATGCTGCTGTTCAAGCTGCGTTAAGAAGCTTAACGCAGCTTCCATAAAATGATACTTGAAATATAAGAAATTTGTGATAGAATAGTTACACAATAAGCCGAGAGTAGGTGAGGCGTGATGGACAAAATATCATTATTTACAAAAACTGCCGCAGAAGAATATGCTGCCGGCAGACATGATAGCCGTCACTTCATAGCCTTATATAAAGCCTACCTGCGCGGCGCATCCGATGCAGTCGAGGCTTATCAGGAATATGAGCATGACCACAGTCTTAAAATGGCTGTGGCAGCTATGATATTTGCTCTTCTCAGTTGGTTTATAACTATGTGTTTTGTGTTTAAGTGAATTTCCATACCCCCCACGCGTGTCGTGGGGAGTTTTTTTACGCAATGTTTCGACATAAAATTACAAAGATGGGATTAAAACGACTAAATGTAATCGTTTTCTTAATCTTTTCGTCGAATTATGTCAACAATTATTAATAATGCTCGACATGATTCGCGTGCTAAAACGTTTCGGATATGGTAAGTTTATACCATAAAAGCGGCTGTTTTGCCTCAAAAGGTAGGGACAGCGCTGTTCATGTAGCAAACTGGAGGAGAATAGTTATGGAAACCAAGACCTGCGTTCTAATTGCAGATATCGACGAAGACTTTCGACGTCTGCTGGGAGATGTCCTGTCACAGGAGGATGACATGGAGTGCGTCGGCAATACCGACAACGGCGTTGAAGCGCTTACCCTTGCGGCCGAGCGGCAGCCGGATGTGCTGGTGATGGATCTGGTGCTTTTGAAGCTCGACGGTATCGAGGTGCTGCGCCGCCTGCCCGAGGCATGCCCCGGCGCGAAGGCGATTGTCGTTACACATCTGTACCGAAACGAGATAGTGCGTCAGTGCACGGCACTCGGAGCGGCGTATTTCGTGCCGGAGCCTTGCGATATCACCGCGCTTCTGGATCGCATCCGCCAGATCGGCGCGCTGCCGAGTCAGGAGGAGGGGCTTCTGCCTGCGCGCACGAGCGACGCAAATCTCGAAGCGGCAGTCACCGAGATCATCCACGAGATCGGCGTTCCGGCGCACATAAAGGGCTATCAGTACCTGCGCGAGGCGATAATACTTACGATAAACGACATGGATATAATCAATGCCGTCACCAAGGTGCTGTATCCCGAGGTTGCGAAAAAATTCGGCACAACGCCGTCGCGCGTCGAGCGCGCAATACGCCATGCCATCGAGGTCGCGTGGGATCGCGGCGATATCGAGGTTTTGCAGAAATTTTTCGGCTACACCGTGTCGAACATCAAAGGCAAGCCGACAAACAGCGAATTTATCGCAATGATCGCCGACTGCCTTTCCCTGCGTCAAAAACAGGGCGCAATGCGGTGAAAACGTCGGTGACTCAATGCTTTGCCGGGATGGAGGAATATGGTGTGGAAGCGACTAATAAGCTGAACGAACTATGAATTTCCCAGCCGTATAGCAACCTATCATTGATCTCATAGCAACGAACACTCCCTGTCAGTTGGGTATCCTAAACCAACCGATGGGGAGTGTTTTTATGAGCAATTTCAGTTTGGATTATTGCATTGATGAGTTTATGATCTACTGCCGCAGCCGTGATCTTCGGCGGCGAACGCTGGACAGCTATGAGCATACCCTGCGCCTTTTTGAACGCTGGTGTGAGGTGGAACTGAGGATAGACCGCATCCATGATGTGAGCGAGCAGGTTATACGGCGCTATATCACAAATCTTCAGGAACGCGGCAAATACACGTTTTATGCTGATGAGAAGAGCAGAGGAACAAATTTTCCTGAGCGGAGGAGAGATTACAGGCAGCCGGTAACAACGGCTACGATAAATAATTACATACGCAATCTGAAAGTGTTCTTCAATTGGCTCGACTCTGAGCACTGGCTGAGCAAAAATCCGATGAAGAAAGTAAAGCAGCTGAAAACCAACAGGCAGAAGAAAGAGTATCTTAGCGACGATGAGTTCAAAAAGCTCGTCGGACATTTGGACAAATCGTATTTTTCGGAGCATCGGGATTACGCTATGATAGTGCTGATGCTCGATACCGGCATGAGGCTGGGCGAGTGCAGCAGCCTTTTGGTATCCGATATACAGCTTGCGAGGCATCAGATTGTCCTGAGAGCGGAGATGACGAAGGGGAGGAAGGACAGAACAGTGTTTTTCTCACAGCGCACAGAGAGCATCCTGCGGCGCTGGCTTCAATACAAAGACAGATACGTTGACAGTGATTATCTGTTTCCTGTCCAGTATAGCGGCGGATGTATACAAGTGCGGAATTTCGAGACTAACTTCAAAAAATATCTCCGACGAGCGGGACTGAAAGACACCATTTCTCCGCACTGTTTGCGTAATAATTTTGCAAAGCGCTGTCTCATGAACGGCATGGACATCTACACGCTGAGCCGCTTGTTGGGGCATTCAAGCGTAACGGTGACTGAACAGGCGTATCTTGATCTTACAGAAGAGGATATAGGCCGTCGTTATCAAAACTTCAGCCCCTATGCAGCCATACGGTAACATGTTTATAAAAAGAAAGAAGCAAGAAAGATACATCTTTTTTGCTTCTTTTTATGTCTATTATACTTTGTTATAAAGAGTATTCGGCTATAGTCAATCCTTTGTCTCCTATGTACAAGAAACAAATGGACATACCTGAAATATTAGCATCGGACAATTCAAGATGGCTTATTATACTATCACAGTCATTCTTGCTTGTTATAATCGTTAGACGAGCATCGCATAGGACAATAAATTTGTCAAAGTCTATAATCATGTCTTTGTATTTTTGCCACTTTTTCAAAATCTCAGATGAGAAGTCAAAAAACATTTGAGTAACATCTATCAATCCTTTAGGGGAGATAGCAACCCTTCCGTCAAAATCGGAATATTTGAACTGATCTGCTTGAGTACCGTGTTTTTCTTTTGCAGATTCATAAATTTCAGTCATTGTTTTTCCTTTGCCAAAATTTCGGTTTGCTATTTTCCTCATTATACCATCTTGCTGAGTTATTAGTTCGACAACCTCAATTCCGATTTTTGTTGTATTATAAGCATCAGTTAGGACGAAATCGGGCCGAATCTCCTTAGAAATAGTATAGCCTGTATATAGATATGGAATAGATTGAACAAAACAAAAAAGAACTCCATATTCCTTCATGCATTTGCAATGGTCATTATTTATGTTTTTAGCAAAGTAATCACGGAGATAATGACTCAATTCATTCTTTTCCTGTTCATTCAAAGAACTCGAATATTCATATAATGATAATGCATCAAAACAATGCTCAATTTTGCCTAACCGGATAGTCTTTTTTGCGGATGAAAATGAGTTGTAAGAAAAGTTATGAAGTTCTATTATTTTTGATGCCAAAGCCTTTATTTGGTCATTTATGAAACTCTCCATCAATACATCTCCTGAATCTTATTCAAATACTCTTTAAATTCATCTATTACATCGGGTGGATTGAGCAGTTTCACACGTTTGCCGAAGCCGCAGAGCCAAGCGAAGAATTGCTCACTTACTTGAATATCGGTGGACACCGAGAAATGATGATCATCTACCTTGTGATAGAATGTATCGCCGCCCTTGCCGAAGCGTTCAACAGCGGTATCCATTAGAGTATCAACAAACTGAATCTCAACTCTGCGGATTTTTCCGCTCATCATCCCAAAACAGCTCCGTGCGTGATCTTTTACGCTCCTGCTCTTATATTCATCCGCTCCACTTCGGGGCTCTCCAGTGAGACTTACATTGACCATTCGGTCAACTCTGTAGGTCTTAATTTTTTTGTCAGGCTTTTTCTCCTTCTCATCATAGGCCAGCAGATAGAAGTTGCCGTTATCTATCAGCAGGCGATATGGGCTGACAACATACTTTCCGACAGAGCGGGATTTTACATGCTGCTTCAGGTCTGTAATGGAATAGTGCATGTAGTCGAAGCTGATCTTTTCAGGCGTGTGGCGCAGACCGTCAATGCTTGTGCTCATAGCATCTCTTATGATATCCATGTTCAGTATAACCGCATTATTTGTGGTTTTCACACGGTCTAACAAATACGTCGCGCTGCGCTTTATTCGTTCGGCCTGCGGATCGCTAACCATTGAGCATGCAACATCAACGAGCAGACCTACATGTTTTTCGCTTATGAATTTGGCGGAGTATATGCACTCGACCAAGAGCCGGATATCGTTGAGGTCAAACTGTCTGCGGCGAAAATAGAAACCCTTACGCTTTGCATCATATACTATAAGCTTTTCGTCCTCGTATTGTTCGAGTTCCTCTGCGGCGGAGTTTATATCCGTGCCCTGCTCGATCATGTACATGGCTTTGTTGATCTCGGCAATGTCGCTGTAAATCGAGCGGCGCTCGGCAGCAATTCCGCACTCGTTCAGATAGTCAACTATATCGGATGCATTGCAGACATGATTTTCGTCTGTGTTGTGCTGAAGATATTGCAGAACAACGAATGTCTTCAGCTTTTGGTTAGGTTTCTTGCCGTGCTGCGGCTGCTTTTTGCTCTGTTCCATCATGGATTCTCCACTTTGGTCATATCCCGAACCACAAGCATTATGTGGTCTGCCTGCTCCGGCGTTAACCGTTCTATTTCAGTCAGCAGCTCTTTAGACTTTTGGGGTGCGGCGGCATCTGCGTTGAAAAATTCCTGAGGGGTAATGTTCAGGTATTCACATATGTAGAAAAAGCCCGTCATCGACGGAAGAGTGCGCCTGTTCTCAATTTTATTAATATAGCTTTCGCTCTGCCCAAGAGAAAGACTCATATCTCTCGCAGAAACACCTTTTTGTATACGCAGCTCTGAAATACGATGGTAGAACCAATCTAAATAATCCATATAAGCACCTCACTGCAAATAGTATAATTCTCAGCATGCAGTTTTTTAGGGCAAATAAGGATATGTTTTCGTTGACGCAGATACTAAAAAGACATATAATCATATTTAATAGGGAAAATAAAGATTTTTTGCAGCAAAACGTAGGAAAGGCGTAATTAAATTTAAGGTACGCGGAACAGCATTTCGCACCTGACACTCACGAAATTCATTAGATACCGTTCTAATAAAAACAATAAATTTTTGCGATTATATATGGCTAACGTCCATAAGGCGCAATTGAAAGAGGGAGAAGATTATGGCTTTGGTTGACATCATCAAGTATGAGGGGGATAACAGCACCTTTGTGTGGAAGCATCCGTGTGAGGATTTCAATTCACTTACACAGCTTGTCGTGCATGAATCGCAGGAGGCCGTTTTCTTCATGAACGGTCAGGCACTCGACCTCTTCGGAGCGGGCAGATACACATTGGAAACGCAGAATATTCCGAAGCTTGGAAAGATCCTTAATCGCACGACCGGCGACAAGACTCCGTTTCATTGTGAGGTCTATTTCATAAACAAGACTGTTCAGATGGCAATGAAATGGGGAACTGACAGCAAGGTCAGGTACATTGATCCGGAGTCCGGAGTGCCTTTGGAGCTTGGTGCGAGCGGCTCAATGAACATGCAGGTAGCTGACAGCAGAAAGCTCCTCATCAAGCTTGTCGGAACCATGACCGGCATTGCATGGGAGTCGGAAAAAGACGGCTTCACCAAGTCGATACAAAGCTCCTTCAGACCGGTCATTTCAACGGCGGTAAAAACTACGCTCTCCTCTGTTATAAAGTCTTTGGGTATCAATATTCTTGAGGTTGACGAGCACCTTAACGAAATTGCCTTGGAGCTCCACAAAAAAATCTCTTCCGAGTTCGAGGAATACGGTCTGTCGATCCCGCAGTTTTACCTTACCACCGTTGTGCTGCCCGAAGACGATCCGAATTTCAAGAGGATCCGAGAGCTGTATACGATATCTTTGCAGAAGCGCATGATCCATGCGGACAAGGACATTCGTACGACAAAAGCGCAGGCAGAGGCAGAGGTCACAGCCGCCGCTCGTGCTGTTGAGCTTGAGCGCCAGCAGACCCAAACAGAGGTCGCAAAGCGTGCAGCGGAGCGAAAGGTGATAGAGGCGCAGGCCGAAGCAATGGCGAAAAAAGCGTCGGGCTTGGCCGAGGCGGAAGTTATGCACGCCATGGGCTATAACCAAAAAGATGTTCTTCAGGCAGAAGTCCAAAAGGCCTATGCTGAGGGTATTGGCAACATGGGCGGCTCCGGCGGAGCGGGCGGCTCTGCCATGAGCGACATCATCGGCCTTGGTATCAGTTTGAAAGCTGCCGGAGCATTCGGAGGACAGATAGGCAACATGTTCGGAGCTATTGGAGACATGAGCTCGGGAGACGCGGCTTCACAAGCGAAAGAGGTATGCTCCAAGTGTGGAGCAAGTATCCCCACAGGCTCTAAGTTCTGCCCTGAGTGCGGAGAAAAGACGGAAAAAGTGCCGGATAATATGATCACCTGCCCCGAATGCGGTCAAACCGTGGTGAAGGGCAAGTTCTGCCCCGAATGCGGGAACAAATTTATATCTGTATGCCCGAACTGCGGAGAAACGGTTTCGAGCGGCACCAAATTCTGCCCACAGTGCGGAACAAAGCTTTAAATCGAGAGAGATGAGGAGAGCGCTATTATGAATAAGAATTTTAAGTATTACATAGCAGCGTGGGCTGTTTTGACGGTTATATTTAACGTTATTGCTTTTGCGATTCCCGCTGCGGACGGAGTAAGTAAATTTAACGGTGCGTTTTGGAGCGGCTATGTTCTGATTATGCTTGCCCTGATCGGCCAGCTCGTGTGCGCTTACTTTGCATTCAAAGCTAAAAGTAAGGAGCAGCTTTTTCTTAAGCTGCCCCTTGTTACCATAAGCTATTCGGCGCTGATACTGTCGTTTGCTGTCGGCGCTGCCTGCATGCTTATTCCGAACTTGCCCAACTGGGTGGGAATAGTCCTTTGCACGTTGATTTTGGGCTTTACCGCGGTATCTGTCATCAAGGCGAACGCGGCGGCAGAGCTTGTGCATGAGACGGATGCGCGCGTTAAGGAGAAAACGGCCTTTGTCCGCATGATGACCGTCGAAGCGGAGAATTTGATGGCGAGAGCACAAACCGACGAGGCAAAAGCCATGTGCAAAAAGGTTTATGAGGCGCTGCGGTATTCCGACCCCATGAGCAGCGCAGCTCTTTCGGGAACAGAAGCAGAGATATCTAAGGAGTTTACCGCATTTGCGGCAGCAGTTAAAAACGGCGAAAACGCATCTGAGCTTGCAGATGAGCTGATCGCCCTGATCGGTGACAGAAACAGAATGTGCAAGGTGATGAAGTGAGATGGAGCCTAAAGAACCTCTCGAAATTCGTACTCAAATGGCAGAGATGCATGAGTCAGTGATTAAACGAATTAATGAAGCCTACAATGATAAGCAATATATCGAAGTGTGTTGGCTTTGCTATGCATGTTTTGAAAGTAGAGTTAATAGGATGATGGAGAAAATTTGCTCTGGTTGCTTCAAAGTTGAAAGAAAAGATAATAGAAAAATTGGAATAACAACAAAGCTTGAGTGCTATGTTCGCCTTATAAGGAATGGTTATGCCCCTATGAAAGATGAAAACGAGAATTTAGTTAACACTGTAAAAGGGTGGTGCAAAGAACGCAATGATTTGATTCATGGCATGGTATCTCTTGAGTTTTACAACGATGCAGACAAGAAATTTGCGAGTCTTGCCAAGAGAGGAAAGACGTTGGTTGAGCGGATGTACAAGCTGGGAACTGATGTTAGGACTTACTATTATGAGGCGGCTGACATTCCAAAGTTTCCCGCAGCGGTTATCAAAAAATGTCCACTACATTACAAATGTATAAAGGAGAACTAACACATGTCAACATTTAAATGCAAAATGTGCGGCGGCGAGATTGAATTTGAACAAGGCGCGACTGTTGGAGTGTGCGACTCCTGCGGTACGAAGCAGACGCTCCCTCGCCTTGACGACGATAGAAAGGCAAATCTCTACGACCGCGCTAACCATTTCCGCAGAAACAATGATTTTGATAAAGCAATGGGCATCTACGAGCAGATACTCAATGAGGACGGCACCGATGCTGAAACATACTGGTCGCTGGTGCTTTGCCGCTATGGTATCGAATACGTCGAAGACCCTGCTACCCACAAGCGTGTGCCTACGGTAAACCGCGCACAGTACACATCGATTTTTGACGATGAGGACTATAAATCCGCTTTGAAGTATGCCGATGGATATCAGCGGAGCATTTACGAAGAAGAAGCAAAGGCAATCAACGAGATCCAAAAGGGCATTCTTGAAATTTCGCAGAAGGAAGAGCCGTTTGATGTTTTCATCTGCTATAAGGAGACCGACAACAGCGGCAGAAGAACACCGGATTCTGTGCTGGCAAATGACCTTTACCATCAGCTCACTCAGGAAGGCTTCAAGGTATTTTTCAGCGGAATAACGCTGGAGGACAAGCTCGGCACGGCGTACGAGCCTTACATATTCGCGGCGCTCAACTCGGCGAAGGTCATGGTCGTCGTCGGAACAATGCCCGAGCATTTCAACGCCGTGTGGGTCAAAAACGAATGGAGCCGCTATCTTGCGCTCGTCAAGAAATCCGGCGGCAAAAAGGTGCTCATTCCCGCCTACAGGGACATGGATCCCTATGACCTGCCGGAGGAATTTTCGCATCTGCTGGCTCAGGATATGTCCAAGCTCGGCTTCATGCAGGATCTCATACGAGGCATCAAGAAAATCGTACAGGCAGACGCTGCGCCGAAGGCTGAGGTCAAAGAGACCGTGGTCGTAAGCGGCGGCGGAACGGCAGTTGCCCCGCTTTTAACGCGTGCTTTCATGTTCCTTGAGGACGGGAACTGGAAAGAAGCAGATAAGTATTGCGAAAAGGTTCTCGACCAAGATCCCGAAAATGCTCAGGCATACCTCGGCAAACTTATGGCGGAATTGCAGGTAACGAATCGCAAAAAATTAGTTGATTGCGCCGAACCGTTTGATTACATAGATAATTACAACAAGGTTCTTCGCTTCGGCGATGAGGCGCTTGAAAAAGAAATGCGTGGCTATATCACTCACATCAACGCCCGCAATGAGAACGCCCGCAAGGACGAAATTTACTCCTCCGCAAAATCCAAATTAGCCGAGGGCAGTATAGCTTCTTGCGAAAAAGCGATTCAGCTGTTCCAATCCATTTCCGGCTGGAAGGATGCGGACGAACAGATCTTTCCCTGCCAACAAAAAATCAAGAAAATTCGCATGGCAGACGAGCGCAAAGCCGAAGAACGGCGCATAGCGGCAGAAAAAGCGGCAAAAAAGCTCAAAAAAGCTCTTGCCATCGGCACGCCTATTGTTGCGGCGTGCGTAGCATTTGTAATCATTCTGACAACTGTGATCATTCCAAACAGCAAATATAATGCTGCCGTTTCTTTTTATGAAAACGGAGAATACGAAAATGCGGCGATAGCGTTCGGTGGCGCCGGAGATCACAAGGATGCTCGCGAGCGCAGCTTTGCTCTTTGGAATGACATCGCCGAAAGACAGACGATCGCTTGCGGCTACTATCACACGGTAGGCCTCAAATCCGACGGCACGGTCGTTGCGGCGGGCGATAACGAATACGGCCGGTGCGACGTTTCCGACTGGACGGACGTTGTTGCCATCGCTTGCGGCTTCTGGCACACGGTAGGCCTCAAATCCGACGGCACGGTCGTTGCGGCGGGCGATAACGAATACGGCCGGTGCGACGTTTCCGACTGGACGGACGTTGTTGCCATCGCTTGCGGCTTCTGGCACACGGTAGGCCTCAAATCCGACGGCACGGTCGTTGCGGCGGGCGATAACGAAT
>OGYL01002861.1_pt1 | contig 11666 bp, 7 predicted proteins | sample 1576541 | NCBI WGS metagenome assembly OGYL01 (sample SAMEA3541551, study PRJEB24748) | human gut metagenome | biome: human gut; feature: human-associated habitat; material: faeces | place: China | collected 2012 | reverse complement strand
CTCCAGCCCCTCCCGCACCATCGCGGGGCTGCGGTCGTTCCGCGAGAAGGTCATCCTCATCGCCGGAGGGTATGACAAGCACATCCCCTTCGACGTGCTGGGGCCGGAGATCGTGGAGCACGTCAAACTGCTGGTGCTGTGCGGCGCTACGGCGGATAAGATCCGCGCTGCCGTGGAGAACGCGCCGGGGTATGAGCCGGGCAAGCCGGAGATACGGCGCTAATATGGAGTTAATAGAAAATATGGTTGTTAGATAATGGAATCTATGCTATAATTTGGATTATAGAAGGTCTAAAGAATGAGGTGGTCAATATGGATACAAAAATTCTTCTTGAAAACGGAACGAATGAACTTGAAGTTTTGGAGTTTGAACTGGATGGCAATGCTTATGGAATTAACGTAGCCAAGATTAAGGAGATTATTCCTTATCAGAAGGTTACTCCCGTACCAAATTCACATCCGAGTATTGAAGGTATTTTTATGCCGAGAGATACCATGATTACAGCAATTGATCTGAAGAATTGTTTGCAGAGAGGGGTATCCGAAGAGGGTGGATTATTTATTATCACGAATTTTAACATGCTCGATATTGCATTTCATGTAGATGAAGTAATCGGTATTCACAGAGTATCATGGGCAGATATCATCAAACCGGATTCTACCGTAAATGCAGAGAACGACGGAGTATCAACCGGTGTGATCAAATTAGAGGATAAGTTAGTCATTATCTTAGACTTCGAGAAGATTGTGACAGACATCAGTCCGGAGACAGGACTTAAGGTATCCGATATTGATAACTTAGGAGAAAGAGAGAGATGTGATTCTCCGATCCTGATCGCAGAAGATTCCCCATTACTGAGTAAACTGATCACAGACTGTCTGAAAAAATCAGGATATACCAATCTGATCGTTACCATGAACGGACAGGAAGCATGGGATAAGCTGACAGAATTCCAGAGAAACGGAACAGCATTAGAAGATGTACACTGTGTCATTACGGATATTGAGATGCCATTGATGGATGGACACCGTCTGACCAAGCTGATCAAAGAGGATGATGAGTTGAAGAAGATTCCGGCCGGCAGCGCTCTGCTGAGGAAACGGCCTATGCAATACTGTTCACCATAGGCACGTGCCACCTGCTGAACGACATGATACAGTCGGTCATACCGGCCCTCTACCCGTTGCTCAAAGACAAGTATGGATTCACTTTTGCCCAGATAGGCATCATAACGCTGGTGTTCCAGACAACCTCGTCGGTGCTCCAGCCCTTCGTCGGGCAGTATGCCGACCGACACCCGCAACCCTATTCGCTCGCGGCGGGCATGTGCTTTACCCTCTTGGGGCTCGTGGCGCTGGCCTTCGCACCGGGTTTTGCGCCCATACTGCTGTCGGTGGCGCTCATAGGATGCGGCTCGTCGGTGTTCCATCCCGAGGCGTCGCGCGTGGCGCAGATGGCCTCCGGCGGCCGCAAGAGCCTGGCGCAGTCAATCTTCCAGGTGGGTGGCAACGGCGGCAGCGCCGTAGGCCCGCTGCTCACGGCGCTGATAGTGATACCCTTCGGGCAGCATGCCGTGTGCTGGTTTGCGCTGGCCGCCCTGGTGGCCGTGGCGCTGCTGGTGCGCATAGGCCGCTGGTATGCGGGCATGATTGCCGCCATCAGGAGCCGGCGGGCGCAGAGGGCGGCAGCCGCGGGCACGCTGCCTAAGGCCACGGTGCGCGCGGCCATGGGCATACTCGTGCTGATGATATTCTCGAAATACTTCTTCAACGCCTGCATGACGAGCTATTTCACGTTCTATCTCATCGACAAGTTCGGGGTCAGCGTGCAGCAGTCGCAGTACTGCCTGTTTGCATATCTCTCGGCGTTTGCGGCCGGAACGCTTCTCGGGGGCTTCATGGGCGACCGCTACGGGCGCAAGTATGTCATACTGTTCTCCATTCTCGGGGCCGCCCCCTTCACCCTGGCCATGCCCTACACCGGCCTCGGCTGGACCATATTCATGGCCGTGATGTCGGGCCTTGTCATTGCTTCGGCCTTCTCGGCCATAGTGGTCTACGCCACCGACCTGATGCCCGACAAGGTGGGAATGGTGGCCGGCATCTTCTTCGGGCTTATGTTCGGCCTCGGAGGCATAGGCTCGGCGTTCTTCGGATGGCTGGCCGACGCCACGAGCATCGACCACATATTCAAGGTGAGCACGTGGCTGCCGCTGATGGGCGTGATAGCTTTCTTCCTGCCCGACGTCAGGCCCGGCAGGGCGGCGTGACGGGCATGGGTAGCCCATGAGCGCCGGCGGACGGCCGAAAAAGACCGGCACGGGGCCACTTTATCTGCCGGAGCATGGCTCTGTCTCGGTTATTTTGCTTACCTTTGCCATTCGCAAGGCAGCCTGGAAAGGCGTAAACCAAACAACGACAGTAAAGAAATGGAACTTCTAAAGCAGCGCATTTTGCAGGATGGAAAATGCTACCCGGGGGGCATACTCAAGGTTGACAGCTTCATAAACCACCAGATGGACCCTAACCTCATGATGGAACTGGCCCGAGAGATGGTCAGGATATTCGGCCGGAGGCCCATCAACAAGATTGTGACCATAGAGGCCAGCGGCATTGCCCCGGCCATACTCACGGGCTACCTGATGCAGCTCCCGGTGGTGTTCATAAAGAAAAAGCAGCCCAAGACGATGGACAGGATGCTCTCGGCCGTGGTGCACTCGTTTACCAAAGACCGCGACTACACCGTCTGCATCAGCGCCGACTTCCTCACACCGGCCGACCGCGTGCTCTTCATCGACGACTTCCTGGCCAACGGCAACGCCGCCAAGGGCGTAATCGACCTGTGTTCCCAGGCCGGCGCAAAGATTGAGGCAATGGCCTTCCTCATCGAGAAGGCTTTCCAGCACGGCGGCGACTACCTGCGCTCGGCAGGCGTAGACTACACCGCCCTGGCCACCGTCACAAGCCTCGACGACTGCAAGATTGAGCTGGAGTGAGCGGGCGTGACGTTTGAAAAACGTTGCAATCACATGCGCAATGGGTAGCGTTGAAACTCAACGCTACCCATTGCGCCTGTTCATAAAGTGTGTCATTCTGTGTTCATAAAGCCGTCCTGCCCCAAGGCCCGGCTCACTCCGGCGGATTATAAAGTAAATAAAGCCTTTAAAAAGGCAAGCCACCATAGTCTGGCACTTCTTCTCCGGCATATTTACATGAATTGATAAAGGCCATGTCTTTTATCTTTCGGCAATACTTAGCACGCAAGTCCGGGTTGTCATTTTATGTTTCCTTGCCTATATCACACATCTGGTGTTGCTGTTAAAGCAACGGCATGGTATGTTTGTCTGTAGGGTTGTGTGGTTTATATATTGCTGTTTTTGAACCCCATGCCATTGTTCTTTTTCTGTCTCCGCCACCATTCCCCTTTCTTCTATCTGCTTTCTGTATTTCTCAAGCCCGTACAACCCGGGCCTAATCTTGTATATTCCATTTGTTGTTTGAACTATGCGGCGTATGCTTGCAAATGGCGTCTTGGTATTCCATTTGCAATCTTTTATCTTGAAGACCTCTCTGTTCAGTTCGCCTAAGGTGGCAACTCCTCCGAGTCTTTCGATAGTCTCTATTACTGCCTCGTATTGTTTCATGAATCAATGTTTGGTTAATGATGCTCATCAATCACCTTTCCATGGCATTTAAACCGAATGTTGCTCCACCCTACTTTCCCCCTACTATCTTCTTTATCTCGTTGAGTTTGTTGAGTGCCTCTACCGGGGTGAGGTTGTTGATGTCGAGGCCCAGTATCTCGTCGCGCACCTGGCAGAGCACGGGGTCGTCGAGTTGGAAGAAGCTCAGCTGCATGCCCTCGCGGCTGCCGGCCAGGTTGGCTATGGGCTTGCCGGCCGAGCCTACCTGCGCGTTGTCGGCTTCGAGCTGCTTGAGTATCACGTTTGCGCGTTTCACTATGCTGCGGGGCATGCCCGCTATCTCTGCCACGTGTATGCCGAACGAGTGCTCCGAGCCGCCGCGCTGCAGTTTCCTAAGGAATATCACCTTGCCGTCTTGTTCCTTCACGCTCACGTTGTAGTTCTTGATGCGCTTGAAGTTCTTCTCCATCTCGTTCAGCTCGTGGTAGTGTGTGGCAAAGAGCGTGCGTGCCCTTGCCCTTGGCTGCTCGTGCAGGTATTCCACTATGGCCCACGCTATGGATATGCCGTCGTAGGTGCTCGTGCCCCGTCCCAGTTCGTCGAAGAGCACGAGCGAGCGCGGCGACACGTTGTTGAGTATGTTTGAGGCCTCGGTCATCTCGACCATGAAGGTGGATTCGCCGAGCGATATGTTGTCGCTGGCCCCCACGCGGGTGAATATCTTGTCCACCAGGCCTATTTTCGCGCTCTCTGCGGGCACGAAGCAGCCTGTCTGGGCCAGCAGCACTATGAGGGCGGTTTGGCGCAGCAGGGCCGACTTTCCGGCCATGTTGGGGCCTGTTATTATCATTATCTGCTGCTGCTCGGCGTCGAGCTTTATGTCGTTGGGCACGTAGCTCTCGCCCGGCGGCAGCTGTGTCTCTATCACGGGGTGGCGCCCCTGCCTGATGTCTATCACGTCCGACGAGTCTACCTGCGGGCGCACGTAGCGGTGTTCCTCGGCCGTCTTGGCGAAGGAGAGCAGGCAGTCGAGCCTGGCCAGCAGGTTGGCGTTGATTTGTATCTGCGGTATGAACTCCTGCATGGCCATCACCAGTTCGCCGAAGAGCCTGGCCTCGAGTGCCAGTATCTTGTCTTCGGCCCCGAGAATCTTGTCTTCATACTCCTTGAGTTCCTGCGTTATGTACCTCTCGGCGTTGGCCAGCGTCTGCTTTCTCACCCAGTCGGCCGGCACCTTGTCCTTGTATGTGTTGCGCACTTCGAGGTAATAGCCGAACACGTTGTTGTATCCTATCTTCAGGCTGGCTATCCCCGTGAGCTCTGTCTCGCGCTCCTGTATGCGCATCAGGTAGTCCTTGCCGCTGTAGGCTATGTTGCGCAGCTCGTCGAGCTCGGCGTTCACGCCGGCGTTTATCACCCCTCCCTTGGCCACGAGCTGTGGCGGGTCGGCCGTTATCTCGCGCTCTATGCGCTGCCGTATCGACTCGCACAGGTTGAGTTGCTCGCCCATCCGCTTCAGCGCCTCGTTGTCTGCCGTTGCGCAGGCGGCCTTGATGGGCGCCACGGCCTGCAGCGCCACCTTGAGCTGGGCCACCTCGCGTGGCGACACGCGGCCCACGGCCACCTTCGATATGATGCGCTCCAGGTCGCCCACGCGGTGCAGCTGCTCGTCGACGCAGCCGCGGAAGTCGGGCCGCCGGAAGAAATACTCCACCACGTCGAGCCGCTCCTGTATGGGTTTCTCGTTTTTCAGGGGGAACACCACCCACCGCCTGAGCATTCGCCCGCCCATGGGCGACACGGTGCGGTCTATCACGTCGAGCAGCGATGAGCCGTCTTCCTGCATGGGGCTGAGCAGTTCGAGGCTGCGCACGGTAAACTTGTCGAGCCTCACGTAGCGCTCTTCCTCTATGCGCGCCAGCGACGTTATGTGGCCTATGTGTGTGTGCTGCGTCATCTCGAGGTATTGCAGTATGGCGCCGCTGGCCACCACCCCGTTGTGCATGTGGTCTACGCCGAATCCCTTCAGGTTTTTCACGCCGAAGTGGCGCAGCAGTTTCTGCCGTGCCGTCTGCTCGGTGAACACCCAGTCGTCGAGCTCGAAGGTGAAGTACTTTGTGCCGAAGTGGCGCTCGAAGTCTGGCTTGCGGCCCCGCTCGTGCAGCACCTCTTTTGGCGAGAAGTTGCCCAGCAGCTTCTCCACATAGTCGGCGGTGCCCTCTCCAGTGAGGAATTCGCCTGTCGATATGTCGAGGAAAGCCACTCCGCAGGCGGCCCTGCCGAAGTGCACGGCGGCCAGGAAGTTGTTTTCCTTGTAGTTAAGCACGTTGTCGGTCATGGCCACCCCGGGCGTCACCAGTTCGGTGATGCCACGCTTCACGAGCTTCTTTGTGAGCTTCGGGTCTTCCAGCTGGTCGCATATGGCCACGCGCTTGCCGGCCCTTACCAGCTTGGGCAGGTAGGTGTCGAGGGCGTGGTGCGGAAATCCGGCCATCTCTGTCTCCGTCTTTCCCCCTGCCCCGTTGCCCCTCCTGGTGAGCGTTATGCCGAGTATGCGCGATGCCGTCACGGCGTCTTCGCAGTAGGTCTCGTAGAAGTCGCCGCAGCGGAAGAGCAGCACTGCGTCGGGATGCTTCGCCTTGAGGTCGAAGAATTGTTTCATCATCGGCGTGAGCTCGTTGTTTTTCTTAGCCATTGTCGATATGTTTTTTTCTTTTCATAATCAGCCCGCCCCACCCTTTGGCCTCTGCGGCCGTGGTGGCTCTGTGCCTTTACTTTCACTGCAAAGTTACGCCAAAAGGATTGAAAAACAAAGGGCGTCGGTGTTTTTTTTGTTGTTTGCCCGGGCTGTGGCGTGCCCTTGTCGGCGGTGTCTCTGTAGGTTCGGCGGCGGGCCTGGCGTGCGCCGGGGGCTGTTTGGGAGTGCCGTATGTGCCGTTTTGCGGGGCAAAACGGGCCGTTTGGCACACCCGGACGGCACGTCTTTCCATCTGCCTGTGCTTCAGGCAGTTGCAATCATGGCGTCGGGGCTTGTGGCAAGCGCATCGGGGTGGCTCACCAGATAAATCCAGGGGGCTCTTTGGGAGTTAAGAAGTTGTTTTAGAGAGTTAAGGAGTTGTTTTTAGGAGTTAAGGATTTAGGGGGAGTAAAGGAGTTAAGACAATAGTTTTTCTTGCTATACTTATGGAGTTAAATGAAGTTAGGGGAGTTATATGGAGTTAGATGACAATAGCACAGACTGCCTTCCTGCAACGCGTTCCCCATGCTCCAAGGACCCCCATGTTTCCAAAACTATTGTCTTAACTCCTTTACCCCTCTAACTCCTTGACCCCAAAAATATACCCTAAACTATTGTCTGTACTCCTGAACTCCTGTACTCCTGAACTCCCAAGACTATGAAATCTATTGTCTTAACTCCTAAAAAGCCCTGCATTTATCTGGTGTGCCCGCATACGAAAGGTGCGCAACCTTTCGGCTGCGCACCCTTGTCTTTGTTGTCTGTTTCGTTTTCGGGCATGGCCCACCCCGCAACGCCTGTGTGGCGTTGCCGGCTATGGCGGGCACTGCCTGCGGCCTGCGGGGTGTCGTGTCACTTCACGATCACCTTCTTGCCTCCGATGATGTTCAGGCCCTTCTGGGGCTTGGCCAGGCGCTGTCCGTTGAGGTTGTAAACGGCTTTCTGGGCGTTCTCGGCCTCGATGCTGCCGATGCCGCTCACTGTCTCCTCCACGGCCTTAGTCGGGAAGAGCTCCTTCACCTCGCTGCCGCTCAGCTTGGCAGAGCCGAGTATGCCGGTGATGGTGTACGTCTTGGTGTTGTCTGCTGTCGGGAACTCGATGCCGAGCTTGAACTTGTCGTACAGCATCATCTTGTTCACGCCGTCCTCGTCGGTGGCGTAGTAGTTGGTATACTTGCCCGAAACCTCCTCTGAGAGCTTCACGTTGCTTATCTCCACGAGGTCGCACATGTAGGTCTCGCCGTTGAGGTCGGCCACGGTCACCTTCTTGGCCACGGGCTCGCTGCCTTCTGTAACGGCCACTGTTGCGGCGTCGGTGCCCTCGTTGCTAATCAACTCTGGCATGCCGTTGTACGGTGAGTAGGTGCAAACGAGCGTGCCGTTGAGCATGCTTCCGGCCTTGGCGTCAATCTTGATGTTGTAGATGTCGATGGCTCCCGATGCGTCGCGCACGAAGATGTCGCTGTTGGTGTTGCCGTTGTTCTCGTAAGAGTTGTAGTAAACCACCTGGGCGTCGGTCAGCGTCAGGGCCACCAGCGTGCCGGTCTCCTGCTGCTTCACGGCTGCGATGTCAGCGCAAACCACCGGGAAGGTGTATGTCTCTGTTGCCACGCCGCTCAGCGTTCCCTTTGCGTCGGCTGCCACGGCCTTCACCGTTGTGTTCTCGCTGATGTTGAGGGGCTCGGTGTAAACGGTGCTCTCTGCGGTCGGGGTTGTGCCGTCGATGGTGTAGTGGATGGTGCAACCGGCTGCTGCGGTGAGCGCTACGGTCTGCGGGGTGGTGTAGATGCCGCCCGGAACCGAGAATGCCGGTGCCTCTACCACGGCTCCGCCCTCGTCGGTGGTAATCTCCACGGAGTTGAAGTCAAACTGTCCGGCCTTGCCTGCGCCGTCGCTTCCGTATACGGCCTTGTCGCCAACGGTGAAGTCAACCACGGCCACGGGGGCGTCGGCAGTCCAAGTCACCTGGCTGTTGTCCATGTCGTAGGTCATCGTGCCCACGCTTGGGGTGATCTCGGCCTGGCGCTTCAATCCCTGCTTTGATATGGCGAAGACCATCTTCTGCATTGCATTGGTGCTGTTTACGGTGATGGTGTTCTTGGCATAAAGGCGTATGTCCTTCGACGAGCCGTTCTGTGTGGGTGCCGTCTGGCCGTTGTTTTTCACTGCCGTGAAGGCGTAGTTGCCTGATTCGAGTGTGAATCCGTCATCCGTCTTGGTGATTTCCAGTGTGGTGAAGTCCACGTTCTCTACAGCTGCGTTGATGCTTCCGCACAGGAGCATGAGCAGCCCGAATAATGAAAAGCGTAAAGTTTTTACCATAATAAGTAAGTTTTAAAATGTTGTTGATGTTTGTTTGATGTTATGTCATAACCGCAGCCTTACTGCGATTCGGATTTCCTGCCGTCGCCCGAGCGCAGCTAATCTTATGCAAAGATACTGAAAATATTTGTACGTTATGCCCATTTGCGGTTTAAAATGATGTTACACATGTTTTATTTGTGTTCTTTTAGCAGGTTTATGCTTTGTTTACCAATTGGCCGTACCGGCCCGGCTCACCGTGCGTAGGTAGGGTCGGGGCGGCAAGCCCAGGCGTAGTGTCGTGCCGCGAAGGCCTGTTGCGGCATTTCCGTCATTCCAACCAAGCCATTCCGCCTACCTTTCCTGCATGCCTCCTTCCGTTTTGTCGCGGCCCAGCCATCCGCGTCTTGGGCAAAGGCGGCGTCCGCCCGGTGGGTTGGCTGCAGGTGTCTGCTTGCATCTCCATGGCCGTTTTGCAACAAAAAAATCAAGAAAAATGCAATTTGTCCGCAGTATTTTCATTGATAATATATCATAACTAATGATGGAAAGGCAAACAGATTACACGGGAGAACTGTGCCGGCTTACCGATGCTGAGTTGGTGGGTGCGTGCCTCGACGGTCGCCGTGGAGCCATGGGCGAGCTATACCGACGCTACAGCGGAGCCATGTTCGAGGTGTGCAGGCGCATCACCGGCGACAGCGAGTCGGCGCGCGACGTGGTGCACGACGGCTTCATCATCGTGTTCTCGCGCCTCGACAGCCTGCGCCGCACCGACCGCCTGTACGGGTGGATGGCCCGCATCATGGCAAACCTCGCCCTGAAGCAGGTGGCCGACGCCGGCCGACGGCGCCGGGCCGAGGCCGTCGTGGCCGTGGGGCAGGGCGGCGACAGCACTGCCGCCGACGTGCCGCTCGATGTGCTCCTGGCCATGGTCGACCGTCTGCCGCGGGCCTACGGCCTTGTGTTCCGCCTTGCCATGCTCGACGGCCTGGGCCACGACGAGATATCGCGGCTGGTGGGCATCAAGCCCAAGTCGTCGGCCTCAAACCTCGCCCGGGCCCGGGCCATGCTCCGCCTGATGGTCGACAGGTGGCGGCGCGAGGCCGGGTTGGCCGTCGTGGCCTTGCTGGCTGTGGTGTCGGCTTTGCTCCATCGCGATACAGCCAGGCGTCCGGCGGGTTTTGCCGGTGTACGGGTGGCTCGCCATTCCGGGGCCGTTGCCAGTCAGTTGTCGGACGGCTGTGGGGCGAGGGTGGGGCAGGGAGCGCCCTGCCGTGGCGCCGGTGGCCGCCATTCCCGGTCGCCACAGCCCTCCGCCCAGGTCGTGGCTGTGGGGCTGCGGCCGTTGGCCCCCGCCCCGATAGCCGCCGCCGGGTCGCCCATCGATGCCCCCCGGCCGCTTGAGCCGCGCCCTGTGCAGCCCCCACAGCAGGCGGTGGGGCATGCCGCCCCGAGGCGCACGGCCCTGTCGCTGGGCGGGTCGGCCGCCGCCATGGCCACACGGCTGCTGGCCTCGGCCGCCGGCATGGGTACCGAGACAGGCATAGGGTCGGCCACCAGGGATGCCCTTTCCACTTGGGAGGGGCTCAACCACTTCGTAACCTACACACCGCCCGAGGGCATGGACCCGCTCGAGCGCGAGGCCCTGATGCGCATAAGCATGATGAACAGCGGCACCATCATCACCCGCCGCACATATTCCCGGCCTGTCGCCGTGGGCCTGGCCGCCAGTTGGCAGCTGTCGGGGCGGTGGGCCTTGGAGACAGGCCTGAGGCTCACGCTGATGCGCTCTGAGGCCGTCACGGGCTCTTCAGACACTACCAACATCACCCGGCGCGACAAGGCCCTCTACGTAGGCCTTCCGCTCAACGCCACCTATACCATAGCCGGTAGCGGCCCGCTGCGTTTCTATGCCACCGCCGGGGTGGCTGTGGACGTGCCGGTGTGGCACACATCGGCTGTAGACTACAACATCGACAACCGTCTCTTCTTCACCCGCCACGACGCGCCGGGCCGGCCCGCGGTGCAGCTGTCGGTGGGCGCCGGAGTGGGCGTGGGCTACGAGATTGCGCCCCGCGTAGAACTGTTCTTCGCCCCACGGGCCACCTACTACCTGCCTTCGGGGGGCACGCCCACGCTGTGGCAGCAGCAGAGGCTGCAACTGTCGTGGCCTGTGGGCATAAGGCTGAAATACTGACGGCGGCCGAAAATGGCGGCCCGGGCGGCGCAGTAATGCGGCCGATGGCATATCTATGTAAGTGTACAAACATTTTTCTGACAGATATGCAGGCAAGACACAACGACCGCCGGCTCTACTTCGACGAGCTGGCGCTGACGGCCGGGCGGCATTTCATGCCGTATACCGACAAGTGGAGTGGGGCGGGGCCCGGAGTGAGGGTGCTCGAGATTGGGTGTGGCGACGGCGGCAACCTGCTGCCGTGGGCGCGCCGCGGATGCAGCGTGACGGGGGTTGACATCTGCCCCGGGCGCATTGCCGACGCGCGCCGCTTCTTTGCCGGCACAGGGCTTAGTGCCTCGTTCGTGTGTGCCGACGCCATGGGGCTGCAGCCGCAGGGCCGGGGCTACGACCTGATAATAGCCCACGACGTGGTGGAGCACGTGGCCGACCGCCACAGACTGATGCTCGCCGTGGGCCGGCTGCTGGCCCCCGGGGGCGTGGCCTTTGTGGCCTTCCCGGCCTGGCAGATGCCTTTCGGCGGCCACCAGCAGATAGCCCGCAGCGCGGTGTTGTCGCACCTGCCTTTTGTCCATCTGCTGCCGGCGGCTCTCTACCGCGCCCTTCTGCGGGCCTTCGGCGAGAGCCGGGCCACCGAGGCCGAGCTGATGGCCATCAAGTCCACGCGCTGCACCGTCGAGGCGTTTGAGCGCTGTGCAGCCCGGGCGGGCCTTGTCGTGGCCGACCGCTGCCTGTGGCTGGTCAACCCGCATTACGAAACCAAGTTCGGCTTGCGCCCGCGCCG
>OGYL01002858.1_pt1 | contig 11674 bp, 10 predicted proteins | sample 1576541 | NCBI WGS metagenome assembly OGYL01 (sample SAMEA3541551, study PRJEB24748) | human gut metagenome | biome: human gut; feature: human-associated habitat; material: faeces | place: China | collected 2012 | reverse complement strand
ACCATGCGAAAAAATAAGAGCCTGTAGGAAAGGCGTGGACATTGACAGTGATGACTTACAGTTGATTTTGGTGACAACCGCGGAATATGACAAAATTTCTGCGTTGGCAGAACACGCCGGATCTCGCATTGCTCCGGCGAAAACGTGATAAATGCAATGAGAAGCAATTTGAGGAGGAAAATCAAATGGCAACCAAGGTTCAAAGGAAAATTGTTATTAGCGCAGCAGTGACGGGTGGCGTTCATACGCCTACGATGTCCAGGTATTTGCCGAAAACCCCAGATCAGATTATTGAAGACGCCGTTAACTCTGCGAAAGCAGGCGCCTCGATCGTTCATATCCATGCGCGGCGTGAAGATGGAAGCCCGACTGCGGATTTTGATACTTTTGAGTATATTCTGTCCCGAATCCGCAAACAGTCCGATGTGGTGATCGGTATTACTACGGGCGGCGCTCAAGGAATGACGACAGAAGAACGTTTTGCTGTAGTAGAACGTTTTAAGCCGGAAATGGCTTCTGCTAACGGCGGTTCCATGAATTTCTGTTTTTCTCGACTGGCGGAAAATGTAGAAAAGTTCGAATACGATTGGGAACGTCCTTTTATAGAGCGTCGCCGCCCGAGAAGGCGCCGAGCTTGCCGTCGGGGTAGAGCGGCGCGATATAGGTCGGAGGTGTGAAATAGGCCGATTCGAAGATGCTTGCCTGCGAAGATGCCGGATAGTTGGCGTTGGCCAGGTAGCCCTGGATGCCCAGTTTGATTTCGGTGGTGCGGAACGGGACGTTTGCGGAGATCGAGGCCGAGCTGCGCCGCATTGCCCGCCCGGGCGACATTATCCTGACCGTGGGCGCCGGCGACGTGTTCCGCATCGGCGAGCACCTCCTGTACCCGGCGGACAATAAGGACTGAGCCCACGCGATTAAAACGGAATTTCATCAAAAGCTGTCGGTTTGCGGCCGACAGCTTTTTTGCGCCCAAAAGCAAACGATTCCTGCGCAAAGACATTTTCTGCGACAGCGGGGAATGACAGTTTTCATAACAATGAAAATCTATAATTTATGTAAACTGTTTTGCGTCAGGAGGAACCGTTATGAATGTCAAGATCGCGGGACACGACCGGCCGGTGCGTGCACCCGGCGCCTTGCCGAGCCCAATCGGGCTGCTGCCGGCAAGTGAAAATGCCAAATGGGTCGGTATGCTCGTCAGCTTTGCGCTCGGGCTGATCCTGTCAACGGCGCATATCGCCGGGTCGCCGGCGCCGTTCGGTCTGGCGTTCCTGGCGGCGATGGGGTATGGCTCCGGCGGTGCGCTGTGCCTTGCCGGCTGCGCGCTCGGCTACTTTGCGGCCTTCGGCGTTGCGACCGGCACGCAGCTCGCCGCCGGCTGCTGCCTGATTTTTCTGACGGCATATTTTCTGCGCAGTCATCCGTTTGTGCAGACGCGCTGGTATCCGTCGGCTGTCTCCGCGGCGGCTTACATACTGACGCGGCTGGTGCTGTGTCTGCTCACGGGCGGCCTGTCGCTGCTGCTGGCGTCCCGCATGGTACTGTTTTTGCTGCTGTGCGCCGCATCGGCCTATGGGTTTGACGATCTGCTGCGCGCGCAGGAGCCGCGTACGGTCAATGCAGAGATCTGCCGCAATGTCTCGACCGTGTTTCTGCTGTCGTGTCTGCTCATGGGCGTGAACAATCTGCTGCTGTTCGACACGCTGTCGGTCGGCCGGGCGCTCTCGGTGCTCATTCTGTTCATCCTCAGCGGGACGGGCGGCGCGCTGTGTGGGGCATCGGCCGGGCTGATCCTCGGCATCGCCATGGACGTGGCCGCCGGTGCGGGCGTCCTGTTCTCGGTCGTCTATGCCGCTGCCGGGCTGCTGTCCGGGCAGTTTTGCAAGCATCGGCGTGGGTTTTATCTGCTCATATTCGCGGCAGCGTACCTGCTGACGCTGTTTTGCATCCCGCTTCCGGAGCTGCGCATCGGCGCGGGCGTGGAGCTGGCGCTTGCCATGGGCGCATATCTGGTGATCCCGAAGAAGTTCGTGGTAGCGGTCGGCGCGTTTTTGCAGCCGCTGCGCGGCGGGAGCGGGGAGTCCGGTCTGCGCCGCTATGTCGCGGGGCGCGTAGGCGGCGTGGCGCATGCGTATCAGCAGCTGCATGACACGGCGTGTCAGGCTGCAAGTACGGCAGAGAATGATGCCGATGTGGCGAAAGTCTTTGACCGCGCGGCCGACCGCGTCTGCTGCCGGTGCAAGCTGCAGCAGGAGTGCTGGACGCGCCGGGCGCTTGATACGCTCAACATCATGAACGATGTCACGCGCCGCATTCAGGCGCGCGGCCGGCTGCTGCCGGAGGATTTCCCGCCGTACTTTCGTGACCGCTGCGTCCATCTGCACGAGTATACCGAGGTCGTCAACGGCGAGCTGCGCCTGCGTGCCTACCGGCAGCGGATGCAGGAAACGCTGCAGGAAAACCGCACCGTGCTCTGGGAGCAGTATGCCGACTTTGCGCAGGTGCTCACAAATGTTTCCCGTGAGCTCGACAGCAGCTACGGCGCTGACCCACTGGCGGAGCAGCGCCTGATCCGCTGGCTTCGCACCATCGGTGTGGAAGCGGACGCGGCTGTGTTCCGCGAGAGCACGGGCCGCCTGCGCGTGACGATCGACAGCCGCTATCTGCGCCCGCTGCTGGAACTGCCGGACTATCTGGACAAGCTCTCGGCAACGCTGGGCGTGCGCCTGTGCATGCCGGAAAACGCCGCGCGTGACGACAGCCTGCTCCTGCTCGAGGCAGAGCCGCTGGCCGTCTCCGTCGGAATTGCGTCCATGCGCAAGAAGGGGGAGACAGTCTCCGGCGACCGCGGCACGTATTTCAAGACAGACGCGGGGCAGCTGTGCGTGATCCTGTCCGACGGCATGGGCTGCGGCGAGACGGCGGCCGACGGCAGCATCAGCACGGTCGGCATGCTGGAGGAATTTTTGCGCTCCGGCGTCAGCCCGGCGCTGGCAATGAAGCTGCTCAACTCCGCCATGCTCCTGCGCGACGGGGAGAACTGGGGCTATGCCACCGTGGATCTCATGTGCATGAATCTCTTCACCGGTGAGGCGGATTTTTATAAGTACGGTGCTGCGCCGACGTATGTCAAGTCCGGCGGCGCGCTCAAAAAACTGCGCTGCACGTCCTTTGCGCCCGGCCTCGAGCAGGAGAGCGGCAAAGCACCGGACGAGCTGCACATGCATCTCAAGCCCGGCAGCGTGGCCGTGATCGCAAGCGACGGCGTTGTCTCCGACGGCCGCGACGAGTGGCTGCGCAGGCTGCTGAGCGATTCGGACGACCGCGATATGAAAACGCTGGCGGGCAGCGTCGTGCGCGCGGCGATCCGCGAATACGGCCGCAGCGACGACATGACCGCCCTGGCGGTAAAAGTGGAGGTGCGCAGCTGATGAAACGAAAAAACAAGCCCATCCGCAGACCGGACGCAGTGCAGCCGCTCCCGCTGCCGGCGGACGCGGACGAGATCGCCTTCGCCCACGGCGTTTCGCGCCGCGTCGTCGTAGTCGATGCAGCCGAAAGCCCGCTGTTCGAGCAGATCATTTACATCGTGCGCGATGATGCCGCCAGCGGCGGCGTCACGGCGGCGGATCTGGTCCAGCAGGCACGCGATGCCGTCGGCTGTGTACCGGCGCCCGCGCCACGGCCGCGTCAAAAATCCTATACCGGCCTGCTGATCTGGCTGTTTTCCGTCGCCGGCGTGCTGGCGGCGGGCATCGGATACTGCCTGTACTGCGGCTGGTGATGGTACGAATCTCCTGCGACCCGGAGGGATATGCATCCTCCGGGTCGTTTTCTGCGGAAAAACCGGTTGTCAACGCTTGACGAAAGTGTTAGAATAAAGCGCCTGAAACGATTTTTACAGCGGGAGGTTACTTTATGAGCACGATCAAGGACCTGAACCTGGCGCCATCCGGTGAGCGGAAGATCCGCTGGGTGGAAGCACATATGCCTGTTTTGCGCGATATCGGCAGCGATTTTGCGCGCGAAAAGCCGTTTGCCGGCCTGAAGATCGCACTCTCCGTGCATCTGGAGGCCAAGACGGCCTACCTGTGCCGCGTGCTCGAGATGGGCGGAGCGGAGATGCACGTCACCGGGTCCAACCCGCTGTCTACGCAGGACGACGTTGCCGCAGCGCTGGCGGCGAAGGGCATGGACGTGCACGCGGTCTACGGCTGCACGGACGAAGAATACCAGGCGCACCTGCGCAGCGTGCTCTCCGTCGGGCCGAACATCATCATTGACGACGGCGGCGATCTTGTGCACCTGATGCACACGGAGTTCACGGATCTTATTCCGCAGGTCATCGGCGGCTGTGAGGAGACGACGACCGGCATCCACCGCCTGCGGATCATGGACCGTGCCGGAACGCTGCGTTTCCCGATGATCATGGTCAATGACGCCGACTGCAAGCACCTGTTCGATAACCGCTACGGTACGGGTCAGTCCGTGTGGGACGGTATCATGCGCACGACGAACCTCGTCGTGGCCGGCAAGTACGTCGTCGTGAGCGGCTATGGCTGGTGCGGCAAGGGCGTGGCCCTGCGCGCCAAGGGCCTCGGCGCGAAAGTCATCGTGACAGAAGTTGACCCCATCCGGGCGCTCGAGGCCGTTATGGACGGCTACGAGGTCATGCCGATGATGGATGCCGCCGCCATCGGCGACATTTTCGTGTCCGTCACGGGCTGCAAAGACGTCATCACGCTCGAGCACTGCGAGCGGATGAAGGACGGCGCGATCGTCTCCAACGCCGGACACTTCAATGTCGAGATCGACATGGAGGCGCTCGACCGCTGCGCGGATGAAATCTATGAGGCGCGGCACAATATTGATGCTTACCGTCTGCCGAACGGCAAGACGATCTATGTCATTGCGCAGGGGCGGCTGGTCAATCTGGCGGCCGGCGACGGCCACCCGGCGGAGATCATGGACATGAGCTTTGCCGTGCAGGCCATGAGCGCGGAGTATCTGGTGCGCACGCGTGGCCAGCTGAAACCGGGCGTCGTGTCGGTCCCCGCGGAAATCGATGACAACATTGCGCGCCGCAAGCTCAAGGCCATGGGCGTTTCCATTGACAGCCTGAGCTGCAGCCAGAAAGAATACCTGAACGGTTGATGCTTTGAGACCGGACGGAAAGGAGGGGCAGAGAGATGGACGATCAGAACCGGGAATACGAAGATTACGAGGCACTGCACGACGAGCTCTTTGCACTTCTCGATCAGCACCGGATGAAGGCGCTGAGCCAAAAGCTCGGCGAGATGAACGAGTTTGACATTTCCGAGTTCCTCGGCGAGTTGTGGGAGGATAACCCGCAGCGGATGGCCATGGTGTTCCGTATCCTGTCCAAGGAGATCGCGGCGGCCGTGTTCGCCAACCTCGAGGTCGAGGAGCAGGAGACGATCATCAACTCCATCACCGATACGGAGCTTGCCGGCATCATCGAAGAGCTGTATGTTGACGACGCCGTCGACATGATGGAGGAGCTGCCGGCCAATGTGGTCAAGCGTGTCATGCGCACGGCGACGCCTGCCACGCGCAACCTCATCAACCAGTACCTGAAATATCCCGAGAATTCTGCCGGCAGCATCATGACGGCCGAGTTTGTGGACCTGAAAAAATACATGAGCGTGCGCGAGGCGTTCGCCCGCATCCGCAAGATCGGCGAGGATAAGGAGACAATCTACGTCTGCTATGTCACGTCGGCCAAGCGCAAGCTCGAAGGCGTTGTCACCGTCAAGGATCTGCTGCTGTCGGACGATGACGTGATCCTGGAAGACATCATGGACACGAACGTCATCTATGCCTCCACGACCGACGACCAGGAAGAGGTCTCGGAGATGATCTCCAACTACGACCTGATCGCGATCCCGGTCGTGGATAAGGAAGGCTGTCTCGTCGGTATCGTCACGGTCGACGATATCATCGACGTCATGGAGCAGGAGACGACGGAAGACATCGAAAAGATGGCCGGTATCACGCCGTCCGATAAGCCCTACTCCCGCACGAGCGTCGTGGATATCTGGAAAAACCGCATCCCGTGGCTGATGTTCCTCATGCTCTCGGCGACGTTCACCGGCATGATTGTCACGCACTTTGAGGACGCACTGGCCACGCAGGTCGCGCTCGCGTCGTTCATGCCCATGCTCATGGGCACGGGCGGCAACTCCGGCAGCCAGTCCTCCACGGCAATCATCCGCAGCCTGTCGCTGGGCGATACCTCTCCGTCGGACGCGCTGCGCGTGATCTGGAAGGAGCTGCGCGTCGCGTTTTTGTGCGGCGTCTCGCTGGCGGCGGCCAACTTCATCAAGATGCTGCTCGTTGACCGGCTGCTGCTGGGCAACACCGCCGTCACGATGCCGGTCGCGGCGACCGTCTGCTGCACGATCGTGTTCGTGGTCATGTTCGCAAAGGTCGTGGGCAGTCTGCTGCCGATGATCGCGGAAAAGATCGGCGTCGACCCGGCCGTCATGGCAAGTCCGCTCATTTCGACGATCACGGACGCCGTGTCGCTGCTGATCTATTTCTCCATTGCGAAAATGTTCCTGCATTTTTAATTTGCATACCTGTAACGCCCCCGGTATCTCCGGGGGCGTTTTGCCATGGAAAAGCACTTGCATAATGCGCAGAAAATCATTATAATAAAGTGTCATATTTTGCGTATGACCACTCTCACGAAACAGCGAGGTGCGCTATGAAATCAAGCCTGAAACGAGTGATAACGGCGCTGCTTGCCGCCGTCATGCTGGCTGCGATCCCCTGTGTGCCGGCCTTCGGCGCGCAGGAGTATTACGTCAATGACGGAGAAAACACGCTGGCGCTGGCGGATGCGTATGCCATCGGCGCGGACGGCAGCACGGCGAAGCTGCCGGAGCGCGGCGTCTATGCCGCCACGGCGAGCGGCACGCAGCTGCTCGGCGGCAGTGAATACGACGATGAGCAGCCGAACATTCCAAACGGTATCGTCCGCGTTGGTCTGGCCTTCGGCTCGACGGCGCTGGATGCGGTCCATCTGCAGATCAAGACCGGTTCCGGCTTCGCCTTCGGATACTATGACTCCGATCGTGTGTTCCAGTCCGTCGGTTCGACAGCGGAGAGCGCCGTCACCGTTATTGCGGATACGAACGTCACGGTTGGGGACAGCGCGTTCGGCGCTTATCATGTCCAGCTCGGCGATACCTATGCGAGCTTTGACGCTGCGCAGGCAGCGGCCAACAGCTGCGGCGGCTATCCGGTGTATTATAACGGCAGCTACCGCGTGCGCATCGGCAGTTACCGGAGCGCGGACGATGCACCGGCGGGGCAGGGGACAGTTGTCTCCGGCGGCGCACGCAGTGTGCTGGTCGTGAAGGCCGGCACGGAGCAGATTCTGTTCGGCTTCGACTGCGGCTCGACCCGCTCGCTCTCGCTTGCACCGCAGAACGGCAGCGGTGCTGCCATCACGCAGGTTGCCGAGTGCAAGGAGCGCAACGGCAGCCGGTCGTGCACGTATTACGGCGATTTTCAGTTTACCCGCCTCAGCACACAGGAACCGCAGAAGCTCACGCTGGTGAATTTTGTCGGTCTGGAGCCCTATGTCAAGGGCGTCACGCCGTATGAAATGAGCAGCGGCTGGCCGCTCGAGGCGCTCAAGGCGCAGGCAGTCTGCGCGCGTACCTATATTGCCTCTCACATGAATGGCTCGCCGGCCTACGGATTTGACGTCACGGCGACGACGACCAGTCAGGTTTACTTTGGCACACTCGACGCCTCGGCCAACAGCGACCGCGCCGTGGATGAGACGGCAGGGAAGTTCGTCCGCTATGAGGGCAAGCTGTGCGAAACGTTCTACTTTGCGGCGGACGGCGGCGCGACCGAGGACTCCGAAAACGTCTGGGTGACCAAGGTGCCGTACCTGCGCGGTGTCGTCGATCCGTATGAGAAGGACATCGAATTTTACTGCAAGAGCTGGGGCACGACCATCTCCCGTGCAGCCGTCGGGGACGTCTCCATCACCTATACGCCCATTGGCAATGCCATGACCGTGACGGTCGGCGGTAAGACCTACAGCAAGGACGCCGTGCGCACGTTCCTGACAAGTGTTTGCGGCCTGCGCTATAACAGCCGCCACTTTACCGTGGAGTATGACGCTGCCTCGGACACTTATTCTGTCGTCGGCGGCGGCTATGGCCACAACTGCGGCATGAGTCAGTGGGGGGCCAAGGCCATGGCGCAGGAACACGGCAAAACCTATGAAGAGATTATCAGTTTCTACTATACTGGAGCTTATGTAGCATGAAAAAATCGGATTTTTATTTTGACCTGCCGGAGGAGCTCATCGCGCAGACGCCGCTCGAGCGCCGCGATGCCTCCCGGCTGCTGACGCTGGACAAAACGACCGGCGCTGTCGCACACCATCACTTTTACGAGCTGCCGCAGTTCCTGCGTCCGAACGACTGCCTTGTGCTCAACGATTCGCGCGTGCTTCCGGCGCGCCTGCTCGGCCACCGCAGCACCGGCGGCGCGGTCGAGGTGCTGCTGCTGCGCGACCTTGGCGACGGCAAGTGGGAGTGCCTGACCCGGCCGGGCCGCAAGACCCAGCCCGGCACTGCGCTCTCGTTTGGCGACGGGGAACTCACCGCTACGGTCGTCGATGCGATCGCCGACGGCAACAAGATCGTACAGTTTCACTATGACGGCATCTTTCTGGAGGTGCTCGAGCGGCTGGGCAAAATGCCGCTGCCGCCGTACATCAAGGCAGAGCTGCAGGATCAGGAGCGCTACCAGACGGTCTATTCCCGCGAGCTTGGCAGCGCCGCCGCGCCGACAGCCGGCCTGCACTTCACGAAGGAGCTGCTGCAGCGGATCGCGGACATGGGTGTGAAGATCGGCTATGTCACGCTGCACGTCGGCCTTGGCACGTTCCGCCCTGTCAAGGAGGACGAGATCGAGGATCACCCGATGCACTCGGAGTTTTGCATCATCCCGGAAGAAACGGCGCGCATGGTCAACGAGACGAAGGCCAATGGTGGCCGCGTCGTCTGCATCGGCACGACATCCTGCCGCACGGTCGAGAGCTTTGCGGATGCGGACGGAACGCTCCGCGCGCAGTCCGGCTGGACGGACATCTTCATCTACCCCGGCTACAAATTCAAGTGCATGGATGCGCTCGTCACGAATTTCCACCTGCCGGAGAGCACGCTCATCATGCTCGTGTCGGCGCTGGCCGGGCGGGAGCACATCCTCAACGCATACAAGATCGCCGTCGAAAACCGCTATCGGTTCTTCTCGTTTGGCGACGCCATGTTCATTGCCGATGGCCTCGATGCCGGCGGCGCTGAGTAAGAAAATGAAAAAACATTATACCATATTAATGCTGGTTACCTTATTCATTACATTAAGTGCATGTGGAAGACCGGATGTGGATAAAAATGATGCTGTGCCGGAGCAGCCTGTTGAAAGGGAGACTACAGAAGAACAGGTATATATAAAAGATTCAATAGAAGACTCAATAGAAGATTTCATAGAAGATCCGCAGGAAGATTCCATACAGGATGCAGAAAGTTCATCGGAAGTCGAAGCAGAAGAGGAGATAAAGGAAGAGACAGAATGGGTGGAGACAGATGAGCAGTGGAGGAGCAGAAGAACACGAAGTAATTCTGAGCTGGAAGTTACCATAGAATGTACGGACCGGTCTATGGTCAATGAGAATGGATTGACAATAGCCAGTATTTATTATGACAGACCGGTTGTTTCTGGAGATAGCGTTGCAGCAGAGAAAATCACAGAATTTTTTGAAAAAGAAGAACAGGACTGGTTTGCAGGAACGGGAAGATTATTAGATTTTCCCGGAAATGATTATGATAATCTATTCGACTGCTTTTTAGGCAGAGTGGCTGATATGCGAGGAAAGTATGGTGATGAGGATGTGGCAGTAGAGCCGGGCTTATATAGCCTGGAAAGCAGGATTATGTATATGGATGATAATATTTTGAGTATCTTGCAGATTAAAGAAAAACGAGCGGAACGAGGGGGACATTATTATTATGGCTGTACATTTGATCTGCATACAGGTGAACTTCTGAAACTTAAGGATCTGGATATAAGTGCAGAGGATATAAAAAATATATTCTCAAAAGATGAATATCTGGATCACTTTAGTGAAATGTCGGAGGATTATATTGTTGTAGCGTATGAAGAAGAATTTGATATGACATACCAGTTCTATGTAGATGAGAAATATCTGTATCTGCTGGATAATACGCTAAAGAAATATAATGATGGAATCATATACCGGATCGATGAGGCAGGGGAACTGGTCACGCTGCGATATGTAGTGGAAAGGGAAGGTAATAAGAATAGAATCCTTACATGGATCACGAAAGACGGCGCATTGTGGTAGGTGCTGGCTGAATCGCAGGACAGTGAAGTGGAAGAGGATATGCGGGATGAACTTCGAGAACAGCAAAGACAGATAGAAGATATGAAGATAACCTGTCAAATACAGCTTGAACAGCAGGAAAGAAGATAAAGGAGCCTAATGATGAAGCTTACGATAACAATAAAAATACAACAGAAATCCTATGATATTCAGGTCTCGGATTCGCAGAAAATCATGGAAACCTTACAGATATTAAATGACAATCTGGATTTTTTCTGTATGGACAGCATTCCCGAATATGTGCAGGAAATGGATAGTGGGAGAAAGATCAGTACACGATGCACTTATGAGCAGGCACATCTCTATTCGGGAAGTGAACTTTTACTATAGGTGTGGTGAGTGTTGGATGCATTGTCACAGTAGTCATTGTATGGGAATAGAGTAGGGAAGAGAAAAATGAGAAGTATGAGTAAACAGAGAAATAAGATCATTTTCGTTATAGTGATTAGTATGGTGTTGTCTGCCTGTGCAGTTCATGAAGTTCCAAAAGAGAACGAGAGATATATAGAAGAGACAGGGGATGAAGATTCTGAAAATGCCCGGGAAGAGCCGAAAACAGAAGCTGTTCCGGAAGAGCAGGAAACGGCTGAAAGTATAACAGAAGAAGCAAAAGGTCAAATACCGGAGGATGCCAAAGAATATCTGGAATATCTGTTTGATTATCTGCACCCGGACAGGTCGCAGATGGTGGATCTTAAGCTGTATGAAACAGAGGACAAGCTGTATTATGAGTGGAAATCCATAGACGAAGCAGGGGAACTGACGTATCCTATTGTGCTTGCCTATGAGGCGTATAAGCGGATAAGTAAGGATGAGGAGCGTTATGGTTATACGGAATACATGCGGGGATCATATTTTATGATTATAAATTGCGGAGGATACTGGGAAATTGATCCGGACACAGGAGAGATTATACCTGTTGCAAAAGAACTTCTGGAATATCTGTTTGATTATCTGCATCCGGACCGGGAAAGGATAGTGGATATTGAATTATATGAAACAGAAAACCGGTTGTGTTATAAGTGGAAAATTGAATTTAAGTCGGGAGAGATTTCGGACCCCGATGTTCTTGCATATTATGGTTTAACACAGGATGGATTGTATCATCTATATGCCATATACGATGAGATATGGGACACGCATTATGATGAGAATGGAGAGACGTATAAGGAGCATACCAGAGACTCCTATTTGAATTTCTGGATGGTCAACAGT
>OGYL01002856.1_pt1 | contig 11680 bp, 14 predicted proteins | sample 1576541 | NCBI WGS metagenome assembly OGYL01 (sample SAMEA3541551, study PRJEB24748) | human gut metagenome | biome: human gut; feature: human-associated habitat; material: faeces | place: China | collected 2012 | reverse complement strand
CCCGCCAAACTTTTCCGCATCTTTTTTTGCCCCTTTTTTCAACTTTTTTTCACAATCACCAATTTATCAACGAGTTATAAGAACAAAAAAATCGCCGGTCATTCATCAAGAATGCCAGCGATTCCTTTTATTTCCAGAATCTAGTCCACATTATGCAAGTCGTGCCCCATTCGGTCCTTCTTAGTGTGAAGGTAAAATCTATTATATTTATTAGGTTCGATTTCCAATGGAACATTTTCCTCTATCGTCAGTCCATACCCCGTAAGTCCGATTCTTTTTTGCGGATTGTTTGTGAGCAATCGCATCTTTGACACGCCAAGGTCATGCAGAATGCTTGCGCCAACGCCGTAGTCGCGCTCGTCGGCCTTAAATCCGAGGCAAAGATTTGCCTCAACCGTGTCCATACCGTTCTCCTGGAGTTTGTACGCGCGCATCTTGTTCATCAAGCCGATGCCACGCCCCTCCTGGTTAAGATACACTACCACGCCTTTGCCTTCCTTCTCTATCATCTCCATTGCCTTGTGGAGTTGCGCTCCACAATCACAACGGTAAGAGCCGAGGATGTCGCCAGTGGCGCACGACGAATGCACACGCACGAGAATCGGCTCGTCCTTCTCCCATTCGCCCTTTACAATAGCCATATGCTCCAACCCATTCGACTTCTGCAAGAACGGGATCAGTCGGAAATGTCCATACTTCGTCGGCATATCCACTTCTTCGCCTTTTTCCACAATCGACTCCTGCTTCAGGCGATAAGCCACCAAGTCGTTGATTGAAATCAGCTTTATTCCGAATTCATCTGATATTTTTTTCAACTCAGGCAGACGCGCCATTGTGCCGTCATCATTCATGATTTCCATCAATGCACCGGCAGGATACAGTCCGGCAAGGCGAGCAAGGTCGACAGCCGCCTCCGTATGCCCCGTGCGGCGAAGCACACCCTTGTCCTGCGCATAAAGAGGATTGATGTGTCCAGGACGTCCGAAGTCGGCAGGCTTCGCATTTGGATCGGCAAGAGCGCGGATCGTTGCGGCACGGTCATGCGCCGACACACCAGTGGAGCATCCCTCCAGCTTGTCGACAGTGACAGTGAACGGAGTGCCGAGCATCGACGTGTTGTCCGACACCTGCACGTCCAAGTCAAGTTCCTTGCAACGCTGAAGCGTAATCGGCGCACAAAGCACGCCACGTGCATGCTTCAACATAAAGTTCACCTTTTCAGGCGTGATTTTCTCGGCGGCGATAATGAAGTCTCCCTCATTCTCACGATCCTCATCGTCTACCACTATCAAGAATTTTCCTTCCTTGAAATCCGCAATAGCGTCTTCAATGCTGTCTAATTTTATTTTATCGTTCATCTCCTTGGTTGTTATCTTTTATTATCTGAGTAAGTTCATCGCAAACCTGTGAAATTTTCTTTACATCCCTTCTCAACCGTTGATGCTGCTTGACACCTATTATATAGACAAGGAATCCGACAGGCACAACAATCATCACCGCCCGCGCCGTCTTGCCATAGACCGACGGCTGCACAAGTCGGTTATATTTTATAACAGGGAAATCCATAAGTTTGTTTATAACCAGCTGGTTGCGTGAGTTGGACAGATAGCCAACCACATCCTCCAGTTTGTCCGACAGTTGCGTCAACGACTTCCGGCTCATGCCGCGTGTCCAATAGGCGAAATAATTCTGCCGCGTCCTGTTGCGGTGATAAAAAGCGTCTGCATCCGCCTTCAGCTCCGACAACGCGGCACACGCCCTGTCGGCAACGACATCCTCCATCGACAGCTCCTTCATCTCCACCCGGCGCAGCTCCGTCTTTCCAACCAGACGGCGGAAGAATGCCACGTATGCCTCCGCGTTAAACACCGCAGAGTCGTTGACCGCCTTATACGTAAGGAAAACGCCCAACGGAAACAGCACCGCCGTGCTTGCCCAGATGCCTTCCCAAACGTCCACACGCCCGTCGCGCGCAAGCTTGTAGCCGAACGTGTCTATGATGTAATAGAACACAAAGAGCAATACGGAGATTACAATAGGCACACCGATGCCGCCCTTGCGGATAATGGCGCCCAGAGGCGCGCCTATAAAGAAGAAAATCAAGCAGGCTATCGACAACGTGAATTTCTTGTGCATCTCTATCTGATGCCGGCGTATCACCTTCTTGTCTTCAGCAAGCGTATAACTTTTAAACTCAAACTCATTTTTCATCTGACGCGCGCGGTCGATGGCAAAGGCTATGTAGCGCTGCTTGTCGGCCAACGTCTTGCCGTTGAACACCGCATCCACATCCACAGGCTTGGTCAATTTCACCTCCGGAGCAGGCTGCTTGAGGATGCCGCCGTGTCCGTCCGACTTGCGGATGAAATTGTCGACGCCCACATACTGCACTTCCTGCAGGTCTCTACCGAATATGTTGCCCACGCTGTCAATGCGCACCTTCACCGAATCTATTGTCTGACGCAGCTCGGCAATGTTTTTGCCCACATACTGCTTGCGCATCGTGCTGTCGTTCATTCGCGTGAAGTTGGCATCAAAAGGAATCATTATCTCCTTGTCGGAAAACGACTCCCTCCTGTATGGCGCGCCCACCGACGACACCTGCTGGTCGCTCAGATTCTCAAACTGCTCGCCTTTCCATAGTTTAAGGAACAGATGGCGCTTGTCGCGAGTGAAACTGAGCTTGCCCGAGTCGGAAAGAATTATTCTGGAGTTGTTGAATCCTTGCGACACGTCATAGATCATCAAGTCGTACAATCGTCCATTCTCACGGTTTTTCTGCTTTACAAACACGCTGTAGCCGTCTATCTGGTCGTAGAACACGCCCTCCGGGATGTCGAGTTCAGGCGATTTCTGACGCACGGAAAACACCAGCGTCCACATCTTCACCTGCGCCTTTGGCAACACATCGTTCTGAAAAAAGAACGCGCCGACAGCCACAAGGGCTATCAGCACCATCAACGGCCGCATTGCCTTCAGCAGCGACACGCCCGACGACTTCATAGCCGTCAGCTCAAACCGTTCGCCGAGATTGCCGAAGAGCATCAGCGACGCCAGCAGAATCGACAAAGGCAATGCCAGCGGCACCATCGTGAGCGCGGCATAAAAAAACAGCTCGGCTATGACGGATATCTCCAATCCTTTTCCAACAAGGTCGTCGATAAAACGCCACAGGAACTGCATCAACACGATAAACAGACAGATGCAGAACGTCATCATGAACAAGGGCAGGAACCCTTGCAGCATAAAACCATATAGTTTCTTTATCTTAAGCATCCGTGTTGTTACAAATATTTCTGCAAAATTACGCTTTTATTGTCAAATTCACAATTCTTCATCAAAACGCCTCGTTGATGTTGAACGCAAAGCCAATCCCATTTTTGGTAAATCCCAGATCAAGACGCACATTCACATTTTCCTTGAATGCCCAACGATAGCCGAATCCGCCGTTAAGCAACGTTTTCCTCCAACGTATCTGCTCAAATTCCGGAAAAACGTTGGCGGCTCCGACCCACACCGTTATGCCGTTGCGCCGGCGGATGTGCTGACGCAACTCCACCTGCGCCTCCACGATGCACTTGTCGCGATAGCGTCCCTCAAAATATCCGCGCATACGGTTAGGTCCACCCACACAAGCCATCATTGGCCACGGCACATCCTGGAAATTGAGCTGCGAATGGAATTCACCCGCTATAATCGCCCCCTTCCACGCCTTTTTGTAGGTTGCCACCGTAAGGTCGGTCACCATATACTTATCGTCGTTGCCGAAGAAAGCAGGCATAAACAGCTGGTCAAGCTGGAAAAGCCATCCCCGCGAGGCATTCGTAACCACATCGCGCGAGTCATAGTTGAGCGACACGCCCGCACCCACTGCCATAAAATTCTTCTCTGCCGAGCCAACAAGCCCTATCACATCATCGTTCAGGTCGGTCATCTTGACATACTGGAAGTTTGCCACCGGACCCACATACGCATTGTCAAACACACGCCAAAGGAAACGCGGCTTTGCCTCAAACTTGATGCGCGAATAATTCCGCTCATTGTCGTCGAGATTGCCGGCATCGTAGCCCACGCCCCATATCTTCGACGGGAAAGTGTAGAAATAGACCGTATAGTCCAACTTGTAGCGTTCGTGTGGAAACACATTGTTGCCCCTCACGCCGAGCGCCATCATTCCCGACGTGGCCACATTGGCGAATATCGACACGTTTGACAGCGGCAGCGTCACATCGTTGCGGTCTATGCGATAAAGTCCCGATGCCACCAACCCGATGCCGACACCGGTAGCCGAGGCATAGAACGGCCCGCCTATCACACCGAAGTCAATCTTTTTTGAAGGGTCGAAATGATTGGAACGCTTGAAATAAGCTCCAACCTTTTTAAAGAAATTCTGTTTCTTGACAGTGTCGGCGGCCATCGTCACCGAATCGGCGATCGCCGGCTGCGGCTCCTGCTCTGCCACGACCTCGGCCGACGTCTCCACATCGACGTCCGACGCAATGTCGTGCGGCCACACGTTGCCAGCCACAAGACCCAGCGCCACAACCACCGCAAATATTCTTTTTGTACGCATGCTTTTATCCCGGCAGACCGCTTTTAATCACATTATAGCTTTTCTCGAGCAATTCCTCGGTCAAAGCCTTGTTGTCAGCACCCACCTTGTCAAAATATATTGGTTTATGGATTGTCAGCGATATTTTTCCCGGAGTGATGCGGAATGTGTTTTTAGGCATCACGTCGTAAGAGCCGTCGATTGTCAGCGGCACTATCGGAAGCCCGAATTCAGTGGCAAGTGAGAACGCGCCACGCTTGAATTTCTTCATCTCGCCGTCAGGCGTACGCGACCCTTCGGGAAACACCACAAGCGACATACCGTCCTTCAGAATGCGCTTTGCGCTGTCCATGGTCTGCTGTATCGCCGACGCCGACGAACGGTCCACCATAATATGCTTCGATATGCGGCAGGCTGCGCCAACAAACGGAATTTTCTCCAGACTCTTCTTCATCATCCACTTGAAGTTGTGGTTCAGATAGCCATATACAAGATAAATGTCGTAAGCACCCTGATGGTTTGCCACAAACACATACGACGTCTTGGGGTCGATATTCTCGCGGCCTTTCACCTCAACCTTGACAAACATCAGTATGCACCACAGCTTGGCCCAGAAGTGCGCAGGATAATAGCCACCGCGCCTACTCATTCCGAGCAGACTGAAAAAGATGGTCAGCAACGCGGTGATAATAGTCATCACCAACAAAATAGGCATAGCCACACACCACTGATACACGGCAAGAATATGTTTCATAAGAATCCAGTTTTCGTTATCCGCCCATTGCGGACAGTTTTTCAGTTGCAAAATTAGACAAATTCCACGAATTATCTGCCTATTGCCCTAAAAAACCACGAATTCAAGCTCCGCTCCCCCATTCAAAGCCGAAAAGCCATTCCCGCCTGCCCACAAACCGGCAGCATTCTTGAACAAACAAATCTGCACGACAGCTCCAAGCAATTAAAACCGGAGCAAAAATCCCACAATCACGACAATTCCGCTCCGGTTAATCAAACTTAATTGAGAAGTTTCTCTGGAAGAGACATTTCTACAATACTATACGCTCTAAACGATAGAAAAGTGATTGTATAGATTCTATATAGATACGAGATAGGCAAAATTTAACAAGGTAGGCTCTGTAAAAACGGCAGAACAGATGAAAGCCGAATATAGGGAGGTAATAAGTCTGCTCCGCAAGGGGTTTTCCATTCGGGATGTGGCGAAGTTGAGTGGTAAAGGGTTAAGTACCATACAACGAGTTAAGCGGTTACTAAAAGTACAATCATCGCAATAATACTATTGATTTTTACGTTCTTTTCAAAGAAAGTGGTTGTGCAATAGTGGCTTAAAGGCTAAAAGCACTACCTTTGCATACAATAATAAGTAACAACACGTCTAAGGTCACAATTTGTGATCTCAAAAATAAAGATAGAAATATGGCAAACAACATAGATAAAAAAGAACCAGTCGCAATTTGCGGCCAGTCCAGAATAGATGTTACAAAATGCGATAACCATGAACTCGCAGGTAATATCGAACCTCTAATAAAAGTAATTAGAGGGCAACAAGTTATGCTTGATAAAGATTTAGCCACTTTATATGGTGTAGAAACAAGGGTGCTTAATCAAACCGTTAAACGTAACATAGAGCGATTTCCCGATGATTTTCGTTTTGAATTGAGTAGAGAAGAATGTTTGAGGTCACAAATTGTGATCTCAAATGGAAGAGGCGGCAACCGCTATTCAACTTATGCTTTTACAGAGCAAGGCGTGGCAATGCTTAGTAGCGTTCTTCGTTCACAAACAGCTATTGAAGTTAATATTCAGATCATGCGAGCATTTGTTTCCATGCGTCACTTTATGGTAAACAATGCTTCTGTTTTTAGTCGTTTGGAAACTATGGAATATCATCAGTTGGAAATCCTGCAACATCAACAAGATACCGATAAGCACATTGAAGCAACCAATAAGCGCATAGACGAGGTGTTTCGCAGATTGGACGAGGGCAATGCAAAGCCGAAGCAAGGTGTGTTCTACAATGGTCAAATTTATGATGCTTATACTTTCGTGTCCGGCTTGATTAAGAGCGCGAAGAAACGTATTGTCCTTATCGACAACTATGTTGATGAGACTGTATTGACATTGCTCGATAAAAGAGATGATAACGTGTCTACAATCATCTACACTCAGCAGATAAGCCGTCAGTTCCAACTCGACATAGACCGTCATAATGCTCAATATGCACCGATTGATGTTGAAACATTCCGTTTATCACATGACCGCTTCCTTTGTATAGACGATGATGTATATCACATAGGTGCATCCATTAAGGACTTAGGCAAAAAGTGGTTTGGTTTCTCCAAGATGGAGATACTTACACCAGACGAATTGGTGGAAAGGATCAACAGAGGATAAGAAAAAAACAGAGTTCTCTATTGGGTATGGAAGAACTTTTCAGATATTATTTGGAGAATATTATTATTCGTATCGGTACAGGCTTACGCTATCTATGGCTACGCTTTGTAAGGCATCGCAAGATTTCTTACCGAACCCTTTATGAAGGTAGTAAATTGAAAAAAACAACAGAATTATCTAATTTTGATAATGGACAGTATGGTGTTTTTGGTGGGATTAGGTAAACTTATAAACCGCATTTGGAAGAAGAAAACATACAGATGGTTGTCATATGCCATTTGTATAATTACATTCTCCACGTTATATGATTATATTCACAGTATTATTACACATACCATCATTTGTATCCCAATGTGGATATGGGGTATTATTCCAGTGGTAACAATCCTCATATTCTTTGCTAAATTTGGGATTAAGAAAAAATCTATATTTCTTCACGTTGTATTGGGATGTTGCTTTGGAATAGTGGTTACTGGTGTTTTGTGTGTCTTGTTCTATACAACAAATTATTGGTTCACCAGTTCCCATACGTACCATCTTGACGCATACGTTGTTGGTAAGAGATATATTCAAAGACGTGGTGGTTATCGTAGTTGGGGACTTTCAAAATACTACGTGAACTTGAAATTTATAGACAACCAAGAAACATTTCGTCTGGATGATTCAAAAGTTTTCAAAAAAATCAATCAAGATGATTCTGTATGTGTCACCTTTGTTAAAGGTCTTTATGGTATAAACATTATCAAGGATATATCTCCTAAAAACAAATAATTAATGCAATATAAAACATTCGCTGAAAAAGAAGCAGACAATGGAGAAAAGATTTTTAATGATTTTAATAATTTTATAAATATGAAGATTAAAACATTATTTAAGACAATTTTTTGCGCAGGATTAGTTTTAACTCTTGTTTTGTATCTATGCCATTTATACGGCAACTATATAGAAAAAACACAGGAGCCTATTACTGGTTATACATATAATGGATTTGAGGAAAAAAGTAACTATAAGAGTTCAAATATAATTCTTATAACCTACAAATCAAAACAATATGTATTACATACGGGAAATCGAGTCTTAGACAAGATAAAGTCTGGTGATTTTCCTAAATTATACTATTCTTCAAAAACTGATTATCTTTTTTTTGAAGGAGATTACTTACCTGTAGGTTATGCCAAAGCTGCCTTATTGTTCACTTTTGTCTTTCCGATTATTGGTACACTAATATGGAGAAAAGAACTTAATAATGATATTCGCACAATGTAAAATGTCAATGGCAACATGATGCCATCAATTTACTACATGGGCAACCGCCGCACGGAAGACATCGTTCACCTACAACTCACTCGACAACGTGCTCAACAAGCTGAAGGCGAACATGGCGGAGGAAGGCAAGATGATTAACTACCATCGGCTGACGGGTATCAGTAATCCCGACCATCCGGGAAACAACGTCATAGAATACTGAGTATTACTTTTAACACGTCTTCTTGATAAAAATATATTTATGATAACAGTTACATTTTGTATATCTTTGAGAATTAATTTCCTGAGTGTTTTTTTTGAGAGAATAATAAACTCTCTCGATTTCACTCCTAATAAAATGGATATATTCTATAATGAATTTTCTACTCCAAGATTCTTTATCAAGTACAATCCAAAATTACTTCAATTATTATCTTTGGCAGAGGTAGATGGAGGAATTACATCCTTTAATTTATATGATAACAAGTATTCAAATGAGAATGTTACCCCATTCTTTCGAGCTAAAATCTTAGATACGACATTTTCAAATAATCAAGTTATATGTATATTAGAATGGGTATCATATCCAACACTATATTTCTCTCCAAACATTCATTTTTTGAGTAGTTATCTTTGTGATGAAGCTAAAATTGTTTTTCTCTTTGCCTATGATCAATTTGATGTTAGATATAAAAGCGAAAAGACTAATTATATAAAATCTTTATTGAGTCCACAATTGAGATGGGGAAAGTTGGTTATGGTCAAAAGTATGCCTTTTATTGCTGCACCTGTGATGTTTTTTGGAAAGGAGTATTTTAGCATAATTCCAAAGGAAATTTTGTTAAAGGTTCCAAACTCACAAGAATTTATAATTAATGAGCAAGATGTTATATCCATAAAACTTTATGACCTTTATGAAAATCCTAACCTTCATAGAGATTCTCAAAAAAAATATTGGAAAATAACTTCTCTTTCGCTAAGAATAAAAAAATATCAAGAAAATGTTTTTTCAGAAGATGCTATTACACAATACAAAAAGCGATACAAGAAAATGAAGGAAGGAAATGTCAAAAAGAGAAACAAATCTTAGGATAGTTGCTAATTTTTCAAAATGTTTTATGGTAGTATGCTTGGTGTTTCAACAACTGGTGTTGGAACTATTATTGCTGGAGTATGGTTATGGTACAATGGGAATTAATTATATTTTCACAGGAGAAGCTAATGGCATAAGTGATATGATTGATGAATCTATTGGAACCTATGAATTATATGAAGGCATCTATTAATTAACAAGTGGTGTCTCACGATTGTGAGACACCACATAATAATATTTTAATTATGTCAATACAATTCCCTATACTTAATATTTCCTTAAGTAATTTAAGTTCACAGGATTTGGAAGAAACCCATATTGGAGACTTATGGGATTATCCTGGCGATAATAGTATCTTTGAAGAATACTACAATAATCAAAAATATGTTGACCAAAGTGGGCATATATTTAAAATAATAGGAAAAAGAAAATCAAATTTTATAAATTCAATAATCCATTTTAATAAAAAAGAACTGATATTTGAGGATTGTGGTGAGACTATTAGCTTCTCTGTATTGAAGGATTTTTTAATCAATAGATACAATTCATTAGATGATAATTTAGCTAAGTCGGTTCTGATTAGATTAACAAAACAATCAAAAAAGATCAAGGATTTAATTGGGTAAACGTAAAAACATAGCCCATTTTTGAGGTAGTGTAAATAAACTGTATCAAGCGATAACAATTAAAGCCAACACAGTTTATTTTACACTCTCCATACTTTCTTATTCAGAGTATAGTTATTCCCATCCTCCGCTTACTTGTCTATGTATGATGCGACAAAATATACAATCGAAATGACCGTATAAAGGAAACACGGCAAGAAAATCCAAAGAAAGGCCTTCACCCAACCATTCGCCAACCACACGCCTTCATTCCTTGACATCATATTTGACATATCATAGAAATGGCGAGTGAGGATTTCCTTATTCGCCTTTCAGTGGTCTTCAAGAAGTTTGGACTCATCGCCAATGAGTTTCTTTCCCGACTTCGTCATTGCGTACCATAAAATCTTCGTCGAAAAGTTTAGCTATTTTATGATGCCTTGCCATCAGCATAGTTCGTGTATAAGCTCCTTGTTCAGCGACAGTGTGCTTTTCCCTCCATCGCCTATTCCGCATGTATTTCAGAAAGACGCTACACGTCTAATCGCATACGGGGAGATCGAGGATGTGGCGCACAACGTCGGTGGCTTCGCGCACGGTCTTTATGCCGTCGATGCGCATCGACCTGCGGTTGTTGTGCTCATTGAGGTTGGCTATGCGCACATTCTGCTGCAGATAAGTCAGGATGCGGCCGAAAGCCGGCGACTGATAATAAGCCGCATTTTCCGACGACACGAAAAACATCGTCATATGCCCCTGCTTCAACACGATTTTCTCAATGCCGAGGCGGCGGGCAAGCCTGCGCAACGTGACCACAAGAATCAACTCGCGCGCTTGGTCGGGAATCGCACCGAAACGCAACCGTCCGGCAGCTTGTTGTTCCGACACAGATCACACGTCCGCCGTTCTCCTTCGTCTGATTGATAAGCTCTGCGGCCTCCTGTGTCACCTGATAATATTCCGAATGCATATGATGCTCTAACACATCATCCACCTTCACCGGCCGGAAGGTTCCCAGGCCTACATGAAGCGTCACATAAGCAAGCTTTACACCCTTCTGCTCAATCTGCCAAAGCAGCTCCTTTGTAAAATGAAGTCCTGCGGTCGGTGCTGCGGCAGATCCGTCAAACTTTGCATACACGGTCTGGTAACGGTTCTTATCCTTTAGCTTATGGGTAATATATGGTGGAAGCGGCATCTCGCCCAAAGAATCCAGAACCTCTTCCCAGATTCCATCATAATAAAACTTTACGAGACGGTTGCCCTCTTCTACTACATCCATGACCTCGGCTTTCAGTCTTCCGTCGCCAAAGACCACCCTGGCACCGGGACGCAGCTTCTTCCCCGGCTTCACAAGGGTTTCCCATACATCACCTTCTCTTCGTTTCAGCAAAAGAATCTCTACCGAAGCGCCGGTGTCTTCTTTCGTTCCCATGAGACGCGCCGGCAGTACTTTCGTATTATTCAAAACAAGGCAGTCTCCCGGTTTCAGATAGTCAATAATATTCCGGAAAACTTCATGCTTCCATTCCCCTGTTTTCTTATCAACAATCAGCAATCGTGATGAGGAACGATCCTCCAATGGATCCTGTGCAATGAGTTCCTGTGGAAGATCATAATAAAAATCTTTTACATCCATGATTATTCTCCATCTATTAGCATTTTCTGTACATAACAAAGAGCCGCTGCTGCGACTCTTTGCCATGTTTCTATCATATTATGCATGTCCTATGGCTTTCTCCTGCCCAACTCGGAAAGCCATGAGCCTTTTGC
>OGYL01002853.1_pt1 | contig 11690 bp, 8 predicted proteins | sample 1576541 | NCBI WGS metagenome assembly OGYL01 (sample SAMEA3541551, study PRJEB24748) | human gut metagenome | biome: human gut; feature: human-associated habitat; material: faeces | place: China | collected 2012 | reverse complement strand
GGAAGATTCTTGTTATTAAAGATAAAGCCGTATATTTTTTCAGCCTGCTCCAAGTACTTGACATCGTGCGTATAGCGGTAACACATCGTGTAGCCATACAGCGCCCATGCCTGTCCGCGTGCCCATGCCGATGAGTCGGCGTATCCCTGATGGGTTACCTTGCAGATGGGGTTGCCGGTGATTGTATCATAGTTTACGACGTGGTACGTACTGTAATCGTCACGGAAGTGATTTTTCATGGTCGTACGTGCGTGGTTGACTGCTATATTATAAAAGGTGGAGTCATTCGTTTCGCGGGAAGCCCAGAATAGTAATTCCAAATTCAGCATGTTGTCGATGATAACGGGACATTCCCATTGGTCGGCATGGTGATCCCAGGAACGAAGGCAACCTACGTTCGGCTTGTAGCGGGTAATGAGCGTACGTGCTGATTCGATCAGTATATCTTTATAGGTGGGATTACCGGTCAGGCGATAGCCATTGCCGTAGCTGCAATACATCTTGAATCCCATGTCGTGGGTAGTGCCGTTCTTCTTTTCGCGTTCCAGCATTTCTGTATGCTTCTCTGCTTTCTCTTTCCAGAAAGGATCGTGTGTATATTCATATACATACCAGAGTTCACCGGGAAAGAATCCGCTGGTCCAGTCTTTGGAAGGGACGAGACGCAGAGACCAACGAAGCTTACCTCAAGTATAATAACAAAACTACTGTTAAACACACCACCACCGCCTACGTCGGGGAGATGGGCGTGCGCAAGTTTGCAAACCTCGGCAAAGACAAAGAGAATACCCCGCTGGCAGATGCCGAGTTCCAGCTGTACAAGATGGACGGCACAACCAAGAAGTACGCAACGTTCGTTGCTACTTCCACTGATTCTAACGTTTACAAGCTGACCGGCTGGGAGGCCGATGCACTGGTGCGAGCCGTCGTACTTGGGACGGACGAAGCAGTTGAACTTGCGGTTGTACATGTCCGCCATTTTCCGCTTGAACTCCGGCGACTGTTCCATGAGCCAGTCGGAGAAGCCGTTACGGATCTCGTCAATCTTGCTGTTGGCAAGCAGGGTAACCTCCGGATCACGTATCTTCATTTCCTTGCCCGTCTTGTCCAATACGGTCTTGGTGATGTTGGGCGTGGTGTTGTGGATGGCATGGCGCATAAGGGCGATGCCGTTGAAGATGCGGCTTTCCGAACGCACCGAATATTGGTTCATGATGCGTGGGGAGGTCATGTCGGCCTTGATGCTGTACTCGTCGTTGCTGGCGGTATAACGGACGGACACGTCCGTGTCGAACAGCCATGAGGCGTAACGGCTGTACACTCCCGCCGGTATCCAACGCTCGCCGAAATTGAAATCCAGATCCTCGAAAGGTATGGGCGTGGGCAGCGACTGCCGCAGGGCTTCGAGGGAAATACGTGCCTCGCCGTTGTCGGGATGCGACTGCAAATATTCCTCGATGTGTTCGGCCTTGGCCATGACGTTGCCGGAAATGAAACGGTCGGCAATCTCGTAGTTCTTCGAGAGGGGATTGTAAAATATCCGTCCACGCAGTTCCTCCAACAAGTCAGATTGCGATTTGTCGGTCAGGGACTCCATGTACGCCATGTCCACGTTGCCGTACTTGTTGAGCGAGGCGGTGAGTGCCTCGTGCACGTCATCGGTATGGGTAATCTCGTTGATGTTGTACGAGACGGGATGGTCGAAGATGTCGGCCTTGACCGCCCGGCCGTCGATGTAACGTTCCAGCGACAATATCTCACGGTTGCCCGCATCCATGCGGAACAGGTCGATGTTCTTCCTGTCGTTCAGATTGCCGAACTGACGGATGAAGTCATCGTAAAGAGTGTTGAGCATGGTACGCAACGCCGGATTTGCGGCATGGGCGGCCGCCTCGTTTTCGTACAGATGATGGTAGGTGTCACGTATCTCGATGTAGAGCGACGCACGGCGTCGCTGGCGTTCGGGCAGATCCAACGGGTTGAATACCGGTGCGGCCCCGCCAATGGCGGAGAGGTAGCCTATCTGCCCGTCATCGTCCACAAGGGAGCCGTTGCGGTGGTGTCCCTGCAGGCCGGCCGGATAAGGACGGGGCTTCATGCGTTCCTGCCGTGCGGCCTCTTCCTCCTGCCGGCGGCGTTCCTGTTCCTGCCGTTCCTGCTCCTGCCGCTCTTTCTCTTGGGGAGTCGGTTCGGCCGGGGCGGGATGTTGTTCCAACGGTGGCATATCGAAAAGGGACAACTGCCCGGAGTCCTTCTTCGTGCTCCTTGTTTTCCTTTTCCTGACCTGTGAACGCTCCTCTTGTGTGAAGCCGAAAAGGTCGTACAGGGACATGACCGGCTCCGGCGTGGTCTTTGCGGCGGTTGGCCGGGCATCCGTTGAGGGCTGCTCCGGCGTGAGAGTCCGACGCTCCACCTGTATCGTCTGTCGATCCGTAGAAGTGGAATGTCCGTTCATGTTACCGGACCGGTTGATTTCCCGCACCTGTGCGATGCGTTGCTGCATGGTTTCCGCCGGACGGCTCACCAGATTGCGGAACTCCTGCACGGGTGAATGGCGGAGATACAAGTCCAGATCGAGCTGTTCCGAGAGGTTGCGGTCAAGGAAATACTTCATGTCGGCGGCGATGGCTTCCATACCCCCGTCATGCAGGTAGATGCGTGCCGGCTTGCCGTAGGGATCGGTACCGACATGGCCACGTGTATGCACGATGGCGGCGGTATGCTCGAAATACTCGTTCTGCGTCGTCCCGTCGGCCTGCGTGCCGACTTCCACGAAAGACCGTTCGAGTGACGTATATTCCCTTTGGGAAAGCGTGTCCTTCTGCAAGATGATCAGGTCGCTGCCCACCTCCGTACCGGCATAGTCGGTAAAGAGGTTGTTGGGCAGGCGGACAGCCGATAACAGCCGGGATCGGTTCATCAGGTATTGCCTTACGGGATAGGCCATAGCGGAGTTCATCACCCCCTGTGAGGTGATGAAGGCGAGGACGCCTCCCTCACGGACGGCATCCAGCCCTTTGGCGAAGAAATAGTTGTGCAGGCTGTTCAGCGCAAAACGCCTCGCCGTGCCGTTGTCGAAGGAGGGATCGAAAACACGTATGTCACCGAAGGGGATGTTGCTGCTCACCACGTCGAAATAGCCGTTGCGGTGCGGGGGCAACTCCTCGAAGCCCTTGATATTGACCTGCGCTTCGGGATGGAGCCGGGCAAGGATGCGGCCGGTAAGCAAATCCTTTTCATAGGCAACAATTTCGGGAGTGTTGCCGGATGCGGAGTGGCATTGCGGTCGGAAGGCCGAGACAAAATTGCCGGTTCCCGATGAAGGATCGAGAAAACGACCGGGCGACACTCCGTGTTCGCCCAAAGAAGAGGCAATGGCATTGACAATCGCCGGCGGCGTGTAGAAAGCGGTAAAGGTGGATGCCTTCACGCTTTCCACCAGCTTCCTGTACTCACGCTCGTCAGCTGCTCCGTCACGCAGGACGTTGTGAAGTTCCGTAATCAGGGGGAACAGTTCACGGTCGGCCTGTGTCCAGCGGAGTATGTCGGTGAGTTTCCCGAAAGGGGAAAGAACCGCCTTGATACCTCCGAACCCGGAGTAGGCGGCGAGTATGCCCGCTTCCTCCGGTGTGGCGGTGCGCTGTTCCTTCTCCAAACGGAACATCAGCCGGATTGCCTCTATATTGTCCCTGAGATGCGCCTTTTTATTATAAGCCATTCTCTTCCAACCAGATTACAACCGTACCTGTCAGCTCGTCATAGAGCTGCCCGAACTCCGGGCTGAACATGAAATCATCCGAGAGCGTATAGCCGGCGAAGACCTTCCGGCATTCGGGAAGCAGCTGCAAGGCCACGCTGCGTGCGCTGCCTTCGGGGACTTCGGCGGCGAACTCGTTCCAGAGGACGGTAACCAGCGTGTCCAGAGGAGAGAAATGCAACCCCTGAAAAAGCAGGGCGTTCGCCTGTTGTGCCGCATCGTCGTAGGTCAGGCCGGAACGGACGGCTGCGCTGAAGGCTTCGGCGGCCTGCTCGCTGCGGGTGGCGACAAAAGACTCGTCATCCGCCAAATCGGGATGCGACTCACGCAGGAAGGACAACAGGGTAAGACGGTAGTAAGACAATTCATCCGGTTCTTCCGCTACGGATACCGGCACGTTGGATTTATTCTGATTCATATAATTATCGGATTATTAAGTGATACAATTCCGGACGGGTTATCTCTTCCTGCCGCTTTTTTCTCCCTGCGGTTTCCTGTCCGGGAAGGAATAGCCTACGGTAAAATCGGGATTAAGCACCAGTGCGGCATCGAAGCTCCTGCCCTCACGGTTCCTGAAGCCTTTGACAAGAGGGGTGCGGCCTGTGGTCACCAGCCCGACAATCAGTTTGTCGGTCAACACCTTGCCTCCCTTGTTGCGGAACAGGGTGAATCCGCAATCGACATCGGCGCATTTGGCGACCTTGTCGAAGAACAGGATGCGGCTCTTCTTGCATTTGGGACAGGTGCATTGCTCCCCTGAAGGAGCTACATCGAGGGTGGCGGACAGCAGTTCGGCAACGACCTGTGCGGTATAGACCTCTATGTCCCGGCGGAAAGAGGGCGCATCGGCCTCTCCGGTTTCTATTTTGGCGAGGGTTTCCTCCCACGCCGCTGTCATTTCGACATCGGCAATCTTCTTGTCCTTTACCGTATCGTAAACCGCCAGTCCTTTTTCGGTGGGCACAAGGTTCTTCTTGTCCCGGCGTATATAGTTACGGGCGAACAATGTCTCGATAACGGCCGCACGGGTGGCCGGAGTTCCGATACCGGCCTCCCGGATTGCGGTACGCAGCTGCCCGTCGCCGATCTCCCTGCCGCAATGCTCCATAGCTGAGAGCAGCGAACTCTCGGTATGCAGCGGTTTGGGCTTGGTCTGCTTTTCCACCGTTTCGGAAGCGAGCAGCGGCAGGGTTTCATCCGTCTGTAACTCCGGCAATGTGGTTTCCTCCACCTCTTCTTCCGGTTCACCACGCACGGCACGCCAACCGGCGGATTTGACGACCGCCCCCTTGATGGTGAATATCTCACCGCCTGCGGACAAGGCAACTTCGGTCATTTCCTTGACGCAATGCGGGGAGAAGGCTTCGAGCAGGCGTGCGGCAACCATTTCGTAGATAGCCCGCTCGTCCTGCGACAGACCTTCGGGCAGGTTCTCGGTAACGAGCAGCGCATGGTGGTCGGTGACTTTGGCATCATCGACCGGACGGCGGTTGAGCGGTGTGTCCCGCAAAGCGGATGCGATGGCGGCGAAGCGTGGATATTGTTGCAAGAGCGTTATGCGTGAGGGAATCTCCTCGAAGACATCTTCGGATATATAACGGCTGCCGGTACGCGGATAACTTAGCACCTTCTTCTCATACAGGCTTTGCGCAAGCGTGAGCGTCTTGTCGGCCGAGAAGTCCAGTTTGCCGTTTGCCTCTTTCTGCAAGGCGGTCAGGTCATAGAGCAGCGGCGGTTCCTGAACGGCTTCCCTGCGCTCTACGGAACTGACGGCAAGCATACCGCCGTCCTCTACCTCACGTAGCCCGGCAGTGGCCGTTTCAAGGTCATCGAAGCGGTTCCGTGACAGTGCGGAGAAGGCGATGCCGTCCTTGGCCGCCGAAACCTTTATCTGGAAATACTTCCGGGGTACGAACTGTTTGTTCTCCCGGTATCGTGAGCAGATCATCGCCAATGTGGGTGTCTGCACCCGTCCCAAAGAGAACACGCCCTGCCCGGCGGCAAGGCTGAGCGCCTGAGAACTGTTGATGCCCACGAGCCAGTCCGCCTCGCTGCGGGCTTTGGCGGAGAGGTAAAGATTGTCGTAAAGGCTTCCCTCCCTGAGATTCCGCAACCCTTCACGGATGGCCTTGTCGGTGAGCGAGGAGATCCACAGACGGACAAAGGGTTTGGTACAGCCGAGATAGTTGTACACGTAACGGAAAATCAACTCTCCCTCACGACCTGCGTCGGTGGCGACGATGATGGACTCGCACCTGTCGAACAGCTCCCGGAGCACTTCCAGCTGCCTGACCACTCCGGGATCGTCCTTGTACACCTTACCCTCCCGCACCTGACGGGGTACAAGCCTGAACTCCTGCGGCAATATGGGGAGGTGTTCCCGGCGGAAGCCGGAAAAGCCGTAGCTTTCGGGCATGGCAAGACCGACCAGATGCCCGAATGCCCATGTTACGGCATATCCGTCCCCCGTTAGATACCCTTCTTTCCGTTGGCGTGCGCCCACTACGGACGCTATGCCCTGTGCCACGCTGGGCTTTTCTGCAATGATAACTTTCATATAATTATTGTATTATTCATGTGAATGATCAGATGGATACCCCTTTCTTATCGGCTTTCTGTACCGGGCGGTTCCGGCTGACGGCGTTTGCCGGCTTCGTTCCGTCCTGACGGACGGCCGCCTGCTGCGACTGTTCCTGTTTCTTGCTCTTGTCCGGGTTCCATTTGAAGAAATCGAACTTCGCCCGCTCGTGGTTGACACGGACGAAAGCACTGAACAGGTTCCCCTCGTTGTCGGTCATGTCCTTGATGTAGGTCGCCTTGCCCTGTGCCAGTGATGCCTGCTGTTCTTCGGTAAGGTCTTTCCCCTTCAGCCGTGCGGGGATTACCAGCCCACGCTCCTGCTGCCGGTTCTGTTCCTGTTCCTGAGCTGCGGTCTGCTCCTGCCGGCGGGCGATTCCCTTGAAGTCATAGTCGAATCCGCCCTTGCACGCATTGAACTGCAAACGTGCATCATAATGACGCTGCTTTTTCTCCGACCACATGTTTTCGACAAGGACGGACTCGCCGCTTGCGATGCGTTTTCTCTGTTCGTCGGTCAACGCCGTGCCGTTCACCTCTGCGGGAATGGTTATCCCGCTGACCGGTATGTGATGGAGCCGGTTGGTCTTGGGATTGAGCGATACCAGACACGGCTCACGCACGTCTCCGGCCAGTTCGAGTTCCACCACGCAACCCGCATTGCCTTTTTCCAGCAGGTTCTGTTTCACTTCGGGAGTGAACTCCACGTTGAAATACGGCGTGTCCAGTTCCGGATAACGCTTGCAACATTCGATCTCGTTCCGGAGCGTACCGTCGGGATTCTCCGCCAGACGGATGCAGGCGGGAGTTTCAAACTCTATTCCCTCGATAACGGTTTTCAGGGTGAGTACGGCGGATTCGTTGCCGTTGAGCAACCGTCTGAGGCCCGGTTCTCCTAACGTTTCGGGTGTTACCCCCATGCGCTCAAGCTGCTGCCAGTCCACCTGTTCCATGCTCCAGCGGGTGGATTGCTCCGTTCCGCCCCCGCCGGACTGCTGTTGTGCCTGCTGCCGGCTCTGTACGTACTGTTCCGTGTCAAGACGGTATTCGTCCAGCAAGGCAGAATTACTTTCGGGCTGCTTGAACAGGCCGACAAGCTCCTTGGCGGAGGCAAGCAAGTCCGCCGGAAGGTGATAGAAGCGGAAGTCGGACGGGCGCTCGAACTGTCGTTTCATGTTGAGGAAGAACGTTTCGAGTATAGACACGTTGCGGTCTATCCGCATGAACTGATCCGAAGGCTTTGCCCCTGCCAACGGTCTGGTCTTGAGTCCCCCTTCGGGTTCGATGTCCTCCACCACGTGCGGGGTGTTGCCTTCGGCGGCGTTGGTCACCACCAATACCTCGTCTTTCAGATCTTTCAGTTTTTTGTCCATAAAGTGAATGAGTTTAATTGTGATACAATCAGGTTAATTGCGGCACGAAAGTAGAGGTAAGAGGCTATGGCGCAAAGGGAAAGGAGGGAATGGGGAACGAGTGGCTACGGGATGGCATGAAGTGGCCTGCCGGCAAGAAAGAATGACGTTCCGATACAAAAACTTCAAAATAAAAAGCGTACCTTCGCAACAAGAAACATAAGAAAGGACAATCCGATATGATTACCAACCGGGAAGAAGTGATAGACAAGGCATTCAAGGTGTTTTTGAGGATGAATTACGAGAAAGCGAGTATCAGCACGCTGGCAAAAGCCTGCGGGGTGGTAAAGACAGGGGTGGTATATTATTTTCCCCACAAACTCGATCTGTTCATGGCGGTAGCGGACAAGTATGCCATACAGATGCAGACACCTGCCAACAAGTTTGCCGGGCCGACGGAAACGCTGGCAGGATTTATAGAGCAATATGTGGCAGGAGTGAGTACGGCCATGAACCGTATCATCAAACAGGTGCGATGCTGTGCGGACGACAATGAATGCTGTCCCAACTTCTACTATTTCCATTTTCTTTCCCAAGTGAGGATGTATTATCCCGGAGCCCGTGAGAAAATGGAAGAAATATTCCGCAAGGAACACGAGTTATGGAGGACAGTCATACAGAAGGCAAAGGATAGCGGTGAAATAAAGCAAGATACGGATGTGAAAAAGATCGCTCCGCTGTTCCGTCAAGTGTTTCTGGGCATGTCCTACGAGCAATCGTTCCTGAACGGTCTGGACGTAGAAGAATTGAAGGAGAAGTTCGATTGTCTGTACTCGCTCCTGAAAGCCTGACTCCTTTTTTAGCAATATTTAAAAGACTCCGATAAAAATATTTTCTGAACAACCGTTCAGATTTCAATACTTTGCTTTATCTTTGAGGCATGAAGCAACAGCCAGAGATATGGACAAGGTACAGAAGCAACGGTCAAACATCGTCCTGTACAGGGAAAAAAAGGACGGTGAACACTACATACGGATAGAGTATGCAGGCGATCCGGCAATAGCCCTACTGCTCGCCCAAGATACGGACGTGGAAAAGACGGACAACGGTTCCGCCTACATGACGGCTGCCGCCTTTAAACTGCCGGATTTCTACGACCGCTATTCTCCCCACGCTTACATAGATTACAGCCGGGTGTACGTACGGCATCCCAAACCACAGCGGACATACGTATTGCCGGAAGGCTATCTGGAACTGCTGGAACAGAAGCGGTACAGTCCCTCGACCGTGAAAACCTATCGTGCCTATTTCAGCGACTTCATGGAATACCACAAGGGACGGAGCATCGACCGCCTGAAAGTGGCGGACATCAACAAGTATATCCTCTATCTCGTAAACGAGAAGAAAATCTCCGTTTCGCAGCAGAACATGCGCATCAACGCAATCAAGTTCTATTACGAGCAGGTGAAAGGCGGCAAACGGCAATATTACGGCGGCATCACACGGGCCAAAGAGTACAAGACGTTACCCGAAGTGCTGAGCCGGGACGAGGTCAAACGTATCCTCTCCTGTCTGACGAACCGGAAACATCACTGCATGATTTCCCTGATCTATTCCGCCGGTCTGAGAAGGAGCGAACTGCTGAACCTCACCCCACAGGACATTGTCAGTGAACGGATGCTGGTACGCATCATGGGCAAGGGTAAGAAATGCCGTTACTCGCTGTTGTCGGAAAAGGTGCTGCACGAGCTTCGGGAATATTTCAAGGAATACCGTCCGAAGAAATGGCTGTTCGAGGGCGATACTCCCGGCGAGCAATACTCGGCAAGCGCACTGGTGAAAGTGCTGAAAGAAGCTGCACAGCGTGCCGGCATCAAGCATCGTGTACACGTACATATGCTGCGTCATTCCTTTGCCACTCATCTACTGGAACAAGGGACAGACCTTAGAACCATACAGGAATTGCTGGGACACAATGATATAAAGACGACGAGCATTTATCTTCATGTGACGAGTGCCCATAAGTCGAGCATACCCAATCCGCTTGATTCGCTGGATGATTCGTAGGGTGCAGCTATTAGAGATTAGGAAACACACCTGTCGAGTGTCGGTTATCAAAATGAAAGATACCAAACGAGTGTTTTTACAAATAACATTATCAACCATAAAACGTAGAAATATGTACGAAGAATTTTTAGAAAAAAGCCTCAATAGTAAGAGGCAAGCAGTAGATGATACTTTTATTGCTAAATATGCTGATTTGTCTTATCCCGAACTGAATACTTTATGGCAGGAGGTCGGGTTGGGAAGTTATTGTAATGGACTGTTTAAGCTCATCAATCCGTCCGATTATCAGGATGTGATAAACTCCTGTTTTGAAAAGGAGGATGACCAATCATTTCTACCATTCATGTGTACGGCTTTCGGAGATCTCTTTGCTTATGTAAAGAATCCGAGACTGAATAATTACGTTGTTTATCTGAATGTCAGATACGGAACATATTTAATACTTCCCGCTAATCTTCGTGCGATTTTTAATAAGGTCATGGTAAATGAAAGTTTCTTGAAAGGCTGGTTTGATTTAGAAAATTATCCTATAATACAAGAAAAACTCGGAACTCCAGATTATGACGAGTGTTTTGGATATTCTCTACTTTTGGCTTTGGGAGGAAGTGAAGATATTGAAAACATCAAGATATTGGCTATCTCGGAAGGCTGAAACCCGATACCGCCCACCTCAAGCCATCGGCTCGCGTTGTTCACCTTCGTGGTGAACATGGCTATCCCAAGCAAGAATACGGACAACGGTATGCCGGCCAAAGGTATCAACTTAAAATAACGGCACGGTATCTTATGCACCAAAATCGTGGCCAACACGCCTACGACGAAATATGAGGCATGCTGCAGAATCGGCTTCCAATAATACCCTGTCTTGTAACTCATATTACTGGAGGCACTATACACTTCTATGATGGATATCATGCCGAGGAAGAACAAAATCATCCAAATGACCTTGTCACCTTCGAACAGGCTCCACTTCTTTAAAACTTTTACAGGTGTGACCATCCTTTCGCTCCCTTACTTTACAACGCCCTTACCAATGATTTGAACTGTTCGCCACGGTCTTCCATGTTCTTGAACAAATCGAAACTGGCACAACAAGGGCTCAACAATACGGTATCGCCGGGACGGGCCATTCTGTAACATGCCTCCACGCAGTCTTTCATGCTATGGGTGTCGGCAATGGGAATACCGAATGAATCGAAAAAGGCATGCAGTTTCCCGTTGTCTGCCCCAAGGAACACCAGTCCCACACATTTTTTCCGCACCAGTTCGGCTATGGCCTCATAATCATTCCCCTTGTCTTTTCCTCCCAAAATCAATACCGTGGGCGTTTTCATGCTCTCCAATGCGTACCAACAGGCATCCACGTTGGTGGCCTTGGAATCGTTGATATAATCCACGCCACGCACACGCACCACTTTCTCCAAGCGGTGTTCCACGCCTTCAAAATCACTCAGGCTCTGACGAATCACCTCGTTCTTCACCCCGGCAATGTCGGCCGTGATGCCTGCCGCCAAAGAGTTATACATATTGTGCTTCCCGGTCAAAGCCAATGACTCCTGTTCCATGTTGAACGGCGTGGGGTATTCTATCACATATTGCCCGTCGGCCAGATAACCTATCATCCCTTCTTTCTTCAAGATGGAGAACGGACACTTCTTGGCCTTGATTTGGTATTTCTCCAATTCTTTCCGGATAATCGGGTCGTCATTCCAATAAACGAAGGCATCCGTCTCTTCCTGGTTCTGCAAGATGCGCATTTTGGCATCCACATAATTCTGCATGCAATGGTCGTAACGGTCCAGATGGTCGGGCGTGATGTTGAGCAATACGGCAATGTTGGCCCGGAAACGGTACATGTTGTCCAACTGGAAACTGCTCAGTTCTATCACATAGTAGTCATAATCTTTCTCGGCTACCTGCAGAGCCAGGCTTTGGCC
>OGYL01002851.1_pt1 | contig 11696 bp, 9 predicted proteins | sample 1576541 | NCBI WGS metagenome assembly OGYL01 (sample SAMEA3541551, study PRJEB24748) | human gut metagenome | biome: human gut; feature: human-associated habitat; material: faeces | place: China | collected 2012 | reverse complement strand
CGCCCGAAGCATGAAAAAGCTGCTGTACCCGAAGAGGATTACAGTGAGGAACTACAAACTTGATACTGCAAACTATATTCTATTTATCGATGACTTCCTTGACGATGCTGATAGCTTCTTTCAATTCATCCCAGGGGATGTTGAGCGGCGGCAGGAGGCGCAGGAGGCCGTTGGCCGTGAGGACGAGGACGCCGTGGTCGACGCAGCCTTCTACGACGTCCATGAGGGCTTTATTCTTGAGGGTGACGCCAATCATGAGGCCCATGCCGGATACGTGGTCGACGTGTTCGCACTGTTCCAGTTCTTCTTTGATGTATTTCCCTTTTTTCCGGACTTCTTCCATGAGGGCGTCGTCGAGGCGGTCGATGATGGAAATGCCGCCGGCCGTGCAAATCGGGTTGCCGCCAAAAGTCGAACCATGGGTATGGTTGGTCAGGGTATGCTGCGTCGAATCGGCGAACATCGTAGCCCCCAAGGGCAGGCCGCCGCCGATGGCTTTAGCCGTCGAAACGATATCGGGCTGGATGCCGTAGCCCATGTAGGAATAGAGATAGCCCGTCCGGCCATTACCGGTCTGGACTTCGTCGACGATAATCAGGATATCGTGGGCATGCGCATATTCTGCGACCTGCTGGACATATTCTTTGTCGAGGGGATGGACGCCGCCTTCGCCCTGGACCATTTCCATCATGATGGCGCAGACGTTATTTTCTTCGCAGAGCCGCTTCATATCGGCAAAATCATCGGGTTCGGCATAGACGAAGCCGTCGACGAAGGGCCCGAAGTCCTCATGGAGCGAATCCTGGCCGCACGCCGTCAAGGTGGCAATGGTCCGGCCGTGGAAGCTGTTCTTCAAGGTGACGATGGTATAGCGGCCGTCGCCGTATTTGTCGTGCGAATACTTGCGGGCCGTCTTGATGGCACATTCGTTGGCTTCGGCACCGGAGTTCGAGAAGAAGACCTTCTTCATACCCGTCTTCTGGCAGAGTTTTTCGGCCAGGACGGTCTGGGGTTCCGTAAAGAAGACGTTGGAAATATGGCTCAATTTATGGAGCTGCGCTTCGACGGCTTTGATCCACACGTCGTCACAGACGCCGAAGATGTTGACGGCAATACCGGCGCTGAGGTCGATGTATTTCTTGCCGTCCACATCATACAAAATTGCGCCTTTGCCGTGGTCCAATACGGCACCGACCCGGTTGTATACATTGACGATATATTCTTTATCAAGGGTTTTATAATCTTCTGCCATTAGGGGATTCCTTCTTTCTTATAATATGGGAGCCTGACGGCTCCGCAGGCCGCTCAAAGAGACCGTTTTTCGTTCGTAGTTCATCGTTCATCGCGATGGCTTGGTATTTTTAACTCCCATACGATGAACGAGGAACGACCTACGACCAACGAAAAAAATTTATTTTCATGTGCTAGTCGCATTTATTTGCCGATTGAATAGTGCCCTACGAACATGGTGCCAAGACCCTCTTCGGTGAGCATTTCGATGAGGATGGCATGGGGAACCGTGCCGTTGATGATGAACACGCGCTTGACGCCGGCCTTGATGGCATCGGTGCAGCACTGGACTTTGGGAATCATGCCGCCGGCGATGATTCCGTCGTTTTCCAGCTGCCGCGCCTGGTCGAGGGTGATTTCCGTGAGCAATGAATCGGGCTCGTCCTTATCTTTGAGGACGCCGTCAATATTGGTCATGGACAGCATACATTCTGCATTGAGGGCACCGGCAATCTTGGCCGCTGCCGTGTCGGCGTTGATGTTATAGGCCTGGCCGTTGGTGTCGGTCCCAATGGTCGAAATGACCGGGATATAGCCTTTATCCAGGTTATCTTTGATGATGGAAACGTCGACGTCGGTAATGCGGCCGACGTAGCCCAGTTCATCGCTCTGTTTCTGGACTTTGATCATCTGGTCATCGATGCCGCAGAGGCCGATGGCTTTGCCGCCGATGGTCCCGATGAGGTTGACCAGGTCTTTGTTGACCTGACCGGCCAGGACCATCTGGACGACTTTCATCGTTTCTGCGTCGGTGACGCGCAGGCCGTTGAGGAATTTCGATTCCATGCCCAATTTATTGAGCGTCTCTTTGATGTGCGGGCCGCCGCCGTGGACGAGGACGACCTTGACGCCGATGAGGTTCAAGAGGACGATATCGCCCATGACCGATTTTCTCAGGTCTTCGTTGATCATGGCATTGCCGCCGTATTTGACGACGACGATTTTGTTGCTGTATTTCTTGATGTACGGCAGGGCGTTCATCAAGATCTGCGCCTTCTGGGCATTGGTTACGGATTTGACATCTTCCGAGACGAGTTCGATTCGTTTAAACATTACAATAGATTCCCCCATTAACTGCAGGCCTTCAAGGAATTTTGGAAGCCTAATTTTTTCAATAACTGTTCCAGTCCATCAGCCAGTGCCTCCTGACTGCACGGGCTGCTGCCGGCCATGCCGTTGGCCATGACGATGAACGTAAAGTTTTCCGTGTCGATAGCCGCCTTGGCCTGAGCCAGGGCGCCTTCGATGACAGCACTGCCGGCCTGGGCATCGGTCATGATGACACATAAGCCGTCGCTGTCGGCCGTACCGTCGGCGGCGACACCGCTCAGGGAACAGCCGGGCGTCCCACTGGACAAGGCTACCTGATAGGCCGTGACATCGCCAGCATTATCCAGAACCGCTTCCAGCGGCTGGCTGTCGGTCCCCAATCCTGCCGTCAGCGTCTTGAGGCTGTGGATGAGCAGGGACGGGCGGAAATACTGGCCTTTGGCCCCGCTGGCGACCAGGGCGATATCGTCTGGCGCTTCATCCATGCATTTCCCGGCAGCCTGGCAGACTTCCTGAGAAATCTCATGGCCCCGCGGCCCATCAGGAAGGGCCGTACCGTTGTGCAGGAGCAGTACCTTACCGGACTGAGTCATCAGGCCCTGACTCGTGGCGGTAACGATGGAGCAGTCGCGTCGGCTTACGATCATGGCGACATCCAATTTCACACGGCTGCTGCATAATCCACTGTACGTACCGGCAGCCTGAAATCCTTGCGGTACGCTGAGGCTATCATAAACCTGACTCATACTGACTCCACCTTTCATCTGATTCATCTAATACTTTAAATTCAGCCCCGTCGTGGGATCAATACCCATCATGAGGTTCATATTCTGGATAGCCGCACCGGAAGCGCCTTTGCCGAGGTTGTCGAACAAGGACGTGACCATGATGCGCTGGTCATTGCCGGTGACCAGGATTTCCATATCGTCGTAGCCGCTCATATCATTGGCTGCGATGAAGCCGCCCTTGTCTTCGCCAAAAGGAAGGACGTGGACGAAGGGGCAGCCGTCGTAATGGCTGGCCAAACCCTGCCAGACGTCGTGAGCCGTCACCTTTTTCGCCAGCAAGTGGCTGAAGAAAGGAATCATGACTTCCATGCCACTGTAGTAGTCGTCGACGATAGGCGTAAAGACCGGTTCCTGCGTCAAATGGCAGATGGTGACGATTTCCGGCAGGTGCTTGTGCTGCTGTACCAGGCCGTACTGGCGCGGTGCATATAAATCCTGCCCTTTGTCGCCTTCGTACTGGGCAATCATCTTCTTGCCGCCGCCGCTGTACCCGGTCAGGGAAAAAGCCGTCACCGGATAATCGGCCGGAACGATGCCGGCTTCTGTCAGGGGCTGTAAAATGGAAATGGCGCCGCTGGCGTGGCAACCCGGATTGCCGACGCGGTCGCTCTTGGCAATGGCTGCGGCCTGCTGGGGCGATAATTCGGGGAAACCATAGATCCAGCCCGGTGCTACCCGCCGCCCGGTCGACGTGTCGATGAGGCGGACATCACAACCTTCAGCCAGGGTTACGGCTTCGGCTGCGGCACCGTCAGGGAGACAAAGGAAGGCGATGTCGGCCTGTTTCATGCAGGCCCGGATGGCGTCGGGATCCTTGCGGACATCGTCGGCAATGGGAACCAATTCGATATCCTGGCGGGTACTGAGCCGTTCATGAATCCGAAGGCCCGTCGTCCCTTCATGACCATCAATGAATACTTTCGTTTTCACACTTCATCACTCCTATATCACATGGGCTGTGCCCTGACTATTTGTTGAATTTTTATTCATTATATATGCATTTTAATATTTTGTCAAGAATTATGCACGATTTTTTACATAAATAATCGTAAATAACCGTAGGGGCCGTCCCAAGGGCCTTTCTGGCCCGTCAGGTGCCGACCAACGGAAGGCGCAGGACGGTTGCCAGAACGGACAGCAGAGGCTGCGGCCCGCCTAACATCAAACATCAATAAAGGTAAGCGATGCACCTTCCCCGTCGGCATCGAGGCGGACCTTGACACCGTAAGGCACGAAGGCCTTGTCCTTGGTATGGCCGACGGGCAGTCCTTTGATGGCGGGTTTCCCGGCCAGATGGGCATAATAATCCAGGACCTGGTCCGTCGTGAAGTCGCCCGGGTCGTTGGGGCAGTCGGTGAAATCGCCATAGGCGATGGCGGCGACGCGGGACAAAAGGCCGCTCTGCCAGAGCTGGTTCAGCATGCGGTCAATGCGGTAAGCATCTTCGCCAGTATCCTCCAGGACCAGGATACAGCCCGTCCCGTCGAGGGCATAAGGCGTGCCGACAAGGGATGTGAGAACCGTCAGATTGCCGCCGACGATCGGCCCTTCCGCCTGTCCCGGAACGACGGTCGTCAGCTTCCGCCCGGCCGGCAGGGCCAGAGGGCCTTGCCATGCAGCTGTCGTAAGGCCCTGGAAGAACTGGCCTGCCGTATAGGCATCGGAGCCGCCGAGGGTGACCATGAGCGGTCCATTGGCTGTGACTAAGCGGCATTTTTCCCAAAGGGCAGTCTGCAAGGCCGTCACATCGCTGAAGCCGACGACCAGTTTGGGATGAGACGCGATATAGTCATAATCCAGCTTATCGAGGATACGCGCCGAGCCGTAGCCGCCATTGAGGCAGATAATGGCCTTGACATCATCGTCGTGGAACAAGGCATTGATATCGCGGGCCCGGTCCGCATCGGTCCCGGAAAAGAAACCATAATTCCCAGTGACCGTCGGCGTCATCTTGACGCGATAACCGGCCCGTTCCAGCCTGGCTACGGCCGCAGAAATATCCTGGCCTTCATCGTGCGTGGCCGGCGCTGCGATGCCGATGCAGTCACCGCGGTGCAGTGCCGGTCCCCGAAGGGCCGTTCCCGCCGTTACTCCCCCTTGTAATAACGCTCCATACCCTTGGCATAGCCATAGTCGTCATTCAGATATTGGCCCGTCTTCTGCTTGTAACAGAGATTGACGGCGACGAAATCGGCAATCTGATTGTGCTTGATTTCCTTCTTGCGCATAGGGATTTCCTGCCAGCTATGGGTCGAATCATTATACAGCCAGGCCTGGCCATGAGCCACCTTATAAGTCAGGGTATACGTCCCTTCAATATTCCCCGAATCCTCTGGCGACCGGAAGAGATTGACCTTAAAAATCCAGCCCTGACCATCATCCTTCACGGTTTCCAGCGAACTCAAATCGACGTACATTTCATAACCCATGCCAAAATTAATCGGCCGGTAATGACTATTCGCAGCCAAAGGACTGTTGAAAAAAGCCTGACCGCTGCCAAAACCTCCGAGCCGTCTACCTGTTCGGGCATGGGTAGCCAGCCGCTATTGGGGCGTGGGGTACAGTCCGGGGAGGGTTTCACCATTCCGTAGGGGCAGGAGGGACCGATAAAGACTCGTCCCAGTCCTTCGGAACCGATGCGGGGATCGACGTAATCTGTGAGTTTGGTGCCCTGGGCAAAAAAATTAGCAGAGAACAGTAATAAGACGGATAGTGTGATTAGTTTGCTTTTCATAGGCGGAGTTTTTTTAATGATAAAAGCCGAGCACTGCAACCGACTGATTTGGGTGTATCGGCTGCAATGCGGGGCTTTGAGTTAAAAGAAAACAATAGTTTATTTCACCTTGATGGATTCAATTAATAGCCTGGATTTTGTTTCCAGTTGGGATTCGTATTCATTATATCCTTATGAAGTGGGAATATACGGCGTGTCTTATCGAAGTTGGCAGTTGGGAATCCTTTATAATGTGGGAAGAACTCGCTTTCGAATGTACCGAAACGTATCATGTCGTTCCTACGCCAGTTCTCATCAAGGAACTCACGTCCACGCTCATCAAGAAGTTCCTGAAGCGATGGAGTATGGTCAATTGTAGGAGCAGTAACGTAGCTACGAATCTCATTGAAGAGGCTCATCGCTGTATCACCGTTGGTTGCGGAACCTCCACGTACTATAGCTTCAGCCTTAGTTAGCAAGATGTCTGCATAACGGAATATAGGAAGGTCGTTTGACTGATTTCTGCCATTCTTGAAATCATCGTCTATAACGAAGAACTTCACAGAACGATAGCCTTGGCTATAACCGTTGATATTATCACCTACACCAAGCTCAATATCTCCTTCTTTTACAAGGGTAATCTCTTTAGTAAGTACAATAGGATTACCGTTTTTATCTACGGCAATTTCATCTGTTGGAAGATAAGTCTTAGGATCATATACATGAACAGTGCCACCTATTACGCAATTGTTACGTTGATCACCTTCAAGATTGAACAAACTTGCGAACTCAGGAGTCATAGTAATGTAACCACCACCGGACTGACTCAGTTTCATACCGAAGTAGCTTTTTGCACATGATTTGATATCTTTCCAGCAACGAGAACGGCCATACTGCATACCTTGTGCTGTATATGTATCGTATGGCATAACGTATATGAAGTCTTCAACATGTGAACCATTGTCCGGACCGAACTTCTTGCTATACGACATAGAGCCAAGATTGAACTTGCCAGATTTGATTATATCATCACAAAGTGCAATGCAATCATTCAGCTTTTCATTTTTTGCAGTAGCTGCATCATATAGATCAACAGAAGCTGCTGTATATACAGGCCAGTTGATGTATATCTTTGCCAAAAGAGCCTCTGCCATCCATTTTGTCGGTTTGCCGTATGTATTTGCATTTACTTCATCGGTAAGTTGAGGGATAATCTCTTTAAGTTCGCTCTCTATGAACCTTGCTACATCAGCACGAGGTGAACGGTCTATAGTCTCACCTTCAGCCATTGCATGGTCAAGGATTGGAGCATCACCCCAGCAGTCCATCAATATGAAATGGAAGAAAGCGCGCATTGCACGGGCAGGAGCGACAGTTGCACCAGCTTCATTGCCTCCCAATTCAATAATAATCTTGTTTGCTTTTGTTATACCTGATGTAAGTTGTCCCATCCAGTCGATGGTTGCATCTTCGTATGTATAGTTGTGAAGACTTGGATGTGCGTATGCACCACTGTCATACCATCCACCACCGTATGATACAGCTGTATATTCATCACTTGACAAAGCTTGTGCTTCCATGTATCTACGTCCGAATACATCCCGCATCTGATAGTACACATCAGCCATCTTTGCTTCAACAGCAATCTCATTGGTAGGATATTCTGTATATTGAGATTCTACATCAACATCTAAATTAGTACAGCCGGTTACTAAAGCAGCTGCACAAGCCGTAAATAATAATCTTATATTAGTTTTCATAAATATCATCTCTATTTATAATTAGAAGTTAACCTTTAAACCGACCATTGTTGTACGAGAGTGAGGGTATGTACTCCAACGATAGTCAACACCCGGAGCAAGACCACCCATGTTTACTTCAGGGTCAAGTCCCTTATATCCTGTGATAGTGAACAGATTGTTGCAAGTAACATAGAGTTGAACATTCTGTAACCAACCGTCAAGATTCTTAAAAGTATAACCTAATGTCAAGTTAGATAAACGAAGGTATGATCCATTCTCGATGAAACGGTCAGAAGGAACATTACCTCCGGTATCTGTCGCAGGACGGTCTGTTATAAATTCTTTAAGTACATTCTTTCCGTTTGCAAACATTTCAGGACTTGTATAGTTGGCACGTGCACCATTGTAGATCTTGTTACCGAATACACCTGTAATGAATATGGTAGCGTTCCAGTTCTTGTAGTTGAATGAGTTGTTCCAACCAAGATTTAGCTTAGGCTGTGCGCAACCTGTGATAGTACGGTCTTTGAATGCAGGTTCGCTTGTAGTCTCGCCAGTACGTTCACCTGTCTTTTCATCTCTTACATAGTAAGTAGCCTTACCGTCTTTATAGCCTGCAAATTCATAAGTATAGAATGTACCCAGAGCTTCGCCCTCTATAATACGTTGAGTGTAACCATTGGATGATACACCTGCTACCATGGGGTCGCCTTGTGTAAATGTACCTACCTGATATTTGTCGTTTGACAATTTGTCTACTGTATTCTTGTTGTGAGAAAGGTTCAATGTTGTATTCCAAGTGAAGTCTTCAGTCTGTACCGGAGTAGCATTGATAGAGAACTCGATACCTTTGTTGGTTATCTTACCTACATTGGCTGCAATTGTTCCAAAAGGATAGATGTTTGTAGAAACCGGATAATCCCAGATTAAGTCTTTGGTCTTTTTGTTGTAGACCTCAATAGTACCGTTGATGCGACCATTGAACAAAGCATAGTCAATACCGACATTGAGCATACCTGTGCTTTCCCATTTCAAATCGGGGTTGGCGTTCTTTGTCGCAGCCAGTGTACGCCAGTCCTTGCCATTGTAGTTGAAGAAGCCGGATGCACCGTAAGTGGCAACTGCTGTATAGGCACCGAAGCCAAGGGCATTACCGCTGACACCGTAACCTATACGCAGCTTCAAGTTGCTGAAGAGGTTCTGATTCTTCATGAATCCTTCTTCTGTGATGTTCCATGCTACAGATACGGAAGGGAATGTGCCCCACTGGTGGTCTTTGCCGAATACAGAAGAACCGTCACGGCGTATCGTTGCTTGAATCATATATTTGCTATTGTAAGAGTAGCTTGCACGACCATAGAATGATATATTACGTATAGTCTCTTTTGTTCCGCTCTCTACAGCAGGTATACCATCAATAGTACTTGCATAAGTCAGTTGATTCCATTTCAAGACATCATCATAGAAGTCGTGAACTGTCAAGCCAAAGCCGTCGTTACTCATCTTCTCTTCCCAAGAGTAACCAGCCATAAGAGAGAGCTTGTGTACATTTGCGATAGTAGTATCGTAGTTACCGTAAGTCTCGAATGAATGTTCGTGACCGAAATATGTAGAACGGGTTGCACGGCCATTGTATGCACTTACACCCTCTAATTGAGTGTTGTGTGTATCGTATGAACTATATGTGCGCTGGTTGTTTGTAAATGAGTAGTTGGCATTCCAGTTGAGACCTTCAATAACCTTCAGAGTTGCCTTGCCAATCACCTGAGTATTCTTGAAGATAGTTTCAGACGTATCTTCATTGATTAGAGACAATGGGTTGTAGTTCTTTGAACCTGAACCTTTTGTCCATGAACCGTCTTCGTTCTTAACAGGAAGAGTCGGTGAGAAGTAGTTCATCGCATCAAGGACGGACGCACCTTCGTTATTCATAGGAACACCTACAGCCTTGCCATATCTTGCATTTACACCTACCGAAAGGTCCAGATGGTCTTTCAATACCTTAGTGGTAACTAAGGAACGCACATTCAGTCTGTTCATTTTAGAACCTTTCACTACACCTTGGCGATCCATATAGTTAAGACTTGCCATGTAGGTAGTCTTTTGTGCTCCACCATTGATAGAGATATTGTGGTTTGTACTGATAGCAGTGCGAAGAACCTCATCTTGCCAGTTTGTATTTGCGCCTTGGTCGTTGGCAAGTGTTAGTCCGTTCTTTTTTGCGTATGCTCGCAGGTCGTCTGCGGTAGCCATATCCATCTTCTTCAAGATGTTGTCGAAAGCAACGTATCCGCTATAGCTTACGTTGGTACGTTCCATGCCGTTCTTACCTTTCTTAGTGTTGATGATGATAACTCCATTTGCTGCTTTAGAACCATAGATTGCAGTAGCAGTAGCGTCACGAAGAACATCGATACTTTCTATGTCATCAGGAGCAACCATGGAAATATCCACTCCGGGAATACCGTCGATGACATAGTAAGGACTCATGGCAGCACCTTCACGAAGAGAAGAAGCACCACGAAGAGTAATACTGGGTGAACCGTTAGGGTCGGCGGAAGATGTAATAGTAAGACCTGCTACCTTACCTTGCAACATGCTTGCTGCATCCGAGAATACACCGACATTCAACTTGTCAGCCTTAACTGTAGTAATAGAAGATGTTACATCCTTACGGCTCATAGAACCATAACCGATGACCACTACTTCGTCCAGTAACTCTGTATCCTCACTCATTGTCACGTCGATGATGTTTTGAGTGACTTTTACTTCCTGTTTGTTATAACCTATAAAAGAGAAGATAAGGGTTTCTCCTCTCTCTACGTTCAGGGAGTACTTTCCGTCGACATCGGTAATACATCCGTTGGTGGTACCGGCTTCCAATACATTGACACCGATTAACGGCTCACCGGATTTGTCTGTTACAGTACCGGTCACCTTGTTCTGGGCGAATGCTAAGGTACTGCTTAGCAAGAACACTACAAAGAGCATGCTTTGTGCAAATGTTCTCTTTCTTTTTAATTGTACATTCAGCATAAAATAAAGTTTTAGTTATGAATTATGTCCTTTTCTATATATTTATAAATATTATTCTGGCTGCAAAAGTAGGTTGTGCCTATTACAGATATATTTCAAGTATATTACGGAATTATTGTAATATTTTGATATATAATTGATTGAATAAGATAAAGGATAAAAGGGTATTTGCTTTATATTACTATCTTTGGGTAGATGTAATGTAAAGAATAAAGGTGAGGTTTCCGTGCTGCCCTTTATTATAAGTGGCAGCTCTGGGAAAAAACGGGATGATGTCTTTGTCTCCATAGTGTTTTAGATTTTGATTACCGCAAATCTACACCAATACTATTGGAGTCAGGGGGAAAATGATGCAAATTAGGGGGAAAATAGTGAACTATCGTTTTTTTCCTTGAATTACCCTGCCCAGTCCTCTCTATCCAGGTTTCTGTAGCCGATGGCTTCTGCTAAATGCGAAGTCTGTATTAGGTCACTATTCTCAAGATCGGCGATGGTACGTGCTACTTTTAATATGCGGTCGTAAGCGCGGGCAGAAAGATTTAGGCGGTTCATGGCATTTTTTAATAATATGAGTCCTTTGTCGTCCGGACGGGCATATAACGACAGCAGTTTGCTGTTCATTTGCGCATTGCAGTAGACACCAGCAACCTCGGCATATCTGTTTTCCTGAATTTGACGGGCATGTATTACGCGCTCTCGTATGATGCTACTTGCCTCTCCGGGGTGTGCATCGGACATTTTTTCAAAAGGTACGGGGACAACTTCGATTTGCAGGTCTATACGGTCGAGTAAAGGACCGGAAATGCGGTTCAGGTATTTTTGTACTTGTCCCGGACTACATACACAAGCTTTAGTGGGATGGTTGTAGTAGCCGCAGGGACATGGATTCATGGAGGCAACCAGCATAAAGCTGGCAGGGTATTCCACATTGCTTTTTACACGGGAGATAGTAATTTTACGGTCTTCCAGTGGCTGGCGGAGAACTTCCAGCACACTGCGATTGAATTCCGGAAGTTCATCCAGAAACAAAATGCCATTATGGGCGAGCGATATTTCTCCCGGTTGTGGCGATGTTCC
>OGYL01002840.1_pt1 | contig 11728 bp, 10 predicted proteins | sample 1576541 | NCBI WGS metagenome assembly OGYL01 (sample SAMEA3541551, study PRJEB24748) | human gut metagenome | biome: human gut; feature: human-associated habitat; material: faeces | place: China | collected 2012 | reverse complement strand
TCTAACTCTCAAATTTCGTTTGTGTAATTCGCAAACCATTTCTTTTTAACTATAAAAGTAGATACAGAAATATAAACCACAAAATCAATGAATAAAATATTATACATAAATTGGGATATAGATCCTGTTATATTCAGTCTTGGTCCTGTTAAGCTTCAATATTACGGTTTGATCTTTGTTACCGGACTTGTTGTTTGTTACTATATAATTGGTCACATATATAAGAAAGAGAATATTTATACTCTGGATGCAATGGAGAAGCTTTTTATATATGCTATTATTGGTATCTTCGGAGGTGCAAGACTGGGACATTGTCTGTTTTATGATTTTGAATATTTTTCTTCTCATATAATTGAGATATTTATCCCATTCAGAGAAAATGCCAACGGAGTTTACGAATTTATAGGATACAAAGGGTTGGCAAGCCACGGGGGAGCAATTGGTTTGTTTATTTCCATGTTGTTATACTCGCGAAAAGTTCACATTCCTTTCCCTAAGGTTATAGATGTAATAGCTATCTTGGCTCCATTAGGCGGAGCTTTTATTAGAATTTCAAATTTAATGAATTCTGAAATTATTGGACGACCGACTGATTTGCCTTGGGCTTTTATATTCTGGCATGTTGATGATTTACCAAGACATCCATCACAACTATATGAGTCATTAAGTTATTTTATTATTTTCTTAATTGCTTATTCCTTATACAAATATAAAAGACATATTTTTAAAATCGGAAGCTACTTCTATTTTGGTTTTAGTATCTTTGCCATTTTTCTCATGCGCTTCCTTTTAGAATATACTAAAGAAAATCAAGAAAGTTTCGAAGATTCTTTGTTTTTCAATATGGGGCAACTGTTAAGCATTCCTTTTATCGTTTTAGGTTTATATCTTATTTTGCGAAGCTATATACAGTCACGAAAAGGCAATTAAATCGATAGATGTTCTAACAGAACAAGAAAAAGGAACTATTTAAAAAGAAAAGTAAAAGCGGCTAAAATATATTTTTAGCCGCTTTTTATTTCCTACTCTATCAGATAGATAAAGGATGAAAAAGAGGAACGGTTTTTCTGTAAAAGACATATTATACAACTGTTATAAGACTGCACTACCAACAGCAGGTATTAGATACTGCATCTGTCAAAATGAAACATAAAGATGAAGAAAATATCATGAAAAACCGATACCACAAACCTTTTTTAATTATCTTTGCACCAGATAAGTTGCACTTGGGTAATTGAAAGCAGAATTTCTTTCCGCTCGTTTGCGTTATCTTTGCATAAGATAAGCTACACTCGGGAAATTGAAAACAAACTTTATTTCCACTCATTTGCCTTATCTTTGCATTTTAAACTTTTTATTATAAATCAAAATTAAAGCTTATGTTAAGTGAAAAGCGCAGCAGTATGCTGCATGGCGTGCTGCTAATCACACTGTTCTCATGTGCCGCATTCTACATCGGCGACATGGCGTTTGTAAAAAGTCTGTCGTTCAGCCCGATGATTGTCGGCATTATCCTTGGTATGCTTTATGCCAACAGCCTCCGCAATAATCTGCCGGAGACATGGGTACCGGGCATACAATTCTGTTCGAAAAGAATATTGCGCATCGGTATCATACTCTACGGTTTCAGGCTTACGTTCCAGAATGTTGTGGAAGTGGGCATCCCGGCTATATGCATAGATGCCATAATTGTGGCAGTGACAATATGTGGCGGTGTTTTGATAGGCCGTCTGATGAAGATGGACCGCGGCATAGCATTGCTGACATCAGTGGGCAGCGGCATCTGTGGAGCGGCAGCCATACTGGGAACCGAATCGGCAATAAAGGTTAAACCATATAAGACAGCCGTGGCTGTATCTACGGTTGTCATATTCGGAACGATAGCCATGTTCCTCTATCCTATATTGTATCGCAACGGAATACTCGACCTCACACCGCAGGAGATGGGAATCTTCACCGGCAGCACCGTTCACGAGGTGGCACACGTAGTAGGTGCGGGAAACGCAATGGGTAAGGAAGTTTCAGACCCTGCGATAATCGTGAAGATGATACGCGTGATGATGCTCGTACCGGTACTGCTGATAATAAGCTACAGCGTCATGAGAGCAGCAGTGAAGAGTGGCGACGCAAGCGGACGCGGAAAGATATCAATGCCTTGGTTTGCCATCCTGTTCCTCGTAGTGATTGGCTTCAATTCGCTCAATCTTCTGCCGGCAGGACTGGTTGATTTCATCAACACATTCGACACATTCCTTCTGACAATGGCCATGACAGCACTCGGTGCAGAGACAAGCATCGACAAGTTCCGCAAGGCAGGAGCAAAGCCGTTCATCCTGGCTTTCATACTGTTCATATGGCTCATGGTAGGCGGATATGCACTGGCTAAATACGTAGCACCGCTCATCGGATAACACAGACGACGCAAGTCTGACAGAAAATAGGAATACGGTGATTTGTCCGCCATTCATATAACTTTTATCAACAGCGGATTTCACCTGACGCAAAATGGCCCGTTCGGATTCACGAAACGGGCCATTTTAGTATCAGATATAAACCATTTCAATATTTAACATGGACCATATCAAGGCTCAACATGGGCTATTTAAGGATTCAATATGGACCGTTTCTGAATTTCATATAGACATTTTCAGAGTTTAATATAGGTCATTCCGGAATTGAATACGGGCTTTTTCAGAACGCGATACAAGTCCTATCATCTTTCAATATCCTGATTAAAGGCAATACGAAATAAAAAGAACCGGTCAGGATTGCGGCAAACTCATGGAGCAAAGAGTAAACATACAGGCCACGAAAAGAACGTTACTCCGGCACAAAATACAGCTTGCGGCAAACAATCAGAATGACAATCACCGACAACATCGGACACTGAGGCGTATGAAAACAAGCGACCATGGACCCGGCAAATGGCTAATGAGCAAACACAATCAAGGACACGGACAATGAAAGAGATAAAAAATAAAGGCAAGTTCCACACGGAGCTTGCCTTTGTTCGTATAATTAATATAAGGTGTTACTTCACGAGTATAACGAGATATTTGCTGGTTGACCAGAATATCTGCGGATTTGTGATGCGGAGCACATACTGCTTGTTGGCGTCTTTCTGCAGAGTGTAGCTGTCTGACGGATGCATCGTGAGAATCTTGGCATACTTGGAATAGAGCTTGATCTCTTTCTCCACGCGGATGTCAATCTTTGTGAAATAGCTCTTGTTGAAGTTTGACTCGAGCACACGGCTACCGTCGATGATACGCTGTTCCTTGAGTTCCTTCTTCGTACCGAACACAAACCATGCCGTATTGAGCTGTTTGTCCTGAGCCTGTATGGTGGCACTCTTCTGCGAACTCTCAGTCTTCAGGTCTGACACATTGCTGTTAAGGCTGCTTATTGTCTGGTCGAGCTCGCTTATATGAATGTTCTTTGCGTCAAGCTCTGCACGGAGCTGCTGCAGCTGGTTGTCCTTTTCCTCGAGCTCAGCCACAAGATTGTCGATGGTCTTTTTCAGATTGTCGCTCTTCACACTACTCTCACGCAACTGACGGCGGAGCTTGTCTATAAGCGCGCGGTTCTCTTTCATAGTGCTCGAAATGAACTGCACATTCTCCACAAGCTGCTGTCTCCGGCTTGCTCCCTCACCGTCTTTCATCAGACTCACACGGTTTTCAGCTTCGTTAATCTCTCTGAATCCGGCTTCAATCTGATTGAATGTTTCCATTATATCATTTATCTCATTATCCTTCTGAGCAATGATTTTCTGTAACGAGTCATTCTGGCTGAAACCTGCAACATCGGCTACCTTGCGGTCGTCCTTACAACCCATGAAGGCAATAATAGTCAAGCCTAGTGCTAAAAATAATAACTTTTTCATATCAGTCTGGTTTTATTATAAGTTTTGTTTACTGTTTATTATTATGACCTGCCAGCACAATAACTATCTCACCACGCGGAGCATTGGCCTCAAAGTGCTCCTTCACTTCCGCAAGAGTGCCTCTGACGTATTCCTCGTGCACCTTTGATATCTCACGGCAGACGCACACCTCACGGTCGGGGCCGAACACTTCGGCAAACTGCCCCAATGTTTTCAACAGCCTGTAAGGCGACTCGTAGAATATCATTGTACGCGTCTCGTCTTTCAGCGAGTTGATCATTGTCTGACGGCCTTTCTTCTGTGGCAGGAAACCTTCAAAGCAAAACCTGTCACAAGGCATTCCCGACGCCACGACAGCCGGGATACATGCCGTCGCTCCGGGCAGACACTGAACCGTTATACCTGCCTTTACGGCCTCGCGTGCCAGGAAGAATCCCGGATCGCTTATACCCGGAGTACCGGCATCGCTCACAAGAGCTACATTCTGCCCGCCCTTCAGACGTTCGATGACAGACGCTGTTGTGCCGTGCTCGTTGAACTTATGATGCGACAGCAAACGGTTCTGTATGTCGAAATGTTTGAGAAGAATGCCTGATGTGCGGGTGTCTTCTGCCAGCACCACATCGGCCTCTTTCAACACGCGGATGGCGCGCAGCGTCATATCTTCCATATTGCCCACCGGCGTAGGCACGATATACAGTGTTCCCATATTGTGGACAAATATAAGTAAATATTCCTCACGAACAAAAAAAGCCGCTATTTCTTTGCAATTTTTAAAACGTCTTTGTACTTTTGCAAGCATCATGACAGAATATTTATCAGGCGAGGCACATCGCCCAGGCAGAATAGAAGTGATATGCGGTTCGATGTTTTCAGGCAAGACAGAGGAACTGATAAGACGTCTCAAACGTGCAAAATTCGCACGTCAGAAAGTGGAGATATTCAAGCCGGCAATAGACACGCGCTATTCAGACGTCGATGTGGTGAGCCACGACAATACATCAATACAATCGACACCTATCGATTCTTCATCGAGCATACTGCTGCTGGCATCAGACATTGATGTGGTGGGAATAGACGAGGCGCAGTTTCTTGACGAAGGACTGGTGGACGTATGCAACGAGCTTGCCAACCGTGGCACACGCGTGATAATAGCCGGACTGGACATGGACTTCAAAGGAATACCTTTCGGTCCGATGCCTGCACTGTGCGCGATAGCCGATGACGTGACAAAGGTTCACGCCATATGTGTGAAATGCGGAAACCTTGCTTACATAAGTCACAGAATAGTTGACGGAGAGAAACGGGTGATGCTCGGCGAGGAAAGCGAATATGAGCCGCTCTGCCGCGAATGTTATAAAAAGGTGACTCAAGGCAAAGGAGCGGGACAAGCCGATAAAAAATAAGGACATATTCATTCAGGATAAGCCATGACATGAGCTTTTTCGTGTCAGTTCCAAGTACAACATTACAAATCACAATAGTAAAAATATGCTGGAAGAGAAAATCACTTTCGATAAGTTTGTAAGAGGAATGCTTATCACAATCATGGTGATCGCCGTGCTCTATATAGTCAACTACCTGAGCGGAGCGTTGTTGCCGTTCATCGTTGCATGGCTGTTCGCTTATCTGCTCTATCCCCTGGTGAGGTTCATCCAGTACAAGATGAAAGTCAAAGTCAGGGCCCTTGCCATAATAATCGCGCTTCTTCTTGTAATAGCTGTTATCGGAACAATGATATATTTCATCATTCCGCCGATGATAGAACAGTTCCAGAAACTTTACGACGTGTTAATGAGATGGCTCCAACAGACCACGCACACCAACGATCTGTCGGTAATCGCGAAGAGATGGGTCATAGACAACCAACACGAAATAGAACGTTTCTTCAAGAGCAAAGACTTCAGCGACATGCTGAAAAGCGGTATGCCGAAAGTGTTTTCAGTGCTCGGACAGACGGCCAGCGTGATAATAAGCATCGTGGCATCGTGTATCACGCTGCTCTATATGTTTTTCATCCTGCTCGACTATGAGTATCTCACGACTAACTGGATAAAGATATTCCCTAAGAAGAACCGCCCGTTCTGGCAGGAACTCATGAAAGACGTGGAACGCGAACTGAACAACTACATACGCGGACAGAGCTCTGTGGCATTGTGCATGGGCATAATGTTCTGCATCGGATTCAGCATAATGGACTTCCCCATGGCCATAGGTCTGGGCATTCTTATAGGAATAATGGACCTCGTGCCCTATCTCCACACATTCGCACTCATACCTACCGCATTCCTTGCCATGCTGAAGGCAGCCGACACGGGACAGAACTTCTGGTATGTTTTCGGTCTGGCAGTGGGTCTGTTCATTCTTGTGCAGATAATCACCGAGACCATTGTCATTCCGAAGATAATGGGAAAGGCAATGGGACTTAACCCTGCCATACTGCTGCTCTCGCTGTCTGTGTGGGGTGCTCTGTTAGGATTCATCGGACTCATAATAGCCCTTCCACTCACCACTTTAATCATAGCATATTGGCAACGATACGTGACAAAAGAGCATGAAATCAATAAAATTGAAGAAAAAAACACGAAATAATTTGCGTGTTTCAAAAAAAAACAATACCTTTGCACACGCTTTTGAGATACAACATATCGCAAAGCAAACAAGGGAGATCCGTTAGCTCAGCTGGTAGAGCACAACACTTTTAATGTTGGGGTCTTGGGTTCGAGCCCCAAACGGATCACTCAAGCAAAGAGCAAAGTAAAGAAAACCGCTGATAATGATTAATTATCAGCGGTTTTCTTTTTATACATACTGCAAAATTGAAACAGAATATGGCATCTGAAATGATGTGAAACAGGTGGACTTGGCTTTCACCTAAGATTCGTCCACCTGATAAGATTGTATTCCGTTTATTTTATGTATTTTGTACAAAACCAATTCTTTACAATACATATACTTTTACACCAAATAAAAAATGAAGAATATTTCATTGATATTTGTAAATTCGTTCCAGCAGTTTATTGCCCAACGAGGGACGATAGTGCCCTGATTCATAATAGTTGTGGTAATCTTTCGTAAATTCGTTAATGCCGCTGAAATCATATACATTCTCTTTTCCGAAAATGCTTTGCAGGATTTTCCTATCATACGGATGTAGTTCTTTCTGGTCATAATCCGGACTGATAAGAACACGTATTGAGGTGTTATGACGGCGCAGGACTGCCATGATTTCATCCAGTACCTTCCGTTGCTTTTGATATATGGCGGGGTCATTTACGGTGATTGTGCCATCCCGTTCTGGAAACTCGTTTTTACGTTTTTTCCAATACGCCTCACCATCCTTCTCAATCATCTTCTCACGAGGATTGAATGCATCATTATTCCTCGAATCACGTATCCTTCCATAAGGATTCATTCGTTTCATTTTCAGTTCCACTTTCCCAGTCATACGGTATTTCAGATACGGGAACAAGAAATCGGGCGTTGCGAATCCCTGTATGAAAGCCAACTGAACCGTAAGCGGATTGCTCCCCGATATGGCAGACGGAAGAACATTGCTGTAACCCGTCAAGAGTTCAAAATGAGAGAGGGAAGCCCTGTCAAGAACAATCAGCACATTCTTAATTTCCGCACCTTCACGGTCAAGGGCGCGGAGTTTGAGTCTTACCGCCTTTATGCTCTCCGCATTGCCGAAAAGACGGATGGCACGATCGCCGGGAGCAAGATATTTTTCCCATTCCCCGCATCGGAATGCCATCGTGCAGGAATTGCCCAAGATAAATGAATTGAAATGCACGCTGTCATTATTATTCTTGTATATTTGCCAACCTACATGATGTTCGTTTAGTTTGACATCAGAATCATACACGTCATATTTGTGGAGCACCATGAACGGATCATCGTAAACGTACAGGGCAATCAAAGCCCAGAATGGTATTGTGAACAACGCCAACTTCCGGACAAGACGCAGGAAAGCCGGTCGTTCAGGGTTGTTTGCACCAAGATTGGTTTCAGGTATATGTTTCATCAGAATTGCAGATATATGAAGTCTTCCGTGCCGAACATCCCATATGCGAACACGGCAAACACAATTAAATAATACACTGTCCAGCGAACGACGGCAGGCTGTTTTTCAAAACGAAGGTGCAAGTCGCCTTTGGACATAAAAAAGTCATAGAGCAACATCAGCAACAAGGTGGAGCCTGCCACGATGCAGATGTGGTCGGACATACCGATATTTATTTCTTTCCAGCTAGCATGGGTCTGAAAAGAAATATTCCGCAGAAAATAGAATGCGTCTGAAACGGACTGCGCCTTGAAAAACACCAGCGATACGGCAAAGATGATGTAGGTGCGGATGACTGAAAGCGTGGAGAACAGACGTTTACCGATACGCTTCCTTATCACGTTCCGTATTTTCTCTGTCCTTAGTTCCCATACAATCACAAGTCCCTGTATCAATCCATATACGGCAAACGTCCATCCCGCGCCATGCCATACACCCAAAGCAATGAAGGTCACAATGAGGCTTGCAGCCACGCCCCATTGTCCCCAACGGCGTGTGAGCGACGACAGAGGAAGAAAAAGGTAATCACGTACCCAGGAGGAAAGGGAAATATGCCAGCGTCGCCAGAACTCAGCCGTGGTTTGGGCGGCAAAGGGATGCGCGAAGTTGGGCGACAGTTTCAATCCGAACAACATTCCTGTTCCAATCGCCATATCCGTGTAGCCGGAAAAATCGGCATAAAGTTCGATTGGATAGAGAAGGCAGGCCATAAACAGTTGCACGCCTGAGACGGTGTGCATCGAATCGAACACCCCGTCAATATATGGTGCTATATGGTCGGCAAGCAACAGTTTCTTCACCAAGCCCACCAATATCAGTCTCAAGCCGTAAGTCATCATGGAATAGGATGCCGGAGAGAGTCTTCGTACTTGCGGAAGCAAATCGGCGGACCGTTCAATCGGACCGGACAGGAACTTCATGAACAGGAGCATATAGAGCAGGAAATCCATAATATTGCGTTCCGCCTTTTCTTCCTCCCAATAGACTTCCGTCAAGTAGCCGATGGCCTGGAATGTATAGAACGACATTCCCAATGGGAAAATAAAACCAGAGTCTCCGGTCAACCGGTTGGCATAACGGAAACCAATCCAGCAGAGGACAAGACAGGATATGCTGCTCCAGTAAATCAGACGGGGGCCTCTCGATTTTTCACAAGCCCGCTCAACAAGTATAGCCGCACCGTATGTAAAAAGGCTTATCACCAGTGCCGTGACAAGAAATACGGGATTGAAGTATCCGATGAAGACTCCACTTGCCGCAAGCAGAACAAACTTCCGTCCTTTATCACCGACAAAATGGTATAATGTAAAACAGGACAGGAGCAGCAGGACAAATTCAAGGGAGATGAACGACATTGCTTTTTCCTCCTATCCTATTTGGTCTTATTCATGATGGCATGGCAAAGATCGCCCACATTTTTCATTTTCACTATCTCGCGAAACGAGAAACGCACACCGAACTTCTTCTCTATCTCGGTGAGCAGTATCATATTGGTCAGCGAATCCCATCCGTCCACATCGTGGGCAGTAGTGCTTTCGGTCAATGTGACGTCGTCTCTCTTCAATACTTGTCTGAATATTCCGTTCAGGATTTCCAATAATTCTGTTGTTTCCATATACTTGATTAATTTTTTATTTTTTGAGTGATGTACTTTAATAGTTGGTTCCGGTCAATCTTGTTACTGTTGTTCTGTGGAAAACAAGGTATGAAGTGAATGTGCCGGGGCACCATATAAGAAGGCAGACGGCTCAGCATGTATCGTTCAAGTTTCTCAGTGTCTTCAGCATTCTTTTCTATGACAAGGTGCAGTTCACAATTTCCATCAGGAGTATGAGACGGCAACACCAAAGCGTTGCATGTATGCCTGTAAAACGCCCGAACGTGATGTTCTATCTCACCCAATTCTATTCTGAAGCCCTGTATCTTTACCTGTGTGTCCATTCGACCGCAATAAACAATATCTCCGTCAGCATCTGCCAGACAGAGGTCGCCGGTACGGTAATAGAGCTTTCCGGAGGAATCCATCACAAAACACTCCGCGGTCTTTTCGGGAGCGCACCAATATCCGCTCATCAACTGCGGTCCGGCAATCCACAATTCGCCTGTCTCTCCTGCCGGAAGTTGTTTGCCCGAAGGGGATGCAATCAGATAGTCCATGCCCTGAAAAGGTTTTCCTATTGCGGCCATACCGTTATGGTGTTTGGCTCCTTCAGCCGGAACGACATACGAAGTGCAGTAGATGGTAGCCTCGGTGGGCCCGTAAAGATTGATTACCGTAACATTGGGTATGCAAGGACGGAACTCATCAAGCAGATTCACGTCGGTGGCTTCGGCGGTGACAACGAGATAGCGCAGGTCCGGAAAACTGATTTCCCCAAAATAAGGACGCGACAACCGAAGTACAGAAGGGGCTACTGCCGCAAACGTAAGGCGATGGCGTTCCATGATATCCAGTACGTTCAGGTATTTCATTCCCTTCTGTGGAACAGCATAGACACACGCTCCAAGGGTGAGAGGATAAAGAAACGACACTACGGAGACATCGAATGTCAGTTCGAACATCTGTAGCATACGGTCGTTTTCGTCCAGCTCCCATCCTAAAGCACTATAAGCCCGGTAGAAAGCATTCAGGTTCTTACGGGATATCGGAACACCTTTTGGCTCGCCCGTACTTCCTGACGTGAAGATGATGTAAGCGGGCACGTCGGGATTGACCTCATACGGCACGACGCCAGACGACAAAGCAGGCCGGTGTGAGGAGAAAGACACACGCATGGCACTGATGTCTGCGGGAAGCATATTGCCATCCTCTCCACTGTAAAGCAACAGCCCGATACCTGATTGTCTGGCTATCCGACAGTTGCGCTCTGCAGGATAATCGGGATGCAACATGACATAGGTCTTCCCGGAAAACAGCACAGCCAGGATGGATGCGTAGGTTTCCACGCGGTTTTCGGCCGTGATGCCAATGATGTCTTCCTTTAGATTTCTCAGCGTTTCACAAATGCTTCCTGCCAATCCGAACAATTCCCGATAGGTATAGGTCTGGTCGTCGATGACCAGTGCCGGACGCAAGGCATGGCAAATTGAAGCCCGGGCTATAACAGCCAGCATATCTGCATCATTTTTCTTCTTCATATTCTCTGTTTATGTTTTCTTGTTATGCTTTCGGTTCATACAGCATTGTTTTTACTTTGGGGCACCGGCGTCAATCCCAGGCATCCACAGGAAACGGTGAAAGGCAATGCAAATTTCCCGGTATTTTCGTTTTTTGCTGTTTTAATCTTTCTTTTCTGTATAACTCATTTGTTTTCTTTTGGAAATATGCGTTGACGGTTTCCTAAGTCTCAACAGTCTTATATATCCGTTCCTTTATTTTCATGTCTATATAACTTAAACCGACAAAAAAACCACTATCCTACAACTGTGAATATTAGTTAAATATAAGAATAAAACTTTGCGGACACCATTATGAACCTATTTTGGAGCTTTACTTATGCGATTGTATTAGCGAACCTGCCACATAAAGCATCACCGCCGACACAAGCGCAAGTCGACGGAAATTCATAGGATGCGTGTTTCAGCCATGAACCACAGCTTAGCTCCCGAAACCGCATTGTTTTCTGATACAGAAATAAGACCAATATGGGCAACTTTCAGATTGTAACCGGATTTTGATTTTTCGGTCTCTTTTTACTGATATACCCCGAAAAATAAGCGCGTATTTGCGAACAGACTTTCCTTCGGGCGCAAATACGCGAAAAATAAGAGACTTT